>FTCC01000743.1_pt1 | contig 14957 bp, 6 predicted proteins | sample 1639481 | NCBI WGS metagenome assembly FTCC01 (sample SAMEA3914864, study PRJEB12502) | metagenome | biome: forest; material: soil | place: USA | collected 2012-03-12 | depth 0.3 m | reverse complement strand
TGGAGCGGCCGCCAAGCCCACGACGGTGGGTTCGCTCACCGTGGTGGTGACGAGCAACTTATCGAGCAGCGGCGCGGCAGTGCAGGTGGCCACGGTGATACCCACTGTGACCTCCGCCACCACGAGCCTGGCGGCCAATGCCACAAGCTACACGATCAACGGCTTCGGCTTTTCCACGACGTTCGGCAACAACACCGTTGCTCTGACCCCCAGCGGCACGGCAAACGTGACTGCTTCCACGGCAAACACGATCACGTTCAACATCACCGGCACTCTTACTGCGGGTCCCCTCAATGCCGTGGTCACGGTTTCAGGAATCAATTCCGGTGCGGCAGTTCAGGTAGCCACCGTGGCGCCTGTGGTCACCACCAGTACCGCCAGCCTCGCCGCCAATGCCGCCACCATGACCATCACCGGCTCCGGCTTTTCCACCACGCAGGCTAACAACGTGGTGATATTCAATGACGGGGCCACGGGCAACGTCACCAGCGCCAGCGCCGGCTCTCTCACCGTCACCTTTGGCTTCAAGCCCACCAACGCAGGGGTGCTCACCGCCACGGTCACGGTGAACGGCGTCAGCAACGGCTCCGCCGTGCAGGTCGCCACCGTCATCCCCGTGGTGTCGGTGAGCACCACCAGCATCTCCACACAGGCCACCACATTGACCATCAATGGCTTCGGCTTTGCCAGCGCCAATGCTAACAATTCAGTAGCATTCAGTCCTTCGGGGGCCGGTACGGTCACCTCCTCCTCGCCTAACCAGATCGTCGTCACCTTCAACACCCAGCCCACGGCTGGCGCCCTGGCCGCCATCGTCACCAGCAACAGCGTGGCCAGCGGCTCCGCCGTGCAGGTCGCCACGGAGGTCGCCCCGCCGGTGATCACCACCGCATCGCTGGCCAACTGGACGGTGAACCAGGCCGGCTACAGCCAGACGGTGGCGGCCACCACCAGCGGCGGCGGGGCCATTAGCTTCTCTGTTTCCTCCGGCTCGCTGCCCACTGGCCTGGCCCTGACATCCGCCAGTGGCCTCATCAGCGGCACGCCCACAGTGGCAAACACCTTCAATTTCACCATCAATGCCACCGATTCGCTCAATGGCTTTACCTCCCAGGCCTATACGGTGGTGATCAATGCCGCCGTGGTGGTGTCAACCACCAGCGTCTCGAACTGGACGGTGAACCAGCCCGGCTACGGCCAGCAGATCTCCACCTCCGGCGGTACCGGCCAGGCCACGTTTGCTGTGACAGGGGGAGCGCTGCCTCCAGGCCTGACGCTGGCAACGGGCGGAGCCCTGGGCGGCACCCCCACGGCCACCGGTCCGTACAGCTTCACCGTCACCGCCACGGATGTCTCGGGGGCCAAAGCTTCCCAGGCCTTCAGCCTGGTGATCAATGCGGCGGTCTCCATCACCACGACCTCCCTGCCCACCTGGACCAGCGGTCTCGCGAACTACTCCGCCACCCTCACCAGCACCGGCGGCACGGGTGGTAACTCGTATGCCATCAACACGGGATCGCTGCCGGCGGGACTCACCCTTTCACCTGCCGGCGCGCTGACGGGCACGCCCACCGGGGCGGGCACTTACAACATCACCGTGGCGGCCACGGATTCGGTCAATGCCTTTGCCACCCAGTCCCTCACGATCATCATCAATGCCGCTGTCACCATCACGCCAGCCAGCATGCCGAACTGGGATGTGAATCTCGCCGGCTATTCGCAGACGGTCACCAGCGCCAACGGCACCGGCACGCGCACGCTGAGCATCTCTTCGGGTGCCGTTCCCACCGGCATGATCTTCACCGCCGCCACCGGCGTGCTCAATGGCACGCCCACCGCCAGCGGCACCTTCAACTTCACCGTTACCGCCACTGACTCTGTGGGAGCAACGGCCGCCCAGCCTTACACCATCGTGATCAATGCCGCCGTCACCATCACCACCACCACGCTGGCGGACTGGACCATCAGCAAGGCGGGCTATAGCAGAACGGTGGCCGCAACCGGCGGCGCCGGGGGCTACAGCTTCTCAGTCACCACCGGCACCGTGCCGGCGGGGCTCACATTTACTTCCGCCGGCCTGCTCAGCGGCACACCCACAACAGCCGGAGCCTCCACCTTCATCGTCACCGCCACCGACTCGCTGGGCGCCACCGGCACGCAGAGCTATACCGTCACCATCAACGCGGCCGTCTCAGTCACCCCTGCCACCCTGCCCAACTGGACCCAGAATGCCACCGGCTATTCGCGGACCGTCACCAGCGCCAACGGTACCGGCACCCGCACGCTCAGCCTCTCCTCCGGCGCTGTTCCCACCGGCATGACGTTCATCGCCGCCACCGGTGTGCTCAACGGCACTCCCAGCGCCACCGGCACCTTCAATTTCACCGTCACCGCCACGGATGCCGTGGGTGCCACCGGCTCGCAGGCCTATACCGTCGTGATTGGCCCCGCCCTGGTCATTACCACCCCTTCGCTGCAAAACTGGACGGTCAACCAGGCAGGCTATTCTCAAACATTGGCGTACACCGGCGGCACCGGCACCTCCACCTTCTCAGTCGGCACCGGCACCCTGCCCACGGGCCTCACGCTTGCGGGCTCGGGCGCTCTCACCGGCACGCCGACCGCGACCGGCACCTTCAATTTCGACATCGCCGTCACGGACTCAGTCAATGCCTCCGTCTCCAAGTCCTTCACCATAACGATCGGCCTGGGCGTGACCATCAACACCACTTCCCTTCCTGCCTGGACAGCCAAAAAGTCGAACTACAGCCAGACCCTTTCGGCCACCGGCGGCACTGGCACCATCACCTTCAAGGTCAGTGCTGGCGCCCTGCCGTCACCCATGACCCTCTCCACCGCCGGTGTCCTGGCCGGTACGCCTGCCACCGCCGGCACCTACAATTTCACGGTGATGGCAACGGACAGCGTGAGCAACAGCAGCACCCAGGCCCTGTCTCTGGTGATCAATCCCGTCAACGTCCTCTCGCCGGGTTCTTTGCCCGACTGGACAGTGAACCTCGGCGGCTATTCGAAGACCATCACCAGCACAGGTGGCACCGGCAGCAAGACCTTGCAGGCTTCCACAGGCGCCATTCCGCCCGGTCTTAACATGGACCTCACCACGGGCATTCTTTCCGGCACCCCGAACCAGACCGGGACTTACAGCTTCACCATCGCCGTGTTCGACTCCGTGGGCGCCATTGGTTCAGCGACTTATCATGTCACCATCAACGACGTCCCCACGCTTGATCCCTCCACCCTGCCCGGCTGGACGCTCAACCAGCCCGGTTACAACCAGACGTTGATCGTGAATGGCGGCACCGGTCTCTCCACCCTCGCCCTCACTGGCACCCTTCCTACGGGGCTCAGCTTCGACAGCGTCAATGGCATTCTTTCCGGCACCCCCACCGCCATCGGCAGCTATCACTTCACCATCACCGCCACCGATGCCGTCGGTGCCTCCAGCAGCCAGCCCTTTACCGTTGTCATCACTCCGGCGCCCCCCACGCTTAGCACGCCCACCAGCGCCGCCATCGGCGGCACCCTTGCCACGTTGGGCGGCACAGTAGTCATTGATGGTGGTGCCACCGTCACGTCTCGCGGCGTCGTCATCGCACCCTCCAATGTCAATCCCCAGCCCGCCATTGGTGGAGCCGGTGTCACCGTCTTCACCACCACCGGCACCACCGGCGCCTTCACCGTCAATGCCACCGGCCTCACCCCGGCCACCAGCTACAGCTATGTCGCCTACGCCACCAACAACCAGGGCACCGGCTACACCAGCGCGGGCACCTTTGCCACCCTGAGCAGCGACTCCACGCTCTCCGCCCTCGGCTTGTCGAAAGGCACGCTTTCGCCCGCCTTCGGTCCCACAAGGACGGCCTACAGCATGGTCGTGCCCAATGTGGTCTCCAGCCTTGTCGTGACCCCCACGCCGAACCAGGCCAATGCCACCATCAAGGTCGGCTCCACCGCTGTTTCAGCCGCCAGCCCTTCCGTGACGTCCCCGCTCGTGGTGGGGGCGAACACCATCACCACCGTTGTTACCGCCCAGGATGGGATCACCACCAGCACTTACACGATCAGCATCACCCGCCTGCCCGGCTTTATTTCCGTGCAGCAGGGCACGCTGCTCTCCAACGGCCTTTCAGTGGTTAATTTCGGCGGCGTCCTTCCCGGCAAGTCAGCCTCGCTGGTGTTCACGGTTCGGAATCTCAGCAACACCACCCTTCAGGATTTCATCCTCGCCTTCAGTGGTGCCAATGCCTCGGAGTTCAGCCTCACCAAACAGCCCGCCACCAGCCTCGCACCGAATGCCACCACCACCTTCACCGTCGCTTTTCAACCCACGGTGATCGGCACCCGAACGGCCGCCGTGCAGATCGATGCCACCGGCGAATCGCTCAATCCCTTCGTCGTCAATCTCACGGGTGCGGGCGACACCCAGCCGGCTTTCAATTCTTCGCCCGCCTCGAAAATGGCCGGCGTGGGCCAGGACGTTTCCTTCACGGCCGATGCCGGCGGCGGCGGCCTCTCCTACACCTGGCTGAAGAACAACGCCGCTGTCGCCGGAGCCACCGGCAGCGTCTATGACATCCCTGCCGCCGCCCTCAGCAATGCGGGTGTGTACTCCATCAAGGTGACCAATGCCGCCGGCTCCGCTTCCAGCGGTTCCGCTAATCTCGGCATCATCAATACAGCCGCCAGCATCGTTCGCGTCGTCCAGGGCAATACCCTCACCCTCACAGCTTCCGCCGCCGGCCCAGGCCTCACCTACCAGTGGCAGAAGCACGGCCTGCCGCTCAGCAATGGCACCAATCCCGGCAACAGCGCCAGCACCATCTCCGGCGCCACCACCAGCAAGCTCACCATCACCAAGATGGCCACCAGCGATGCCGATGGCTATAGCTGCCTGGTCTCCATGCCCGACCTGCAGAACGCCGCCACTCCCTTGAGCCTCTCCACCGGCGTCTTCACCGTGAAGGTCACCATCAAGCCCGTGCTCAATGCCTTCACCCCAGGCCCGTGGATCGTCGGCGGCACCGTCACCGATGTCATCACCGCCGACAATGATCCCACCGCCTTCACCGTCAGCGGCCTGCCCCCCGGCGTCAGTGTCCTGCCCAGCGGCCAGCTCACCGGCAAGCCCACCGTCATCCTCGCCACAGCCACCACTTATAACCTCGTCATTGGCTGCAGCAACGCCGCCGGCGCAGCCCTCGTCTCCCTGCATGTCCAGGTCATCGTCAATCCCCTCCAGGACAATGCCATTGGCACCTTCAACGGCCTGGTGGACCGCGATGACGTGCTCAGCTCCACCTATGGCGGCTCCTTGAACGTCGTCACCCTCGGCACCGGCGTTTTTACCGGCAGGCTGATGTTAGGTGCCACCGCTTACAGCTTTTCCGGCCAGCATCTTGATGCGGTCATCGGCGGCAATCCTTCCGCCACCGTCGTCATCCCCCGCAAGGCCCCGCTGACCAGCCTGACATTGACCTTCGACATCAATAAAGACACCGGCGGCCTTACCGGAGGCGTCACCGACGGCGTCATCGCCACCCCCGTCAATGTCGCCGCCTGGCGCAATCCGTGGAATGCCACCAGCAACAAGTGCACCATGGCCGCCACCTTCACCAGCGCCCTTCGGCTCGATCACGAGTTTGCCGGCACCGGCACCGCCGCCGCCAATGTCGCCTACCCTCAGGGCACCAGTTACGGCACTCTCACCGTCACCACCGCCGGTGCCGCCACCTGGAGCGGCAGGATGGCCGATGGCGCCGTCACCACCCTCACCACCACCATGGGGCCCAATGGCGCCGTGCCTTTGTTCTTCGCGCTCTACAGCGGCAAAGGTTCCACCCTGGGCTGGGCCAATGCGACCGCCGACAACGCCACCACTCCCGTCAATGGCGGCCTGCGCCTCCTCGATGGCACGGTCGATTGGAACAAGACCGGACCCGCCTCCTCCACCGACCGCACCTACAGCGCCGCCATTCCCATCAACACCCTCACTCTGGCCGGCGGCGAATACGTCAAGCCCGCCGCCGCCGTCCTCGACCTCCAGAACAACGCCTCCCTTACTTTCACCGAAGGCGGCCTCACCGGCCCTGCGCCCATTGCCGCCGCCTCCATGGCCAGCGCCCTGAATCTCAGCGTCCGCATTACCAGCACCAACGTGGTTGTCCTGCCCTCCGTCAATGCCGCCGCTCTCAGCCTCGGGGTCAGCGCCACCCATGGCACCTTCGGCGGCTCCTTCACCCTCTCTCAGGATCCCGATCCCACCGCCGCCAAGCCCACCCTGCTTTCGCGCAAGGTCTTCTACTCCGGCCTCTTCATCACCCGCCTCGGCATCCACCAGGGCCTCGGCTTCTTCCTCCTGCCCGAGCTGCCCGTCGTCGGCCCGCCCAAGACCACCCTCGCCACCTCCCCGATCCTCTCCGGCAACGTGGTGCTTCAGTAGTTCAGCCTAAAGCATTTTAAGTTCTAGTGTAACCTTTATCTCCTTTCTGTGGCTGGCCATTGAACCACGGAGTGGTTCTCCGTGCTGCGAAGCCGCGCAGCGAATAGCCCCGGGTCGAACGACCCGGGGTAGTAGGCACCAGGGCCCGCCCAACCACGGAGTGGTTGTCCAATGCGCATCACGCTTGATAGAGGTCGCCACGCATAGGCCAACCACGCTGTGGTTGACTGATTGCGATGGCTTGACCCGGGGTCGTTCGACCCCGGGCTCCCAATTGCCTGCAGGGAGAGGCTGCGTTCCTGTGTTTTTTTGGCAGGCAGCGCATAGGCTTGACTTCATTTGTTGGGTGCCTATCCACCTCACGCCATGGGCATTGAAAGTTATCTTTCTTTCGCCCATGGTTTCGCCGGTAAGGCAAGCCCGAAGGCTTGCGTTCCAAAGCCCAGGGTTCGCCCGAGTCTCACGAGGGTTACCCTGGGTTTCCGCAGTGCAGCGATAGCGCAAACCCTCGGTATCGCCGTCACCCGTTCTCCATAGCAGCGCTCTCCCGACGCGCTGCTGGCGAGTTTTGGGCTTCGAATAAATCTGCGGTTTGCGCCTCCTTTGCTGCGACAAATCCCAGGGTAGCCCTCGTGAGACTCGGGCGAACCCTGGGCTTTGGAACTCAAGCCTTTCAGGCTTGTCTGACCAGCTAAACAGTGGAGAAAACCGGCCTGGTTCTCAAACGCCAGTGGCTTAAGTCAGCACCTATGGTCCAAGGAACCGATGCAGGCCGGCCCAGCGCATCGAGCTTAGCGAGCAACTCCCAGGGATCAAAGTGCCAAAACAGGAAGCAAACCGCATCCCTTTCCCTCCGCACACACAGCCTCTTCCTGTGCTTGACTCCGTCACAAGTGATTCCCACCGACGAATCATGCACCTGAAAAACGATCCCAGCCTTTCCCCCCGGAGTCCGGCTCCCCAATCATCCCGCGCCCCGCAGGCCACGACTCGCAACGGCAAGATTGCCCGCCTGCCCAAGGCCGTGCGTGAGGAACTGAACCGGCGGCTTGATGACGGGGTGCAAGGCAAGGCATTGGTGGCCTGGCTCAACGGCCTCCCGGAAGTGCGCACGGTGATGAAGGAAGTCTTCGGCGGGCGGGCAGTGACAGAGCAAAACCTTTCCGAGTGGCGGCAAGGCGGCTTTCTTGACTGGCAGCGGCAGCGGGAAGCCGTGGCCTGTGTCCGCCTCGCCGCCGAAGAGGCGCGTGAGCTGGAGGAAGAGCTCGGGCCGGCACCCTTGACCGAGGTCCTGGGCGCGTCCGTCACCTTGCTGCTCGCACGCTTGATCCGCGAAATGGGTGATGGCCTGGATTCCTCGCCCGAACAGCTCCATGATCTCCTGCGCCTGATCCGCCAGTGGAGCGTGATGCGCAGTTGCGACCATCGCGCCGCCCGGCTCAAGATGCAGCAGCGGGACTGGGCCCAGGCCCAGGAGCGGCGCGAAAGGCAGCGTCAGTCCGCCACGGCGCAGCAACAGAAGACCGAAGACGGCTCCATCAAGTTCCTGGAAAACGCCGCTCTCACCAGCCTTGCCCGTGGACTGGCCCCCGAGGAGGCCGAGGAACTTCGAAGCCTGTTTCATCAGCATCGACAGGGCCGTCCAGCCACCTCGGCGGCGGAGACAATCCCAGCCAATCCGACTGAATCCGACCGGATCGCACCGAAAAAATCAAGGAAGGGAGGAAGCGATGGCAAGACGACATCTGCTATCAGACCGGCGAGGTGATCGGCGGCTTCCCCCAAGTAGAACGACTGTCCCGGTCGTACACTGGTCCGGCGGGCGTCCCGCTCGCCGCTGGAGCCAGCACCGGACCGACGCTGCCGGTCTCTCAAAGTGCGTGTCCATGAAACGACTGGGACGGTCGTTCTACTTTTGGAGGAAGAGGCTTGCGCTATAGACTGATGACACATCAGCGCAGCACGCGGCCTTCTGTAGCTGGCCTCTGTGAGGCCGGACCTGAAGAGCCCATCTATTTCCACCGCTCAGTTGGAAACAGCTTGGGACGGGCCCATGGGCTGCGGACCACCGCCACGCCTCCGGGCTCACAGAGCCCAGCTACAGCAGACCCCTGCGCGCTCCGCATCGCCGTCAGCCTGTCGGGCAAGTCTCAGCAAGCCTCTGCAGCGCAAGGGAAACAGTCACATCGTCCCTTGAAAATGCCCTCAGTTCCGCTTCTGCCAGTCCGCCACCAGCTTCAGCCGCGCGGCAATGCCTGGATCGGCGGACGATGGCAGCATAACCTTCGGCACCGGCTTTCCATGTACAATCGCGCCCCACGCCTCCTTGAAGAAAGCCTGCATTGCATCGCCAGCCGGACCGTAGAAGTGCTGATAAAAATCGCGGTCCAGCGCCTCGGCATCGGCGTCCGGGTTCCACTGCATCTGCGCGGCGAGCCAGTTCCAGTACGGGCTGGGGCTGTCGTTGTACCAGTCGGTGCAGTTTTGCCAGCCGCGGATGCCCTGGGCCGCATAGGTTTGGAAATCACGCTGTATCACACCGTCCGGCCAAGGGCCGCTCTGGCAATGGCCGAGCCAGGGAATGCCAAGCGAATGGGCCACGTGGGCGTTGTAGTACTCCAGCAGCACCACGCCGCCCTGGGCATGATGCTCGCGCAGAAACCCGGCCCAGGACTGCCAGCGTTCCCAGGCGCTCAGTTGCTCGTCGCCGGGGTGGGGGAAGCCGTCGGTCTTGATGATCCTAAGCCGCGGCTTGTTGGCGAGATAGGAGGCCGCATGGCGGTTGGTTTCAGAGTCGAACGCATGGCCGTGATCGCGCAGGTCATTGCACCACATCAGCACCATGTTGCGGCCCTGGTCGAGCGGGCGCACCTGTGGCGGAACCATGCCGCACTCGTTGTAGGCGATCCACATGAGCCTGGGCGCATGCGGCCGGCTGGCAAGCGCGGCGGCGACGGCATTGATCAGCGTAAGGTAGCGGTCGCTGGTGGTAAGCCGCGCGCAGTCCGGGCACTGGCATTGCACGCCGCGCTGGGGGCCATCGGGTGGGAACAAGGCAAAAAGATCAATGCAGGGATTGGCGTCGAGGTAGCGTATGGCATTGACGACCGTGAGGCGCAGCGCCTCCGCATTGGAAACGCAGAGCGAGGTGCAGCCGCCCCACGCGGCGGAGTAGCAATCGCGCCGCTGGCCGTTGATGAGCGGGAAGTACTCGGGGTGTGTGGCAAACAGCGCCCGGTCGGGCGTCAGCCGGGCCAGGATGTGGCCGGGGCCGGCAATGGCGAGCCCGCGCTTCTTCACTTCCTCGATGGCGATCTGGTCCCAGGTTTCCCCGGCGCGCGAGGGGGTGAGCATGATGGTGTTGCAGCGGTTCTTCGCCGCCCAGTCGGCAATGGCCGTGAGCTTGGTTTTATCCGCGGCACTGAAGCCGTTGTCGCTTACGAAACGGTATTTCATCATGGGCCGCTCCGTGATGTTCAAGTCCGGCACAGGCAGGCGGTCCAGCTTTGGCACCACCTCGCCGTTGCGGTCGCGGTAACCGTAGAAGCGCACGCCAAAGGTTTCCAGCAGGCGGTACACGGCAAACAAGCAGCTTCGGTCCTGGCCGCCGGTGAGCACCAGGGCGGTGTGGCCGTTCTCATGCACCGTCCGCACCACGAAGCGGTCATCTTCGGACGCGGCAGCGATGCTGGCCGGGATGCGTGCCAGCGTTTCGGGCCGGCCGATGAGCACTTCAAAAGCATCGTTCTCATCGCGATGCTCCCGGCCGGTAAGGCGCTGGATGTAGGCCTTCAGTTCTTCGGCGGCAAAACGCTCCACCACCGAGGGCCGCGCCCCCAGCACGATGCGTGCGGTGGCAAGGTCCTGCCCGGCGCTGAAGCTGCCAAAACCCAGCCAGAGCAGGGCCGGCAGCCACCAGATGCAAAGCTGTGGGCGGTAAATGAAAATAGGTCCTATAGGACGTATTCGCCCTATAGAACCTATCGGAAGGAAACGGCCTGGGTGTTACTTCTTGTCTGGAGCCGGTGCAGGTGCAGGAGCCGGGGCTGTGGCAGCAGGCGCTGGTGCCGGGGTGGCGGCGGGAGCTGGGGCCGGGGTGGCGGACGGCGCTGCCGGAGCTGGTGCTGCCGCAGGTGTGGCGGCGGCCGGAGCAGGAGCTGGCGTCACGACCGGTGCTGCCGGAGCTGGCGCTGGCGACGTGGCGGTCGGGGCAGGTGTAGCAGCGGCCGGAGCCGGTGCCGGCACAACAACCGGCTTGGGAGCCGGTGCTGGGACGGGCACGGCGGGCGAAGTGGCCGAGGTGGGGGCCTTCACGGGCGGCGGGATGGTGATGGTGGGCATGGCACCAGGCTTGCCGTTGTTCGGAATGGCGATGCCGGCACCAGGGGTGGCCAGGCCGGGCTTGCCAGGGGAGGGGATGGCGATGGGCCTGTTGGCGGCCTTCGGGCGTCCCGGGCGCGGCGGTGGCGGAGGCGTCGGCCGGGGCTTCAGCACCGTGGGATCGGCGGCGGGAATGCCTTTCACCAGGCTGCTGATGAACATTTCATCCTTCGTCGGCGGCACGGGCGTGGCCGGGGTGGCAGCCTTCAGGCTGTCCGGCGGCGGCTTGGGCGGATCCACTTCCTTGGTGGGCAGGCCGGCGGCGAGCCATTTCAGGCGCTCTTCATTCATGTCGAAGAAGGGGCTGCCGGTAAGCTTGGGCGGCAGGGCTTCATAGGCCTTCTTGGCCTCGTCCTGCTTGCCTTCGTTCCACAGCATGTCGGCCAGGCGGAGCTGGGCGAAGCCGCCCAGGCCGGACTTGCCGGGATCGGCCACCACCGTCTCGTAGGCTTTTTTGGCCTCGGCGAGCTGGGCGGCGCCGCCCTGGGCTTCCAGCCGGGAGCCGAGGGAGATCAGGCCCTGGGCGTGGAAGGGGTGGTCCGGGTACTTTGCCACGAAATCGCGCAAGGTGGCCACGGAGGTGTCCTTCTTGTTCTGATCCCACAGCAGCTTGGCCTTGGTGAGGGTGGCATCGCCGGCGGCGGCGGTGCCGGGGTACTTTTGCACCACGATGTCGCAGTCATCCACGGTCTTCGCCTGGGTGGCGAGGACGGCCGCCGCCTCCGCTTCCTGGAGGTTGTGATAACGGAAGGCTCCATAGGCTGCCGCCAGCACGACCAGGACGCCAAAGGCGATGGCGATCTGGCGGAAGTGCTTGTCCAGAAACGCATCCAGGGCGGGGGGCTCTGGTGCGGCCGGGGGCTGGGAAACAGGAGCGGAGACGGGGGCTTTAGACGACATGGGAACGGAGACGACCGGAGGGGTGGAGCGATGACTGACTGGCGGGCCGGGTGTTTAAGCGCCGACCTTGGCACGGGCCTCGTCCGCCAGGGCGGTGGAGAGGTAACGTTCACCTGTGGAGCAGGCGACGGTGACGATGAGCTTGCCCTTGTTTTCCGGGCGGGAGGCGACACGCAGGGCGGCGACCACGTTGGCACCGGTGCTGATGCCTACCAGCAGGCCTTCTTCCTTGGCCAGGCGGCGGGCCATGGCGAAGGCTTCGTCATTGCTCACCTTGACGCACTCGACGATCTGCGGATTGCCGGCGCTGTCCTTGAGGTGCAGGTTGGCCGGAATGAAGCCGGCGGCGAGGCCTTGAATCTTGTGCGGGCCAGGCTGGATGGGTTCACCCGCGAGCGTCTGGTTGATGACGGGGGAGCCCTCGGGCTCCACGGCGATGGCCTGGAAGCCGGGCTTGCGCGGCTTGATCACTTCCACGCAGCCGGTGATGGTGCCGCCGGTGCCAACACCGGAGACCAGGATGTCGATCGCGCCATCGGTATCGGCCCAGATTTCTTCGGCCGTGGTTTTCTGGTGGATGGCGGGGTTGGCCGGGTTTTCGAACTGCTGCGGCATCCAGGCATCGGGGGTGCTGGCGACGATTTCCTGCGCCTTGGCGATGGCGCCCTTCATGCCGGCCGCGCCGGGGGTGAGGACGAGCTCGGCGCCAAGGAGGGCAAGCAGGGTGCGGCGCTCCATCGACATCGTCTCGGGCATGGTGAGGATGAGCTTGTAGCCCTTGGCGGCGGAGACAAAGGCCAGGGCGATGCCGGTGTTGCCGCTGGTGGGCTCTACAATGGTGGTGACGCCCTTCTTCAACACGCCACGCGCCTCGGCATCCTCAATCATCGCGGCGCCAATACGGTCCTTCACGCTGCCGAGGGGATTGAAGAATTCGCACTTCAGCGCGATGGTGGCGTCCACGCCTTCAGTGACGCGATTGAGCTTCACCAGCGGGGTGCGGCCCACGGTTTCGACGATGTTGTTGTAAATTTTGCCCATGGTCTTGGAAGGTCAGAAGGGTTAGGTAATAATGACAGGCCCGGAGAGGGCGGTCGGAAAGGTGGTGTTTATAGGTTCTGGAAGACGGGCTTGCAAAGAGAAATTCACGTCTCCGAACCATGTCACACGGTCCGTTCCCAGATGGAAAAAGTGAAGGCAAAGGCATGCGCGGCGTCAGCGGGGTGGCGCTGGCTGGACACCTTGTGCCAGCGGCGCGACTCGATGCGCGGAAACGGCACGCCGTCGCCAAGCCGCTCATGGACTCGGGTGAGGTCCAGCCGCGTGGCCAAAGGCATGGCGGCGCTGAAGACCCCGCCCCCGCCGATCACCATCAGTTCACTCTCCCCGGCGGCGGCCACCGTGGCGAGGGCTTCGGCCACGCTGGCCACACGTGAACCGATGGCGGGCACGAACGTGGGATCACTGGAAAGCACCAGCGGCTTGTGGCCAGGGCGGAACCAGCCGGTCATTTCCTCGTACGTATGGCGCCCCACCAGCAGCCAGCGGCCCTGGGTGCGGGCCCGAAAGTGCGCGCGGTCATCCGGCAGATCCCACGGCACGCCTTTGCCACGGGAGATGAACCCGTCTTCAGACACGGCGGCGATGAGGGTGACGATCACGAAGGTCCTGGGAGGAGGCAGACCGGGGATGACGGGCGAGGGATCAGCCGCCGGGCTTGAAATCAGGCTCCGGCGGCGGGGGAGACCATTCGGGGTGCTCCAGAATGGTGGCAAACTCAAAATCGATAAGGCAGAAGCGGCCGTCCATGGCGCGGTAGGTGACGTTGCGCAGCTCGCGGTCATCATGCCGCACTCCGTACTGTTCCAGTTCCTGGAAAAGCTCATCCAGCCGCTTCCGGCTGAGGTGGTCCACGCGCGAGCCGCAGTTGCTTGTCACCAGTCGGAGCTGCTCCGGCTCGGCCTCCAGCACCCGGGGCACGAAGGTGCAGCCCTTTTCCTCCAGGTAGCGGAGCACCCGCACCTCGTTTTCAAAGCGTTCGCGCGCCATGTGGCCGCGGAAGATTTTGTGCACCAGCCCGTCATAACCAATGCGCACCTGGGCCCGGACGGTGTCTTTGACTTCTCGCATGCGAAGCGATGTATCGCGTGTGCAATGCTGGGGGACAAATGGAAATGCGGGCCGCAGGGCGCAACGTTTTCACGGGCAGCCGGTGCTGTGGTGCCTGGCACCACAAAAGAGGTGGCGCGTGAAATCTTCAACTTTCCGATTGAGTTGGCGCGATCCCTGCTCAAGGTAGGGGCGTTAGAGTTTCTCTCCCCCTCTTCCCGGCCTTGCCGGACGGCGGCTTCCGGAAGTCTCTGATCAACATCCTAACACGACATCCAACCCTAGCATCTATGGCCAAATACAAATTGGAATACATCTGGCTCGACGGTTATACTCCGGTCCCGAACCTTCGCGGCAAGACTCAGCTCAAGGAATTCGCCAGCTTTCCGAAGCTTGAAGAACTGCCTCTCTGGGGTTTCGACGGCAGCTCGACGCAGCAGGCCCCGGGCCGCAGCTCCGATTGCGTGCTCAAGCCTGTGGCCGTTTATCCGGACAGCGCCCGCAAGAACGGCGTGCTGGTGATGTGCGAAGTCATGAACGCCGACGGCACTCCTCACGTGTCCAACGCCCGTGCCACCATCCTTGACGATCCGGGCGCCTGGTTCGGTTTCGAACAGGAATACTTCCTCTATCAGGACGGCCGCCCCCTTGGCTTCCCTGAAGGCGGCTATCCCGCCCCCCAGGGCCCGTACTACACGGGCGTGGGCTACAAGAACGTGGGCGATGTTGCCCGCCAGATCGTGGAAGAACACCTCGACCTCTGCCTTGACGCCGGCATCAACCACGAAGGCATCAACGCCGAAGTGGCCAAGGGCCAGTGGGAATTCCAAATCTTCGGCAAGGGCTCCAAGAGCGCTGCCGACCAGATGTGGGTGGCCCGCTACATCATGATGCGCCTTTGCGAAAGCTACGGCATCGACATCAACTGGCACTGCAAGCCTCTCGGCGCCACCGACTGGAACGGCTCCGGCATGCACTCGAACTTCTCCACCGAATACATGCGTTCCAAGGGTGGCAAAGAGTACTTCGAAAAACTCATGGGCGCCTTCGACAAGTACAAGGACGAGCACATCGCCGTGTACGGTCCGGACAACCACATGCGCTTGAC
>FTCC01000414.1_pt1 | contig 15104 bp, 14 predicted proteins | sample 1639481 | NCBI WGS metagenome assembly FTCC01 (sample SAMEA3914864, study PRJEB12502) | metagenome | biome: forest; material: soil | place: USA | collected 2012-03-12 | depth 0.3 m | reverse complement strand
CCCGCCGCGCCATGCTCCAACGCAGCGCCGGCGGCTTCGGCTACCTGGCGCTCCAGGCCATGCTGGCCGAGGAACAAGCCAAAGCCGCCGTGGCCAACCCGCTCGCGGCGAAAAAGCCGCCTTTCGCGGCCAAGGCGAAACGCATCGTCTTCATCTTCATGAAGGGCGGTCCCTCGCATGTGGACACCTTTGACCCGAAGCCGCTGCTCCAGCGCGACGACGGCAAGCCGTACCCGTTCGCCCAGCCGCGCGTGCAGTTCGCCGCCACCGGCCAGCTGCTCAAATCGCCGTGGAAGTTCAAACAGTACGGCCAGAGCGGCCTGCCGGTGAGCGAGCTTTTTCCCAACGTTGCCCAGTGCGTGGACGAACTGTGCGTGCTGCGCTCCGTGTACGGCACCAATCCCGCGCACGGCGGCGCGCTCCTCAAGCTGCACACCGGCAGCGACACCCAGGTGCGGCCCAGCATGGGCTCCTGGGTCATTTATGGCCTGGGCACGGAGAACAACAACCTGCCAGGCTTCATTACCATTTGTCCCACGCTCGCGCACGGCGGCGTCAACAACTGGGGCGCGGCCTTCCTCCCGGCCTACTGCCAGGGCACGCCCATCGGCAACGCCGCCATCCCAGCGGAAAAGGCGCTGGTAAAGCACATCCGCAACGACCAGATCAGCCCCGCGCTCCAGCGCAAGCAGCTCGACTTCCTGTCCCAGGTGAACCACGACCACATGGAGCTCTCCGGCCCCGACCAGGCGCTGGAGGGCCGCATCAATTCCTTCGAACTGGCCTTCCGGATGCAGACCACCATGCCCGAGGCCCAGGACGTGACCCAGGAAACCGACGCCACCCGCCGGCTCTACGGCATCGACAATCCCGTGACCGCGAATTTCGGCCGCCAATGCCTCATGGCCCGGCGGTTTTTGGAGCGCGGTGTGCGCTTCGTCCAGGTTACACACAGCGACAGCGAAGTGCAGTGGGATCAGCACTCGAATTTGTACAAGGGCCACACCAAGAACGCCGCCGAGGTGGACAAGCCCATCGCCGGCTTCCTCAAGGACCTCAAGTCCCGCGGCCTGCTCGATGACACGCTCGTGCTCTGGGGCGGCGAATTCGGCCGCACGCCGACGGCTCAAGGCAAGGACGGTCGCGACCACAATCCCAACGGCTTCACCATGTGGATGGCCGGCGGCGGCGTCAAAAAGGGCTTCGCTTACGGCGCCACCGACGATTACGGCTACTTCGCCCAGGAAGACAAGATGCACGTCAACGACCTGCATGCCACCATCCTGCACCTCCTCGGCCTCAATCACGAGAAGCTCACGTACAAGTACGCCGGCCGTGATTTCCGGCTCACCGATGTGGCCGGGGTGGTGGCGAAGGATGTGATTGCGTAGGTGGTAGATGTCCAGCCGAAGGCGAAACGAGAGGTGGGAGCCTTCAGATCAGCGCTAGGCGGCCTTCAAATTGGGCTTTCAATAACTACACACAATGTATATAATGCAAAATTAAAAGGTCGATTTCTGAGTTGAATTGTGCAGGGCCTGAGGTAGCAGCTTGAATGTTAGCCGCCAAAGGCATCACGCTTGTTAGGTAAACGTTTGACAGAAAACCTCACTTAGACCAGACTATATGAACATAAATATCGGCGATGTCGTAAAGCTGAAATCTGGCAGTCTACCAATGACTGTCGCAAAGCCTGATGATCGTGGTGGTGCGGTGTGGGTGTGCTGGTATGAACCTGCGTCTGGAAATACCTTGGGAGAGATTAAAATGCTGTCGCTCCCTTTGTCGGTGCTAGAAAAGGAGGCGTGATTTTAATAGGCTCTGTTCCCTTCCGAAGGGCAAAGGACAGCGGCTGAACTGCCTGCCGGCCCGTGTTCGGTGTTGCTCTGGTGCAGGAAACGGTGACTAGTCTGTGTCAAACGCTCTTGCTCTTTGGGGGCGCGGACGTGGTGGTGCGCCTGCTTCTGAAGGCAGCCCAAGCAGTTTGTATGTAATGAGATTTGTTGAAAACATCCTTCCTAAAGCCTCAACCAAGCGTTTCGTTGTGGTGACAGTTGCCCTCAGTCTCCTGGCAACGTGGTTATACAACACTGTTTTCGGCCCTGTCCTTGAATGGGCGCAACGTGAGACCGTCGAGTTTTTTGGACATTTGTCGGCACGTTACAGTGATTCACTTTATGCCAGAATGGCAAGTGAGGGCACTGACACCTACAGTGAGTTGCCATTTTTTGTGGCTGGCATGGTCTGGATTTGGTCCATTTTTAAGTTTAACGCATCGTCCCTTGAGTCCCTTAAAGAAGCCCGAACGATTCGTGATAGTGCTGCAGCTTCGGTAGTGCGACACAATGAACTGATGACAAAGGTGGAGGCAATAGCTGATTCCCCTGAAAAACATCGGGAAATCGTTGCTAAATCGCAGCAGGAAAAATCACAGGTAGAGATAAGTTTGAAGGGAGTGAAGCCGTGGTCAAAGGAGTTTCGAGATTTAGTAGCCAGTGAAGGACCGAAGGCCGCTATGCTGAAGGTTAGAGCAGAGAAAACATATCGAATGGTTAGGATGCGAGCGTTGATCACAAGTTGCCTGTCGTTGTGCATAATGCTATATTACATTCATGTAGAATCGCAAGCAACGTATGCAAGATCCGCTGCTAGATTTGTCGAGCGTTCATTAGATATTTTGGGGCCGGCATTAGCGGAAAAAAGACGGATGGAATTAAGATCGCAATATCGATCTGCTACATCGGTGGCAAAATTTACGAATTTGTACGATGACATATGTGAAACCGCAAAAACGGCCAACCTAGACTTGCCATCGTTTAATCCCATCCTTCGCAGAGATAAGCCTAGAGATCCTTCAAATGAAATTCGGCATTGATAATCGTTTTTCATTCAAACTCTTCCGTGACCATCGGCCTACCTTGCCTCTGGCAATTCAGTCTTACCTTAAATCTTGCTATGTTGATGCACCTGGGGCGTTTGAAGCCCCTTCTAAAGACAACTTGCATTACCTACAGTTAACTACAATATGAAATGCCCTCACTGTTTGATAGATTTTCATGCTGCCTGGAAAAAAGACCGCCTTGGAACAGATGTTGATTCGTTAATTTTTGTTAACAGCACCACATGCCCTGCATGCGAAAGATTTGTTATCGCGCTCCAGCGAAAATTTCAAAGGAGTCACATGGTATCCGCAACTGAGTACCATTATAACAAGGAAATGTGCGTCTTGGTCTATCCCAAAGCATATAGCCGAGCACAACTTGGGCCTGATGTCCCCGCTGAATTCGCGGATGATTACAACGAAGCCTGCGTAACCCTTGCTGATAGCCCTAAAGCAAGCGCTGCATTGAGTCGTCGATGTTTGCAGCATCTGCTGAGAGAAAAAGCAGGCATCCAAAAACGAACGCTGGCCGACGAAATTGAGGAGGCTATTAAATCGGCAGGGTTGCCGTCACACCTCAACGATTCGCTGGATGCAGTGCGCAATGTGGGCAATTTTGCGGCCCATCCAATGAAAAGCACCGCGTCAGGGGAAGTTATGGATGTCGAACCTGGTGAGGCGGAATGGACGTTGGACGTTCTAGAGTCTCTCTTTGATTTTTATTTTACACAGCCGGCGTTGCTAAAGAAGAAACGTGATGCGCTCAACGCCAAATTGCAAGAAGCGGGCAAGCCTCCCATGAAATAGTTTCGCAAACAAACAGTTCTGAGAAATGAGTCTGGAAGATATCCCACCAACCATTGAGCTTACATTCGACCCAGTCAAATGCAGCGCCGAGAACGTTCTCAAAGAGGCCCTAGAGGAACTGTTTCAATTGAAATGTCGGGCGTTTTGTCCTTTCGCTCATCCGTCGGCCGACCCTGATGGCATCCAAATTGTTGATATACAGATGCAGACTCGCCGGTCGGGAAAGGTAAAAATTTCTTATTGGTGGATTACACACAATGGATGTGCTGACCACTCGCATAAAGACAGTGCCATGTCCTGGGTGGCCTTCTTCATTGATGAGGAGCGAGAGGAAGTCATTCTAGAAGAAACCGAGTCGTTTTGTCCTTCTCCCGAATGATTGTAAGGTTTACACCCCACCCGTCCGCATCAACTCCACGATCACCGCTTTCTGTGCGTGCAGGCGGTTCTCGGCTTCGTCGAAGATCACCGCTGCATTCGCTTCCATGACTTCCTCGGTGATTTCCTTGCCGCGGTAGGCGGGGAGGCAGTGCATGACGAGGGCGTTGTTGGCGGCGTTGGCTAGCAGGGCGGCGTTGATCTGGTAGGGGCGGAGGATGTCGATGCGTTCGGCGGACTCGGATTCCTTGCCCATGCTGACCCAGACGTCGGTGTAGAGGACGTCGCAGCCGGAGACGGCTTTTGCGGGATCGGCTTCGACGCGGACGTGGGTGCCGGGGACCTGGGACATGAAGGAGGCGGCGGGCTGGAATTCCTTGGGGGCGCCGATGACGAGTTCGAAGCCGAGGCGGGCTGCCGCCCAGATCCAGGAGCGGGCGACGTTGCAGTCGCCGTCGCCGAGGAAGCACACGCGCTTGCCTTTCCAGCCGCCGAGGCGTTCCTGAATGGTCTGCAGGTCGGCGAGGATCTGGCAGGGGTGCTCGTCGTCGGTGAGGGCGTTGATGGTGGGAATGCCGCTGTACTGGGCGAAGTCTTCCACGTCCTGCTGGGCAAAGGTGCGGATGATGGCACCATCGACCATGCGGCCGAGCACGCGGGCAGTGTCCTTGACGGGTTCGCCGCGGCCGAGCTGCATTTCCGCGCCGGAAAGGAACATGGGGGAGCCGCCAAGCTCGCGCACGCCCACCTCGAAGCTGACGCGGGTGCGGGTGGAGGACTTGTTGAAGATCAGCGCCCAGGTCTGCCCAGTGAGCACCTGGGGAGAGGACTTGCGGTTCAGCTTCAGGTCGGCGGCACGGGCGATCAGGTGCTCGATTTCAGCACCGCTGAGCTGCTGAATGGAAAGGAGGTGTTTCATGGCCGGGAGGAGGAATCAATCGCCGGTGGCGGGCGCGGAGTGTGATACAAGACCATCCAGGACCAAGCGAAGAATTCGTAACGCTTCATCCGCATCCTGCAGGGTGATGTTGAGGGGCGGCAGCCAGCGGATGACATCAGGGCCGGCGGGAACAGTCATGAGACCCGCATCCAGCAGCTTGCGCGCCAGGAAGATGGAGGGGGCCTTGCCATCCGCGAGAGGGGCGAGGGCGGCGGAGTTGAGCGAGAAGCCGATGAACAGGCCAAACTGGCGGATCTCGCCGAGGAGCGAATGGTTCCAGGCGCGGGCCTCGGTGGCGATGCTTTCGCCCAGGTCCTTGGCGTGCTGGCAGAGGTTTTCTTCCAGGATGACTTTGATCGTGGCCAGGCCGGCGGCGCAGGCGAGCGGCGAGCCGCCATAGGTGGTGCCGTGGCTGCCGGGTCCGAGGAGGTCGCACAGATGCACGGGCTTCTCGCCGTTGCCGACGATGGTGTCGCGCACCCAGAAGGCGCCGAGCGGGAAGCCGGAGCCGATGGCCTTGGCCCAACTGATGCCGTCGGGCAGGATTTCATCGCCGGGAACGATCGTTCTCCAACCGGCCATCTCCCCTGCCCTGCCGAAGCTGCACTGCACCTCGTCGAGAAGCAGGAGGGCGCGGTGCTTGCGGCAGAGGTCCTGGGCGGCGCGGAGGAACTCGGGAGTGACGGCGTTCACGCCGCTCTCGCCTTGGATGGGTTCCACGAGGATGGCCACCACATCGGGCTGGCTTTCCAGGGTGTGAGCGAGCGTTTCGAAGTCGTTGAACGGCAGATGGATGTAGCCCAGCTCCTCGGGGGTGAGGCCGAAGCCGCCCCAGATCTTCTCCTGGGAAGTGGCGAACATGGCTCCCAGCGTACGGCCGTGGAAGGAGTGGCTGAAGGTGATGATGCGCGGCTTCTTGACGTCGCGTACCTGCACGCCATAGCGCCGGGCGAGCTTGAGCAGGCCCTCATTGGCCTCGGCGCCGCTGTTGCAGAAGAAGGACTTGCCGCGAATGGCGGCGACCTCATCGCAGAGCACCTGGGCGAGCTCGGCCTGCTTGTCGATGCAGTACCAGTTCGATACGTGCATGAGCGTCTTGGCCTGCTCGCTGATGGCTTCAACGACCGCCGGGTGGCAGTGGCCGAGCGGACAGACGGACACGCCTCCAGCGAAATCGAGGTAGCGCTTGCCGTCCCGGTCCCACACTTGGGCTCCCTCGCCTCGCACCGGCCACAGGTCGTAGCGGCCGTAATTCGGAAGGAGGTACTGCTGGAGCTGTTCGTCGTGGGACATGGGGGGAGTGAATGAAAAATGACGAATGAGGGAAACGGGATCAGCTCCCCTGCCCTGCCACCTTTTTTACTTCTACAACGTGATTTCGGTGCCGATGCCGAAGTCGGTGAAGATTTCGAGGATGAGGCCGTGGGGCACGCGGCCATCGATGAGGTGCACCTTGCCGACGCCGCCGTGCAGAGATTCCAGGGCGGAATCGACCTTGGGGATCATGCCGCCCTTGATGGTGCCGTCCGCCTTGAGGCTGTGGATGGCGGCTTCGTTCAGGCTGGGAATGAGCGTCTTGCTGTCGTGCGGATCGCCCATCACGCCGGGCACGTCGCTGATGAAGATGAGCTTGGTGGCCTTGAGCTTGGTGGCCAGGGCGCAGGCGGCCAGGTCGGCATTGACGTTGAGGGTGCGGCCGGAAGTTTTGTCGCGGGCGACGGGCGAAACACAGGGCACGAACTCACCGGCGACGGCGGCTTCGATGAGACCGGAGCGGCATTCGACAACGCGGCCGACATAGCCGATGTCCACCTCGCGGCCGGAGCCGGGGTCGGTGGCGAGCATCTTTTCGCCAGTGAAGACTTCGGTGCCTGGGAGGCCGACGGCCTTGCCGCCGAAAGCATTGAGCTTGTCCACGATCTCGGGGTTGATGACGCGTGCGAGCGTTTGTTCCACGATGTGGATCGTGGCGTCATCGGTCACGCGCATGCCGCCGATGAAGTGGGCTTCAAGCCCGGCAGTCTTCATGGCTGCGGAGATCGCCTTGCCGCCGCCATGGACGAGCACAGGGTTGATGCCCACGGCTTCGAGGAACACGATGTCGCGCAGGAAGCCGTCCACTAAGCGGGGGTCTTCCATGGCGCTGCCGCCTACCTTGATCAGGAAGGTCTTGCCGCGGAAGGCCTGCATGTACGGCAGGGCTTCCAGCAGGACATCGGCTTTGCGGAACTGGTCTTCGGCGGACATGGGGGGCGAAAAATGGGGAAGGGACAACAAACGACCTGCTGCCGCAGCGTCAAGCCACGAAAGGGATTTTTTGAGGAAGACGGCGCGGGGCAACAGCGCGCACCGATGCCCGCAGCGGCGGGTTTGAAACCCGCCGTACCAGTGTACGAGTTTGAAACTCGTTCTACGACAGACCTTACTGCAGGCGCTTGGAGACCTCGGTGGAAAGTGTCTTGCTGTCGGTGCGGCCGGCGGCGCGTTCCTGCACCAGCTTCATCACGGTGCCCATGTCCTTCTTGGTGGTGGCGCCAGTTTCAGCGATGGCGTCCTCGACCAGCTTGGCCACTTCTTCCTGGCTGAGGCCGGCGGGCAGGTACTTTTCCAGCATGGCAGCTTCGGCTTTTTCGGTGTCGGCAAGGTCGGCACGGTTGGCGGCCTCATAGCTGGCGATGCTGTCCTGGCGCTTCTTGATCTCCTTGCGGATGACGGCAATGACGTCCATGTCCGGCAGCTCGCCTTCGGCCCCGAGCTTCTCGATGGCGGCGTACTTGATCGAGGACTTCAAATTTCGCACCACGTTGAGCGTCAAGGAATCCTTGGCGCGCATGGCCGTCTTGATGTCTTCGAGAATGCGTTCGGAAATGGTCATGGATGGAAGGGGGTGAAATGCGGGGCGGGAGTGTTCGCTCAAGGTGTGGCATTGTCCAGAGGGAAGCGGACTTGGATGCACGGTTGCGGCGGGTTTACACCCCATGGAAACGGAATGGCAGGCGGAGGAAGGTCCTCCATGAAACACCATCTTCTTTTCTATGCGGCGGTAGCGGGTGGGCTGCTGGCTGCGGCTCCGCGTGTGACCGGGCAATCTGCCGCCACTTCGACGGCGCAGGTGACTCCTCCCGACACAGCGGCACCGACGACCGTGCAGGCAGGAGTCAACATTCCTGACGGCTTCATCGTGGTGAACGGCGTGATTTACTCCGTCACCAACGGGCAGGCCATGGTGCTGCCCGACAGCCTCCGGCTGAGCGGCACGGCCCAGGGCATCAACGGCTTCAGCCAGGCCATCGCCGTCTTGAAGCCGGGCTTCATGTTCACGCTGGACCGGCAGGTGGTCCCGATTCCTGCGGGCGTGGTTTTTGCCAACAGCGTGACCTCCGCTCCCTCGCAGCAGACTGGCACGGATGTGAACGGGCGTACCATCCCCGGGGTGACCAGCGGCGGCACCAGCATTAACGGCTCCAGCAGCGTGAACAACGGCACGGATGCGAACGGCCGCACGATTGCGGGGGTAAACGCGAATGGCACCAGCAACAATGGCGTGAACTCCAACAACAATGGCACGGATGCGAATGGGCGCACGGTGCCGGGCTTCAATGCCAATGGCACGAGCACGGTCCAGTCCACCAACAACAATGGAACGGATGCCAACGGACGTGTCATTCCCGGGATGAATGCTGGCGGCACGAGCAACATACAGTCCTTCAACAACAACGGCAGGGATGCGAACGGGCGCACGATCCCGGGAGTGAATGCAGGCGGCTTCAGCACCAACAACGGTGTCAATGGCCAGGCCAATTTGAACAATGGCACCGATGCGAACGGTCGCACAATCCCCGGCGTCAATGCCGGGGGCACGAGCACCACGCAATCATTCAACAGCAATGGCACAGCGCCGAACGGGCGCACCATTCCGGGTGTGAACGCGGGTGGCACGAGCACCAACGGCGTGAATTCGGGGGTGATCATCAATCCCGGGACGGTGTCGAGGCCCTCGAGGAGGAGGTAAAAGCGTTGGGGGAAGCGGTTGAGAAGCCTGCTGTGCCGGATGGCAAGGAAGGAAGCTTTCAACTCTCCTTGCACTTTCCCCCACCCCGCGCCATCGCTGAGGCTGCCTTTGAACGTTCACCGCCACCTCATCTCCCAGATCGTCGATGCCCTCGCGGACATCTTTGTGTACGGCTATTACTCCGACAAAGTGATCGAGCGCCGCTTCAAGCTGCACCCTAAATGGGGTGCGCGGGACCGGCGGCAGGTGGCGGAGACCATCTACGAAATCGTGCGCTGGTGGCGCTGGCACTGGCATCTGGCAGGACTTCCCGATGCGGAGTGCCTGGACAAGGACAAGATCACCCTGGACCGCATCTGGCAGGTGTGGGGCGCCTACTGGATCAGCAAGACCGGCTCTGCTGCTTCTCTCTATGAGGTGGAGCGCATGGATGTGGAGGCCGTGCAGGCACGCGCTGAACAGATCGTGGCACCGGCGATCCGCGCCTCTCTTCCCGACTGGCTCAATGACCTGGGCAAGAAAGAGCTGGGGCATGAGTGGCCCGACATGATGCGGGCGCTGAACCGCCCGGCGGAAGTGTTCCTGCGCACCAACACGCTCAAGATTCAACCCAAGCCGCTGTCCATCAACCTGGACAAGGAAGGTATCGAAAACAAGCTGCTGCCGGATGTGGAAGGCGCGATTCAACTGGTGAAGCGCCAAAGCATCTTCGCCAGCTCGGCCTTTCGCGCGGGTCTCTTTGAAGTGCAGGACGCGGCTTCGCAACAGATCGCGCCTTTCCTTGAAGTGGCTCCTGGCCAGCGCGTGATCGATGCCTGCGCCGGTGCCGGTGGCAAGTCGTTGCACCTCGCCTGCTTGATGAAGAACAAGGGCAAGATCGTGGCGCTGGACATCCACGAGTGGAAGCTGAAGGAACTGCGCAAGCGCTCCACCCGCCAGGGCATCGACATCATCGAAACACGGGTGATGGAGGACATTCGTATCATCAAGCGCCTGCACGATTCAGCGGACCGCGTGCTGCTCGATGTCCCCTGCTCCGGCCTGGGTGTGCTACGGCGCAATCCGGACTGCAAATGGAAGCTCAGTCCTGAGGAGCTGGATCGCCTGCGGCCGCTCCAGGCCGAGATCCTGCGCGACTACAGCAAGATGGTGAAGCCCGGCGGCAAGCTGGTATACGCCACCTGCAGCGTGCTGCCGAGCGAGAACGAGAACCAGGTGCGCGCCTTTCTCAAGGACCATGGCGACGAGTGGACGCTCGATGAAGAGCGACGCTGGAAGCCCCATGCCAGCGGCTTCGACGGCTTCTACGCGGCGCGGCTGGCGCGCAAGGGCAAGGCTGAGGCCTGACCTGGCGAATCACGCAGGGATGTTCCCTCGGCCTAAGCCAGCGGAGGAGGCGTTCCGGCCGGCTGGCTGATGCCCTTGCAGAAAAGCACGACCTGGGGCCGGGTGAGCAGGATCATCACGGTGATGGCGATTGCTAGCCCGAGGAGCACGCCCAGGGAGGAAACGCCAATGATGATCACCTGCATGACTTGGTGAAAAATCATGGCTTGCTGTGCCGTCATGTGCGGAGGTGCGGGCGATGCCGCCAGGATGGGCACGATCCGGGAAAACGTCACCCACGCGCCAACGGGCCCCACGATGAGCGCCCATACGCCCCAGCACAGGCCCAGCCTCCTCCCCCATTGCCGCCCTCTCAAAGCGCCAATGCCACTGCTTAGCGCGAGTCCCCCGCCAACGAGCATGGGTATGATCAGAATTCTCACCGTCTCCCGGTATTCAGGCGACCGCAGCACAGCCCCCATCGGACTGGTGCTTCCCCCTGGCGGGGTGAGGGTGCCAGTGGACACCAGCAGGCTCTGAAGGGCGCCCATGAGCCCCATGGCGCCATAGACAAGCATCAGGATGGCGGCGACCGAGAGCGATTTAGGGCGGGCAGGCATGATAGGATGCGTAGCAGTTTGTCGTGAAGAGCGGCCGCAGGTCAAGCCGTCATCACTAGGGGGTGTCACTGAACGGCTTTTGCGTGCAGAAGGCCACCGAATCGCGCCGGGTAAGAAGCACGACCACGGCGATGGACATGGCGACGACAAAAACGGTAGTGAAGGCATCCTCCACCAGCTCGCGCTTCATCAGCTTGTCGCGCATCTGCTGCATCATCTCAGCGGTGACCCCGTCGGGCGGCGTCAAAGCGGCGATGACCGCACGGGCGCAAACAATCTTGCCTCCCGCCAAGACAAAGCCGCTGGCAAGATAGATCACCGCCCATGCCAGGCCGGTCTTGCGTGCGGCTTCGCTCCCCCGCAGCAGCCCGATGCCGGCGATGATGCCCAGCAGGCCGGTGATGGCCGCCGGAGCCAGCAGGATGCGCTGCAACTGGTGGTAGGATTCCGAACCCCGCAGGCCCGCGCTAAACGGGTCGTCCACCTTTCCGACGAGGCTCTGCATGTTCTCCGGCACCAGCATGGAGGTGGCCAGGTTCATGAGCGCCATCGCCCCGAAAAGGATCAGGACCATGGCGCAGAGGCTCAGCAAGGCGGGGCGTTCGGGCATGGCACAGGCTTGCCCGGGGTGAAGGGCCTGTGCAACTGCTTATCAATGCGCGGCCACGGAGGCGGGCTTGCGGCCCACGCACATCAGCGTCTTCTCGCCGCGTACAAACAGTTGCCCGTCGCTCAGCGCGGGCGAGGCGAAGATTTTTTCACTAATTTCACTCTGTCCTACACATTCATACTGCGGCCCGTCCTTGACGGCGCGCAGCGTGCCGAAGTCGTTGACGAAATAAACGATGCCTTCGGCGCTGGTGAGCGAGGCGTGGTGCTCCTTCATGCGCTCGGTCCACAGCACGTCGCCGGTCTTCGCATCAAAGCAGTGGCCGATGCCGCTGTCGCTGACATTGAAGAGGCGGTCGCCCAGCACCAGTGGCGAGGGCACGTAGCTCACGCCCTTGTTGGTGTGCCACTGCACGTGGGTCTGAGTCACGTTGCCATTGCCATCGGGGCGGATGGCCATGAAATGGTGCTCGGGAAAGCCGCCGGTCATGTACAGCCAGCCGGTGCTGTCGCTATACACCAGGGAAGCGACAAACTGCTCGGTGGGCCCGTCGATCTCCCAGATCAGGGCACCCGTGTTGGGATCGTAACTGGTGATGCATTTGGTGCCGCTGAGCACCATCTGATCGCGCCCGGCCAGGGTGCGGATCAGCGGCACGCAGTAGCTGCGCGTGTTGTTGGGCCGCTTGATGCGCCACAGTTCGCGGCCGGTGTCACGCGCCAGGGCGACCATGAAGCCGTCGCCATCGTGGTCGCAATTGATGATGACCTTGTCCTTGTAGAGCACTGGTGAGGAGCAGTAGCCATGCTTGCTGGAGAAAAGGCCAGGGCGCACCTGCCACACCTGCCTGCCTTCAAAGTCATGGGCGGAGATCACCACGGTGCCTTTGGGCGCATCGCCGCTCTGCGGGGGATGCAGCGTATTGGCCTCGCGCGTTTGCTCAGTCTCCGACTGGTCGAGGAAAGACGTGTAAATGCGCTGCCCGTCCGTGGCGGGTGTGCTGGAGGCATGGCTGTTGAGCTTGTGAATGCGTTCGATCGGCGAATGCACCACCGCTCGCTGCCACAGGATTTTGCCATTGGCGCGGTCCAGCGTCAGCAGAACCCGGTCCTGTGAATCATCCAGGCAGGCCACCACAAACACCCGGTTGTTCCAGACGATGGGCGAGGCATGCCCTTCTCCGGGCAGAGTGGTACGCCACACGGTGTTAGCCTCCTCGATCTTCACCGGAAAGCCTTTGTCCAGGCTGGTGCCATCCGTGCGCGGGCCACGCCATTGGGGCCAGTTTTCGGCATGGGCGGAGCAGGCCAGAAGGGCCGATAGAAGCAGTGTGCGCATAGGCGGGCGGAAGATGAGGGCTGTTCGGCGCGGCAAGGGGCGGGCCGTTGGTTGATTAATCGTCGTCAGGCCGGGAATTATTGCTGGAGAGCAGCGGTGAACGGCAGGTCGAAAGCGCTGTGGAAGGCGGTTAGCGGGCGCTTCGGCTGTGAAATTTATTACTTAAATTAAAATTAGGCATCAACCATCCCCCATACTCTCAACAAATAAACATTTAGTGTCACAAAATAATTTCAATGATTACCATAAATACATGGTTGGGAATCTTAACCCCCTGACCTGCCCGACAAAAAGAATACACCCGAACTACAAACCATTGCATGAAAATGAAACACACGATCCTCGCCGCTCTCCTCGCCACTGGCCTGCTTGGCTCCTCCTCAAAGGCCTTTGCTGGTGCCACCACCACGCAGACGGTGACCTACGAAGTGCAGGCCATCGATGAACTGGCTGTGACCGGAACCCCTTCTCTGACGGTGCATACCGCCACGGCTGGTTCGGCTCCTGACGCGGTGACGGATAACACGGCGACCTACGCCATCACCACCAACGAAACGAACCGCAAGATCACCGGCGCCATCGACTCGAACATGCCCAGCGGCGTGACGCTTTCGGTGAACCTCGGCGCTCCTGCCGGTGCCACCAGCGCGGGCAAGCAGTCCCTGAGCTCCACCCCGGTGGACCTGGTGACCGGCATCTCCACGCTGAACGAGTCTGGCAAGTCCATCTCCTATGAGCTGGTCGCCACCTCCGCCGCTGGCGTGGTCGCCTCGGCCAGCAAGACGGTGACCCTCACCATCACCGCCGGCAGCTAGGATCGTTAAAGTCAGTGTTGTGGGCTTGACACGGGCGGCGGCACCTCTCACCGCCGCCGCCCTGAAACCCGCTCCTCCCCGGTCCTGCTCCTGTCGAGGTCACCTCGCCTCCTCCTCAAACCCCAAAACCTCTCCCACGGGAGCCAGGCAGGAGCAGGACCGCCACATCACACGTTCTCCTTGTTCTCACCAATGAAAGCGATTCTCCGACAGGCCGCCACCCTTGCGGCTTTGGCTGGCATGGCCTCCGCCGCCGACATCACGTCCGCCGGCGACTGGGTTGAAATGCTCAATGCCAGCAACCTTACGGCTGGCGCGGGCAGCGACCTTCCTGCCTGCATGCAAAGCATCTCCGGCGTCACCACACTGTCGATCAGCAACGTCGCAGGCCCCTGGCGTGTGACCGTGCGCAGCGGCACCGGCACCTGGGACAGCCACGTGACCCTGTACGTGAAGCGCACCTCCGCCGGCATCGGCAGCGGCACGATCACAGGCGGCGACACTTATACCGCCGTGTCCAGCACGGATACGGACTTCTTCAGCGGCTCGAGCAACCGCAGCACCATCTCGGTGCAGTACAAGCTCATGGGCCTGGCGCATCACCTGCCGCCTGCGACCTATCTTTCCACCCTTTCTTTCACCGTACAGTAACATGAAAACCTCCCTGTTCTCGCTTCTGCTTAGCCTCGGTCTTCTCGCCGGAGCTTCTTCCGTTCATGCCGGTGTTTCCGTGATCGGCAGCCTGGCGCGCACCGCCAACGTCAAGCCCGGCGACTCCTTCGAGGGCGTGATCTTTTTGAAGAACTCCGACAAGGACAGCACCGATGTGCGCGTGTCGCAGACGGATTATCTCAGCAAGGCCGATGGCACCAACGACTATGGCGCCCCGGGCCGCGATCCACGCTCGAATGCGGATTGGATTTCAGTCACCCCCTCGCGCCTGCGTCTGGCTGGCGGTGAAACACGTGCCGTACGCTACAAAGGCAAGGTGCCATCGAGCTCCAAGATCAGCGGCACCTACTGGAGCATGCTGATGGTGGAGCCCGCAGCGGGCTCTGCTCCGACACCAGAAACCAAGCCAGACCACATCGCCGTGGGCCTGCAGACCACCATCCGCTTTGCCGTGCAGCTTGTGACCGAAGTGGGCAAGGAGGCCAAGGCCGACCTCAAGGTGGAGGGAAGGCGCCTCGTCACCACCGCTGACAAGCATCGCAGCCTGGAGCTGGACATCGGTAACAAGGGCGGGCGCCTGGTGATTCCTGCCATGAGCGTGGAGCTGTTCGACAAGAACGGTGCCTCGGTGGGCCGCTTCGATGCCGGCCGCACGCGCATTTATCCAGAGTGCTCGGTCCGCGCCAAGGTGGACCTCTCCGACGT
>FTCC01000700.1_pt1 | contig 15431 bp, 11 predicted proteins | sample 1639481 | NCBI WGS metagenome assembly FTCC01 (sample SAMEA3914864, study PRJEB12502) | metagenome | biome: forest; material: soil | place: USA | collected 2012-03-12 | depth 0.3 m | reverse complement strand
GCCTTGACGCTGCCGGGTAACAGGCGGTTGAGTTCCTGCCATGGAGGATTCGATCGCGCCAGGTGCCCGGGAATTCATGACCACGCGCTGGAGCCTGGTGCTGGCCGCGGTGGCAGGGCAGGCGCCTTCCGAAACGGCGCTGGCCTCGCTCTGCCAGGATTATTGGTATCCGCTGTATGCCTTTGTGCGACGCCGCGGATTCGCCGCTCATGACGCCCAGGACCTGACCCAAGCCTTCTTCGCCAGAGTGCTGGAAAGACGCGATCTGGCCGCCGCTTCGCCCGATCAGGGGCGGTTCCGCTCCTATCTTCTCGGGGCGCTGAAGCACTTCCTGGCCAATGAAAAAGACAAGCGCGAGGCGGCCAAACGTGGGGGCGGGCGTCGCCTGGTTGAGTGGGACGCGCTGGATGCTGAGCAGCGCTACGAGCTGGAGCCGGCCGGGCCGCCGGATGCGGAGCTGTTGTTTGACCGGCGCTGGGCCATGACTCTTCTTGCCCGGGCCATGGAGCGGCTGCGGGCGGAACATGCGGCACGAGGCCAGGCTGATTTCTTCGAACGCCTCAAAGGTTCTCTCACCGGCCAGGAGCCGCCGCGCATGGAAACGGCGGCCGCCCTGGGCATGAGCGAAGGGACGCTGAAGGTGGCCGTGCACCGGCTGCGACAGAACTACCGCGAATGCCTGCGCGGCGAGATCGCGCAGACGGTGACAAGCATGGAAGATGTCGATGCGGAGATGCATCATCTCATGGCCGTGCTGCGGATGCATTGAAGGTGACGGACCGTTTTTTGTAACCCGGGCTCTGCTGTTCGTCAGGAAGCGAATGAACCTCCTTCCTTTTCCTTCCATGACGACCACCGCCCGCACCTGCCCCCAATGCGGCTCCATGCTGCCCCCCGATGCACCGGAAAACCTCTGCCCTGAATGTCTCATGCTGGCAGCCTTTCCCACCCAGGCAGGCGCGATGCCGCCGCCCATTCCGCGGCGCGCCCTGCCATCAGCAGGCGAGGCTTTTGGCGGCTACGACATCCTGGGGGTGCTGGGCCGCGGCGGCATGGGCGCGGTGTACGAGGCGCTGCATCGTGAGACGGGCCGGCTTGTGGCCTTGAAAGTGCTGAGCCACCAGCTCGACAACCCTGAGGCGCGGGCCCGCTTCTTGCGCGAAGGCCGACTGGCGGCGTCCATTAACCACCCCAACAGCGTCTATGTCTTCGGCACTGAGGAGATCGACGGCACCCCGGTGATCAGCATGGAGCTGGTCAGGGGCAGCACCTTGCAGGAGCGGCTGCAGCGCGCCGGCCCGCTCTCCGCAGGCGAGGCGGTGGACGCGATTCTCCAAGTCATGGCCGGGCTCGAGGCGGCCCAGGCCATTGGCATCCTGCATCGCGACATCAAGCCCGCGAACTGCTTTCAGGATACGTATGGCCTCGTCAAAGTGGGTGACTTTGGGCTGTCCATTTCCACCACGGCGCGGGATCATTCGCTCACCCTCGACGGCGGCTTCCTCGGCACGCCTGCCTTTGCCTCGCCGGAGCAACTGCGGGGCGAGGACTTGAACTTGCGCTCCGACATTTACGCCGTGGGGGTGACCTTGTTCTACCTGCTCACAGGCCGCACGCCATTCGAGGGCGTGCAGCTTGTGCAGCTCATCTCCTCCGTGCTTGAGCGGCCCGCGCCTTCGGCAAGGCAGCTCCGGCCAGAGGTGCCCGCGGGCCTGGCGGCCGTGATCCAGCGCTGCCTTGCCAAGCAGGCGGGCGACCGGTTTGCCAATTACGAGGAGCTGCGCCGGGCGCTCCTGCCTTACGCATCCAATGCGCCCGTGCCCGCCTCCTTGGCAAGACGGTTTGCCGCGGGCCTGGTCGATTCCCAGATTGAGCTGCTGCTCAGCACCATCTGCCTCCTGATGCTGGGCCTCGGGCATTGGACGGCCCATCTGGTGGCCGCCGGGGAGATCCTCGGCTACAGCTTCATGGAAGGCCTGTGGGGAGCCAGCCCGGGAAAGGCCATGGCTGGCATCTGTGTGCGCGGCCCCGATGGCGGGGTGCCGGGGTTCTGGCGGGCCCTCGTCCGAACCGCCTGCCTGAAACTGCCGCTGCTGCTTTGGACCCTGCTCCTTCAAGCCACCGGCTGGGACGTGAGCATGATGCGAAATGTCACCAATCAGGGCCTGTTGACGATGTGGACCATGACCGGCGTCCAGGCGTTGTTCATCTTTGGGCCGTTCCTCACCGCGCGGCGGTCAAACGGTTTGGCGGCGCTGCATGACCTCCTTTCAGGCACAAGGGTGGTGCTCAAGGCTGATCATGGAGGCCGCCCCAGGCTGGAATCTGAGGGCGCGGTATCCGCGGACCTGGAGCAGGCCGCGCTGATAGGTCCCTTCCACCTGCTTGCGCACCTGGCGTCCAGGCCTGGGCTGGACCTGTGGCTGGGCTATGACTCGCGGCTGCTGCGCAAGGTATGGATCCTGCGCCTGCCCCCAGGCAGCCCGCCGGTGGGTCATCCCCTGCGCAGCCTTGCCCGGGCCGGAAGGCTGCGCTGGCTGCAAGGGCATCGCAGCCCTGATCAGGCCTGGGATGCCTACGAGGCGCTTTCCGGCCAGCCGCTCACCGCCTTCATCTCCCGGCCGCAGCCCTGGGCGGCGGTGCGGCACTGGCTGCATGATCTGGCGGTGGAACTGGAAGCGGCGGCAGCCGATGGTAGCCTGCCAGGAGAACTTTCCGCAGACCGTGTATGGATCACTGCGGACGGCCGGGCAAAGCTGCTGGATTTTCCCGCACCAGGCGTCGAGCCCACGCACCCCGTGCTTGCATGCGCAGAGCCACGAGAGTTCCTCAACCAGGCGGCCCTGCTGGCGCTGGAAGGCAGGCTTGTGCCTGCGGACAAGGTTGCCACCGTCGCCGTAAAAGTGCCGCTTCCCTTGTCGGCCCACCAAGTCCTGGCGAGTCTCAAGCTGCCCGCGCCCACGCACCCGAAGACCAGCGCCCGGCTGGAGATGCTGCTCCGCGCCCGGCCTGAAATTACCCTGGCTCACCGGGTCCTGGTGCCATTGATTTTTTGCCTGGTGCTGGTGGTCATGACTGCGACCGGCGCTTTCCTCAGGACCATGGAAGCACGGCACGCAGCCCGGCACCCGGACGGCATGGCGCTGTGGCACTGCATGCTCACCTACGCAAGCCTGGCCGACGGAGTCCCTCACGCAAAGACATCCGCCCACGCCAACGATGCTGCCAAGCGGCAGGCACTGGAGATCTATATGGCGCGGCGGTTTGCCGGGTTTCGATTCGTTCCCGTGGATGCGGACGATTTCTATGGCCGCATGGTGTCCTTGCCAGAGATGGAGGCCAGGTTCCGGAAGGCTGTCAGCGGCCATCCACACGTGACACCGGAGCAGTTCCAGAAGGCGAAGACCACCCTGCGCTCCATGCTGGATGACAAGGGTGAAGTTCGCCGTTTTCTGACCGTCACTCCAGAGGATCCCGCGGGAAAAGGATACCTGCTGCGCGTGACCGCCGCAGGAGGGCTTATGGTCTGCGTGGGTTCACTGCTCTGTGCGCTCATCTTCCGGGTAGGCCCCGTTCTCAGAGGGCTTGGAATCGAACTGGTGCGCTGGGACGGCCGGGCGGCCTCACGCTTGCGCACCACCTGGCGGGCTCTGATCGAGGGGGTGCCGCTGGCGCTGGCATTCCTTGCCTGTGCCGGAAGCAGGAACGGGACCCTAGGCACGGCCTGGATCCCACAGCACGCGTCGCTGCTGATGGCTTGCGGGGTGATCTTCGCTGCCTTGTCCCTGCTTCCCCGCCGCAGCCTCGCAGACCGGCTCTCGGGCACCTGGCAGGTGCCAAGATAGCGGTTCTCCAGCAACTAACCGCTTGTCATTCGCCGTGGAGAGGTCATCGACTGCACCCCCGCCATGTCGTCCATCACCCAAGCCGTCATCTCCGCCAAGGACCTCAACCTGCAGTTCAGCCTCCAGCAGGTGTTCAAGGATGCCACCGTGGCCATTCATGAAGGCGAGAAGGTGGGGCTGGTGGGCCGCAATGGCTCGGGCAAGTCCAGCCTCATGCGCATCATCGTCGGCACCGAACGGCCGGACTCTGGCACGGTGTCGCGGCGCAACAAACTGATCACCGGCTACCTGTCGCAGGAGTTCGTGCTGGATGAAGACCGCACGGTGATCGAGAACGTGCGCGCCGGGGCGCAGGACATCCTGGACATGATCTCCCGCTACGAATCCGGCGAAGTGGCCGGCGACCAGGAGGCGGAGCTGCTGCAGGAGATCCAGCACCGCGGTGGCTGGGATCTGGACTCGCGCATCAGCACCGCGATGAATGAGCTGGGCGTGCCGCCTGCGGACCGCCCGGTGCGCGGCCTCTCAGGTGGTGAGAAACGCCGCGTGGCGCTCGCGGCCACGCTGGTGTCGCAGCCCGATCTCCTGCTGCTGGATGAACCGACCAACCATCTCGATGCCGAAAGCATCCTGTGGCTGGAGAAGTACCTCGTGGACTTCCCCGGCGCGGTGCTCTTCGTCACCCATGACCGTTACTTCCTCGACCGCATCGCCACCCGCATCATTGAAATCGATGACGCGCGCATCTACAGCCATCAAGGCAACTACACCGCCTACCTCGAGTCCAAGGCCGTGCGCGAAGGCATCGAGGCCAACCAGGAACGCCGCCGCCAGAGCTTTCTGCGGCACGAGCTCGAATTTGTTCGCGCCGGGGTGAAGGCCCAGCGGTCCAAGGCCCGCACGCGGCTGGACAACTTCGACCGCGTGAACGCCATCGAGGCACCGGAGCAGGAGCTGACGATGGACCTCATCATCCCGCCGCCTCCTCCACTGGCTAACATCGTGGTGGATGCAACCAACCTGGGCGCGGCAATTGGCGACCGCTGGCTGTTCAGCCACCTGGACCTGAGCTTCGAGCCAGGCACGTGCACCGGCATCATCGGGCGCAACGGACTGGGCAAGACCACGCTGCTGCGCATGCTGATGGGCCAGCAGCCGCCCACGGAGGGCTCGGTGACGATCGGCAAGAAGACCGTGTTCAACTACGTGGACCAGCAGCGCCTGCTGCTGGATGCGGAGAAAACGGTGATGGAAGAAGTCGCCGGCGCCTCAGACTTCGTGACCTTTGGCGAAGAGAAGCTGCATGTGCGCACCTACCTGCGCCGCTTCCTGTTCACTGATGAGCGTGTGACCATGCGGGTGAAGGAGCTTTCCGGCGGCGAGCAGAGCCGCGTGCTGCTGGCGAAGATCCTGCGCCGCGGCGGCAACTTTTTGATCCTGGATGAACCCACCAACGACCTGGACCTGCAAACCATGCGCGTGCTGGAAGAGGCGGTGCTGGCCTTCAAAGGCTGCGTGCTGGTGGTCAGCCATGACCGCTACTTCCTCGACCGTGTGTGCGACAAGGTGATCGCCTTCGAAGGCCAGGGCCGCATCAGCCTGTGTGCGGGCAACTACAGCTACTACCAGGAGAAGCGCGCACCAGCCGCGGCAGCCGAACTGGCGCTGGCCAATGCACCGGTGAAAAAAGCGAAGGCGGCACCTGCACCGGCGCCCGCCGAAAAGCCGCGCAAGATGACCATGAAGGAGCAGCGCGAACTCGCCGAGATCGAGTCCGTCATCGCCGCGCTGGAGAAGACCATCGCCGGCCTGGAGACCGAGATGGCGGCCCCGGATTTCTATGCCCGCGTAGGTGCCGGGGTGAACGACCACCTGAAGCGCATCGAGGACAAGAAGGCCGAGCTTGAAGGCAAGTTCACACGCTGGGCGGAGCTGGAAGACCTGCGCGCGGCGGCGGTTTAACAGGTGTGAGCGGTTTCAGCCGCGCTTTTCCCATCCACAATCCAGCCGGTAGAGCAAGCCTGAAGGGCTTGCATCCCTTAGCCCAGCGGCAAGCGAGCCTGCGAGCGCAGCCCTGGGTTCATAGTAAAGCAGCAAGAGCGCAAACCGCGAACAAGTCAGGGGACCGGACCTCCTAGCAGCGCTTTCAAAACGCGCTGCTGGCGAGCGCGGGGCTTTGAAAAAGTCCTCGCTTTGCGCATCCTTGCTGCACTGCAACCCAGGGCTGCGCTCGCAGGCTTGCTTGCCGCTGGGCTAAGGGACCTCAGGCCTTTAGCCTGAAAAGCGAAAAACCAAGTTCAATTCACCCATCACCGCCCAATTGAACTCCATTTCAAAATCCCCGTTGACACCCCTAGTGTAACACGTGTACTGTTACACAAACAAACCCAACCGCCATGCTGCCCTTCACCCTACGTCTTACTGACGGCACGCCGGTCTCCGACCAGATCCTGGCCGCTGTTCGCAAGGCGATGCTCACCGGCCAGCTTGCGGCTGGCGACGAATTCCCCAGCGTGCGCACGCTCAGCCAGGAGCTGCGCATCAGCCCCACCACCGCGCACAAGGTCGTGCTCGCGCTCAAGGACGGAGGCTACCTCGCCAGCCGGCCCGGCATCGGCATGGTGGTCACCGTGCCTGAGATGCCGGCACTGGAGGAAAAGCTCGACCAGCTTGCCCAATCATGCAGGCAGTTGTTAAAAGAAGCCGCTGATCTTCACCTCAACTTCAAGCAGGTCGTCCAAGCGCTGGAACGCGCCGGCGGCAGCGACCTGGACCTGGTCCGCAGCACCCGCCCCACACGTTGATTTTCACTTCCCATGAATCCGCTCATCGAAATCCACGACCTGCGAAAAACCTTCCGCAAAACCGAGGCGGTGCAGGGCCTCAGCCTCTCCGTGCCAGAAGGCCAGGTGACGGCCTTTCTCGGGCCCAATGGCGCAGGCAAGAGCACCACGATCAAGTGCCTGCTCAACCTGCACCGGCCGGACAGCGGCACGGCCACCGTGCTGGGCTGCGACTCGCGCAAGCTGGGTCCCGCGCAGTTCATGCACCTGGGCTATGTCTCGGAAAACATGGAGCTGCCGCTGTGGATGACGGTGGAGCAGTTTCTGAACTACTGCCGCCCCCTGTATCCGCAGTGGGACAAGTCGTTTGAAGCGCGGCTCATGAAGCAGTTTGAGCTGCCGCTGAAGACGAAATTGAAGGACCTTTCCCGTGGCATGCGCATGAAGGCGGCGCTGCTTTCCAGCCTGGCCTACCGGCCCAAGCTGGTGGTGCTCGACGAGCCCTTCAGCGGCCTCGACCCCCTGGTTCGCGATGAGTTCATCCGCGGCCTGCTGGAGCTCACCGGCGAGGAAGGCTGGACGGTGTTTGTCTCCTCGCATGACATTGAGGAAGTGCAGCGCCTCGCCGACCGCATCGCCATCATCAATAGCGGCCGGCTGGCGCTGGATGAGACCAGCGAATCGCTGCAAGGCAGATTCCGCGCCGTGGAAGTGGTGCTGCCCGGCGAGGTGAAAATACCCACCGGCCTGCCTGCGGACTGGCTGCACGTGGAGCCCGCAGGGCGCGTGCTGCGTTTCGTTGCCTCCAAGACTCACAACGACGCTGAACTCACCGCTGCGGTGCGCTCGGCCTTTCCCGATGCCGTGCAGCAGCAGGTGAACCCCATGAGCCTGCGCGAGATCTTTGTCGCCCTGGCTCGCGCCTACCGGCTGGAGGGGCGGTCATGAACTTCACGTTGCATCATTTCAAAAAGGAGGCCGCGCACATCCGCTGGCGCTGGCTGGCCTGGCTGCTCCTGCTGGGGCTGGACCTCGCCGTGCAGCTCGAATGGCTGGCCCCCATGCCTCAGCCTGCCGACAGCCTGGTGGAGGCCGCGCATCAGGCGGTGCTGTTCTTTGCCCTGCTGCTGGCCTTTTCCAGTTGCAGCGAGGACCAGCCTTCCGGTCCCTGCCCTTTCATCGCCACACGGCCTCTGCCGCGCACCAGCTACTTTCTGGCGCGGGCGCTGGTCATCCTCGCGCTGCTGGTGCTGCCGCTGGCGGCGCAGGAGGCACTGTATCTCACACTGTCTCACCGGCCATGGGGCGCTGTGCTCGAAGGCACGGCCTGGCGTGGCGCGCTGGCCGTGGGCACACTCATCTGGGTGGTGCCGGTGGCGGCCTTGTGGAAGGGCTGGCGGCAGACCTTGCTGGCCACGGCACTGCTGATGCTGGGGATTTGGATCTGCGGAATGGTGCAGGCATGCCTGTCCTTACCCGATGCAAGCCTGCCTCTTCCGGTGCAGCCTTCAGAAAGCCCGGCATTCTGCGGCTGCTTGATGGCGCTGCTGCTGGCTTTTCTCGCCCGGCTGCACCTGCGTCATGAATGGCCGCTGCGCCGACGCCTCACCGTGGCGACCCTGCTTGCCCCGGTCCTGCTGCTGGCCTCGGCCGCGGAAGACTCCTTCAAGCAAAGCCTGCAGGCCGCCGCGAATGGCCGCGTGGCGGGGCTGAACGCCGGCACCAGCCTCACCGTGCCGCAGGCAAAGCTGCGCCAGCTTTTGCTGAGGAACAACCACCCCGCCATCACCTTCTACGACTACGTGGAGATCACCGGGCTGCCGTCGGAAATCGACATGGTGCCCAGGGTGGCCGGTGTGCGTGCAACGCAAGCAGGAAGGGCCCTGACCGCCCAGACGCCGAGCAACGACCGGGATCGCGGCAAATCATGGCACCTGCCGTTCCAGTGCCGGCCCTTCGCCCATTTTCTCCCACCAGCCACCATCATCGTGCCGCCCAACGACAACGGCTCCGTCGCGGGCGATCCGCAGGAGGTTGAACTGGGCACAGTGGAGGATGTGGCACGCGACGCCTCCCCCCTCTCGCTGGAGTGCCGTTTCGACTGCGACTGGATCGAATGGCAAAAGGTGGCAGACCTGCCGTTGCAGGTCAGTGCCAGGGCCTCCACACCGGATGCGGAGCTGGTCATCACCGGGGCTTTTGACAATTCGCGCTGGTCCCGCATGCGATATGCCGCCAATGCACGAGGTTCCGTGGAGGTGGACTTCCATTTCAGCCGAAGCAGCGGCGATGGAGGGCTGTACCTGCTGCTTTATTCACCCGAGCGGCAGCTCGCCTGGTGCCTGGGGCCGCCCCCTGTCACGCGGGACAACAGAGCCACGGACAGTGCGTGGAAGCGCAGCCTTTCCGAGATCGGCGAAGACGGCGTGCTGATTCGCGCAGATGGGACACCGGCGGCCCGCTTTGACAAGCTGCGGCTTATCGTGCTGCATCGCCGCTACCTGGGGCGCACCGAGCGCACTTGGAAATCGCAGCCGATGGACATGCGCATCCCTGTGCCCGGCCACCGAGAGTGGGCCTTCGCCGGCGGCATATCGCCGCAGGGAGATCGCACCGCCAGCCTGGCGCGCCGTCTCGACAGCCTGATGGCTCCCGGTCCGCAAGCCTCGCCCCAGGAGCTGAACGGCTACGTGCTCGACATCCTCGCCGCCTGGGAGGCGCTGAAGAGCGGCGGCAACGCCATGAAGAAGCAGCAAGATCTCGTGATGGCAAAGCTGCGTCCGGTGGCGGAGCAGCACCTGGACCTGCTGCTCTCCCTGCCGCCCAGCGCCGTGCCCGACGACAACAGCCCCGTGATCCCGCTGGTGACGGAGCTGAGCACGGAGGCGCAGCGCGACTTCATCGTGAGCCGGATGCTGGACTGCGACTGGCTCGCAACTGTCGTGCAGGCCAAGGGCTGGAGCGACGTGGCGCGGGAAAAATTGCTGCCAGTGCTGCTGGCGCGCGGCCGGGTGGAGCGGCACACCCGCATGCTGATGCTTTCATGGAAGGACCCGCAGGTGATGAAGCACCAGGCGGAGGAGTTGCGGTATTTCCCCGACGCCAAGCTCTTTGAGACACTGTATCATGATTCATCACTCCGCCCGGTCCTGGATGCTGGTGCCGACGCCTTGTGGCAGCGGCTCGTGCCTGCCTCCGGCTGGGAAGGCGCAACCTTCGAGCCGCTCAAAATCGCGATGAAGCAAGGCCGGCCCGAGGCGCTGGAACTGGCCCTGCGCTGGATTTCGGAAGCGGCAGGCCTCCATTCCGGCCAGGCTGAACGTGAAGAACAGCACCTGAACGAAGCCCTCGCCGAAGCCACCGGCACACCCGCCGTGGAGAAAGGCGGCCCCGTGCCGCCAGCAAAGTTCCGCGGCATCCACGCCAGCAGTTTTGACTATGACCCCGCCCGCCGCGCCTGGAGGAGGAAGCCATGATGAGCCCCATGCCCACCGTCAACCAAACGATGAACCCGCCTTCCACCACCGCACGCATCGCCCACCAGCTCCGCACCGACTGGCAGCGCGACTGGCCCTGGGTCCTGGGGCTGCTGGGCTTCACGCTTTTCCGCCTCTGGTACCGCCTTGATCCGCACTGGCACGAGAACCCGACCCAGCTCGGCGAACCACAATGGATGGCCACCGTGGCGGGCTTTGCGCCGCTGGTGCTGGCCATGCGGGTGGTGCTGGCGGACACACCTGCCTGCCGGGATCTGGGCACCCACACCCGCCCCTTGGGGCACGGCACGCTGTGGTTTTCCAAGGCGCTTTTCCTTTGCCTCACCCTCGTGCTTCCCGCCGTGGCCTGCGATGCCTGGCTGTGGCGGGGCCTCGGCCATGACTGGGGAGATCTTGCCATGCTTCTCGTCTCCAGCCTCACGAACATTCTGCTGCTGGCGGTGCTGCCGGGCGGTGTTGCAGGTGCCTGCGCTGAAACACTGGCGCGGCTGGGATTGCTGGTGCTGGTGAGCGTGGTGTACAGCATCGCTGTCTTTGCCGGTGTTGACTGGCTGAGGCCGATGGTGGGAGTGCTCGACGCCGAGCAGCCCTCGCGGGCCAACGTCTTCATGGCCTCGCTGCCGGAGCTGGCTGAGATGGCTCTGCTGCTGGCGGCGTGGCTGCTGCAAAGTTTGGGCCGCAGGCGCGCACCCGCCCTGGGGCTCGCCGCCATGGCCGTCATCGTCATGAGTTTCAACCTGCACTGGCGGGAGCTCGGCTGGCGCAAGACACCGGAGCTCCCATACACCGGCAGCAAGCTCACCATCGAGACCGGCCCGGGCTCTGTGAACGGTGGCGCCTCCAGCCAGTCCTTGTGGAACGGACTGCGCGTCTCGGGACTGCCGGCCGACCATGTCGCCAGCGTGCTCTTGTTCGCGCCCGCTTCGCTGAAGATCAATGAACCCTACACGACAGACCATCGCTGGAGCGACTATCAAAACCCCGAAGGCTGGCGGGCCGTGCGCTACGACCGCAGCCAGGTGCTCTACCGGCATTTCGATGCAGCGGACCTATGGCTGGACCGGTTTGGCGAGCATAGTGGAGCGCGCAACTCCTTGAGCCGCTTTGTTTCTCCCATGCCCTCTTCGGAGCCCTGGCGGCTGAAGCTGGGCATCCATCGGCTGCGCAAAGTGCTCGACGCGCCGCTGTCCGAGATAGTGGCGAAGCCGCCGGTGCTTGTCCTCGCCCCAGGGTTGCAAATGACGTTTCGCCCATCGCATGAAGATGACTGGAACCTCCACATCCCCTTCGACTGGCGCAAGCAGAGCTCCACTCTTGCCCTGGAACGACCCGGCATGAGGGCCGCCTGGTTGCCCATTTCCTCCAGCCCCAATGAGATTTGCATGGCGGTGCTGCGGGATGGCGCTGCGCGGCAGAACAGCCGGCTCAACACTTCATCCGCCGGCCTGCCAAAGGATCGCGGCGCACCTTGGGTGGAAGACCGCGCCAATGGCTTCGACTTTCTTATCGAGAAGCCGCTGGCCCGCATGAGCATGGCCGGGCTGAAATGGCAGGACTGGCTGAAGCAAGCCCACCTGGAGGTATGGATTGCGGCGGAATGCGGCGTGGCCACCTTTGACCTGAGCCCGAAACAGGTACGACAGGCGGCGGTGGTGCAGTAGGCCGAAGCTTACTCGCCACTGCCCAGTGCTTCGAGCAACTGTCTGATCTCCGGGCCGATGCGGCGAAGCTGCTCGTGGTGGGCAGAAGCCAGCTTCTCCAGCACCCCCTCACCCTGTTCGGTGAGGGCGACAAACACCCTGCGACGGTCCTCGGCGGAAGGCTCGCGGACGACCAGCCGCTCCATCACCAGCCGGTCCACCAAGCCCACGGCACTGTGATGCGCCACCTGCAGGCGCTCGGCCAGCTCCCCCACGCTCACACGGTCGCGGCCGGGAAAGCCTTTGATCGCCAGCAACGCCTGGTGCTGCTGCGCGGTAACGCCCGCCCCCTGCGCGGCATCTTCGCTGAACCGCAGGAACTGGCGCAGGGCAAAGCGGAAGGAGGCCAGCATCTCATACTGCTTCTTGGAGAGTTTCTTTTTCACCGCCATGCACCGCGACCAACGCACAAAGCTCCGTCATGCGCCAGTGATTGTTTGACATATATATCGTATTGCGATACAACTAGAGCCACTTCATGACATCCGACATTCCTTTTCCGGCCGCCGAAAATCAGGCCACGGCCGACACCCCGCGCTTCGCCCTCTCCGACTTCAGCACGAACCGCCGCGTGCTGCTCATCTCTGCCATGGCTCTGACCGTGGGCGCCATCAGCTCAGTGGTGGCCTGGGTGCTGATCTGGCTGATCAGCTCGATCACCAACCTCGCTTTTTACCAGCGGCTCTCCTCCGCCCCGGCAGTCCCGCAAGGGCACCATCTTGGGTGGTGGGTGGTGGCGGTACCGATGATCGGCGCGCTGATCATCGGCCTTATGGCGCGCTATGGCTCAGAAAAGATCCGCGGCCATGGGATCCCCGAGGCCCTGGAGGCGATCCTGCTCGGCCGCAGCCGCATCTCGCCCAAGGTGGCGCTGCTCAAGCCGCTCTCCGCCGCGATTTCCATCGGCACCGGTGGCCCCTTTGGTGCGGAAGGGCCTATCATCATGACTGGCGGTGCCTTCGGCTCGATCTTCGCCCAGTTCTTCCATCTCAGCGCCAACGAGCGCAAGACGTTGCTGGTGGCTGGCGCTGCGGCGGGCATGTCGGCCGTGTTTGCCACGCCTGTGGCCGCTCTATTGCTGGCGGTGGAGCTGCTGCTTTTCGAATGGAAGCCGCGCAGCTTCATTCCAGTGGCCATCGCTTCGGTGGTGGCTTCAGTGCTGCGCATCCCACTCCTCGGTGCGGGCCCGATCTTTCCGGTGCCGGTGCACGCTCCCATGTCCGGCACGGAGCTGGCCTGCGCAGCCGGCGTGGGCGTGCTGGCAGGCTTCGGCTCGGGATTGCTCACGCTGCTGGTATATGCGTTTGAGGACCTCTTCCACAAGCTGCCCATCCATTGGATGTGGTGGCCGGTGATCGGTGCCGTTTTCATCGGCGTCGGCGGCATCATCGAGCCACGTGTGCTGGGAGTGGGCTACGAGACGATCCATGGGCTGCTGCGCGGCGATCTTATCGGCATGGCAGTGCTGGGGCTCATGGCGGCCAAGGCGCTGGTGTGGGCCATCGCCCTCGGCTCGGGAACTTCCGGCGGTGTGCTTGCCCCCTTGCTGATCATGGGCGGTGCGCTCGGGGCCGCGCTCAGCCCCTTGATTCCCGTCGGGGATGCGGGCCTGTGGGCTACGGTCGGCATGGCAGCGATGATGGGTGGCACCATGCGCTCACCTCTCACGGCGATGGTCTTTGCGGTGGAGCTTACCCGCGACTTCAATCTTTTCCCCGGCCTGCTCACCGCCTCCGCGGCTGCCCTGCTGGTGACGGTTCTGTGGATGAAGCGCTCAATCCTCACCGAAAAGCTCGACCGCCGCGGCCACCACATCATTCGCGAGTACAGCATCGACCCCTTTGAGCTTTCCCGAGTGGGTGAAATGATGGACAAAACCGTCGCCACCGTTCCCGCGAACATGACTGTGATGGAGCTCTCCGATCGCATTGCCAACGGTGACACCACCCTCTCCCGACGCCAAGGCACCCTGCTGGTGGATGAAAGCGGCGGCCTGGCCGGCATCATCACCCGCGGCGACATCGTGCGCGCCCTGCGCCAGGAGAATGCCACGACCATGCTGGTGGGCGAGGCTGGCTGCAGCAATCCTGTGGTGACCTATCCCGACGAGCCGCTTCATGACGCCCTGAGCAAAATGCTGAAAATGGACATCGGCCGCCTTCCCGTAGTTGACCGCAGCTCGCCGAGGCGGATTCTAGGCTACCTTGGTCGTGCATCCATCCTCTCCGCGAGAGGCAAGCTGCACGAAGAGGAGCATGTCCGCCAACGAGGCTAAAACCATCCACCACTCATGGCTGCTTTCAGAACCGCACTGATCAAGATCCTCATCGCCGGCATCTCAGGCTGGGTGATGATGGAGCTTTGCTAGCTCTTTTTTCATGACCCGCTTCCGCTACTGGACCAACGCCCCTTTCCTGGTGGCCAGCGGGGCCTATCTTCTCAATCGCTGGGTGGTAAAACCCCGGGTGCATCTGAGCTTCTTCCACAGTTACTTCAACGACCTGTGGTTGATCCCCTGTGCATTGCCACCGATCCTGTGGCTGCACCGCCAGCTTGGGCTTCGCTCCCACGACCGGGTGCCTCAGATTTCGGAGATCTTTTTCCATCTGATCTTCTGGTCCCTGTTCATGGAGTGGCTGGGCCCGCGTTTTATCCCACGAGCCACTGGGGACCCATGGGATGCCCTTGCCTATGCGGTGGGGGCCTTGGGTGCAGGGCTGTGGTGGCATCGGGACCGGATGGTCCGGCTTCCGCGCACTGATGGCTGCCCATGAGCTTTGATCTTCTGGCTCCCCATTACCGGTGGCTGGAGGCTGTCGCTGCGGGCAACAAGTTGCAACGCTGCCGCACAGCCTGGCTGAAGAGAATTCCGCGTGCTGAGAAGGTGCTGATCTATGGTGATGGGAACGGCCGATTTCTGGCCGAATTGTTGAGGTGCTTCCCCGCCGCCCAAGTTACCAGTGTGGACATCAGCGCCCGCATGATCACGCTGGCCCGGGAGCGGCTGGTGCGTGAAGGACTGCCGCTGGCGCAGGTGGAGTTTGTCCATGCGAATGCGCTGAAGTGGATTCCGCCTGAAAGAACTTATGATCTGGTGGTCACTCATTTCTTTCTCGACTGTTTTCGTCCCGATCAACTGGCCAAGCTGATGCCGGCCATCGCCAACGCCGCACAAGCACATGCGCATTGGTTGGTCGCTGATTTCAAGGTGGCGGACGGCAACTGCCTCAAACGCTGGCGCAGCCAGATGATCCTGGCCTTGATGTATGTGTTCTTTCGGGCGGTGACGCACTTGTCTGCCAGGCGGATCACTCCGCCTGATTCACTTCTAGCCTCCACAGGCTTTGCTTTACTGCACCGGGTGGAATCTGACTGGGGTTTGCTGCACAGCGACTGCTGGGGGCGGTAGCAATCCGCCGAGGCCTGCGAAGTTTGGTGAACGGGACATATGGGACGAAGGGGACTTACGGGGCCTGCAAAGCCCGTTGGTCGTGTGGCGGTGCCTAGACGCAACAAGGCCCGCGGTTTGTGCCGCGGGCCTTGGTTTTATCGGGTTATGCTTGATGCATTTCCCAGTTTCTTGTTCCTCCTGTTTGACCAAAGAGG
>FTCC01000698.1_pt1 | contig 15812 bp, 9 predicted proteins | sample 1639481 | NCBI WGS metagenome assembly FTCC01 (sample SAMEA3914864, study PRJEB12502) | metagenome | biome: forest; material: soil | place: USA | collected 2012-03-12 | depth 0.3 m | reverse complement strand
GTCGTGCATATCACCCCTGATCTTCAGTTTGTCTTTGGCCATGGCATTGGCGGTAAAACGGACTGGCTCATGATTGCCGGAGTGCGTGTGGGATTTGCGTTTTGACGGATCCGGCAGGAGGACGGCCAGCACTGTTGGACCAAAGGCCAATAGAGAAGCGGTGACCCCATCTCCATACTGGGAATGTCACTTATCCGGGATCAGTCCGCCTTTCCTTTTCTCACGGAAAGGGAGGCGGATGCCTCTCACACCTGTTCCCACACAACCACCACACTGTATGAACCGTCGAAATCTGATCCTTACCGGTCTGGCAGGCATCACCGCCACCGCCAGCCTTGAATCCACGGCCCAGGCCGCAGAGAAGCCGTCCAAGAATCCCGAACTCGAAAAGATCCAGGCCGTGCTGAAAGCGCACGATGATGCGATGACAGGTCATGACCTGAAGGGCGTGCTGGCCGTTCTTGCCCCGAAGGCAGTCATCATGGGGACCGGGCCGGGCGAAGTCTGGTCCAGTGCCGAGGAGATCAAGGATGCCTACGAGCACTTCTTCCAGGGCTATGACAAGGGCGAACAGGACTTCACTTATCACGTGAAGAAGGGCGAGCTGTCTTCCGGAATGGGCTGGCTGGTGGCCTCGGGCGAGGTCAAGGGCAAGAAGGATGGCAAGGCGTTCGCCTTCCCGATGAATGTTTCCCTGACCGTTTCGAAAGCCAGTGGTGATTGGAAGATCGCTGCAATGCACTTCTCCACCCTCACGAGCGACGGCGGCGCAAAGTAAAATCTGATACGCATCCTTACCAAAGCTATGAGTGATTCACTTTCAGAAAATACGGGACCTCCCTCTGAGGAGGCGGAACCACAAGAGCGCAGGCTGTTCCTGCGGGGCATGGGCAAGTGGTCTGGCGCGGCCATCATTGCGGCGGTCGCGGGCACGTGGCTGGCCGCCCCTGAGGTGCAGGCAGGCTGGCTCAACCGTCGTGGCGGAGGTGGCGGCTGGATCAACGGAGGCGGCTGGGTGAACCGGCGCGTAGGCGGCGGTTCATGGATCAACCGTCGGTAACCTTGCCTCACCCACTTCATCCCGTGCCGGAGGAACCCGCTGCAACCATCGCGTTCCTGCCGGCAGCGCTTGCTGAAGACTGCCGCACGGGTTCCTTCATTGCCATCGTGCGAACCCGCGAGGAATTCCGCCGCTGGCTGAATGCATCCATGCCCGGGCTGGAGGGCCTTCAAGTCGAAGGCCTGACTGGAGATCCCGAAGTATGGGCGTTCGCCGCTCAGGGCTCTGCGCAGATCCCGCTGGATGTGGTGTTGAGCGAACCAGCGACCGAATTCTCCGCGCTCTACCGCCTGGCCGACGTGCGCATCGTGCGTCCGGTCCGTGTCACCATTCCCGCCCGACCAGGCTTTTTGAAAGCCTTGCGGCTGGCGGCTTCCTTGCAACTGCCCGTGCGCCTGCTTCCCGGCCTGCCGCGGGAGGAAGTCGTCATGGAACTGCTCAAGGCGGCGGACTTTTATCTCCACGATCCGATGGTCGAAGCGCCGGTGGAGTTCTTCCAGTCCCTGTTCACTGCTTTTCGCGGGCTGGGTGGCGGCACCCTGTGGACGTTTCTCGAACAGGATCCTGCTGCCTTCTCCCACTTTGATGCCTCAGGGCACCCGCTTCACGCTGCGGACTTCGTGCAGACCCATCAGACGCGCCTTCTCAATGAGGGCGCCGAATGCACCACCTGTCGCTGGCAGCCCCTCTGCGCCGGCTACTTCAAATGGCCCGATCCCGCCTATGATTGTGCGGGTGTGAAGCGGCTCTACGCATCGCTCGAATCCGCAGCCGATGAGATCACGCGTGATCTTGCCACCCAGGAAATGCCATCGCCCTCATGAGCAACCGTGTTTTCAGCGTCATCCTCCTGCCCACTGCGGAATGCAACGTCGCCTGTACCTACTGCTTCGAGCACAAGGAGCCGCATCGCCTTTCGATGCTCCTCGTGCCGCTGCTCACCAAGCAGCTCCTCGATCACCTCGATCACGAGGGCATTGAGGAATGCGAGATCTACTGGCAGGGAGGCGAGGCCATGATCATGGGCCCTGCGTGGTTCGTGGAGGCGGGCAGGATCATGAACGATGCCGCCGCGGCTCGCGGACGCCGCTTCACCCACTACCTGCAGACCAATCTCATCAGCTACTCTCCCGCGTGGAATGACGTGCTGCGTTCGATGTTCGGAGGATCGCTCGGCACCTCGATGGACTACCCGAACCTCCATCGAAAAACGTTCAGCGGCAGCGCTGACGCCTACACCAAAATTTGGACCCAGAGGCTGCGCGAAGCCCAGGCTGCCGACCTTGAGATAGGCGTCATCGCCGTGCTTCACCAAGGCAGCATTGATGCCGGTCCAGAGGCTTTCTATCGCTACTACACCGAAGAACTGGGTCTCACCAGCTTCCAGGTCAATACCCCGTTCCCAGGCGGCCCCGCCAAGAAGGTCGAAGCCGAATTCGATCTCGACAAAGGCGCGCTGGCGGGCTTCCTCGCCGGCCTGTTCGACCTCTGGATGGAACGAGGATACGCCAAGGGCGTCACGCTTGGCCCCTTCGACTCGCTGATCGATCACTTCACCGGAGCGCCGGCCCGCCTGCCGTGCATCTGGAAAGAGAACTGCTCGAGCCAGTTCATCTCCGTGGATTCCAAGGGCACGGTGGCGCAATGCGACTGCTGGGTGACGAGTTACCCAGAGTCCTATTTCGGCAATGTCTTCCGCGACCCGGATCTCACCCAAATGCTGCGCACCAGCCCGGCACGGCGTGAGTTCGTCGAGCGCCCCAAGCACCTCGTGGAACATGAGGATTGCCTGGAATGCCGCTTTCTTTCCATCTGCCACGGAGGCTGTCCCGTGCGCACTTACAGCGCCTTGGGCACCATGCTCGCCAAGGATCCCTACTGCGAGGTCTACAAGGCCGTATTCAGCCGCGCCGAGACGCACAGTCGCGCGCTTCTCCGCCGCCAGCTTTTCACCAGCGTGAAAAGCCCTCCCGCGACCGCAGCAATCCTTTCAATGCCATGACTTTATCCATGAATCAGAGTTCCCCAGCAGCCAAGAACAGCACGCAAAAAGAAGGTATCGCAATCATCGGGATCGGCTGCCGATTCCCTGGAGGAGTCAATGACACCGAGGCTTTTTGGAAGCTGCTGGCCGAAGGTCAGGATGTCGTGTCCGAAGTGCCGGCCGACCGTTGGAACGTGGAACGCTTTTACGATGCCGAGCCCGGAGTCGCCGGGAAGTCGATTGCCAGGCGCGGTGGCTTCATCACCGGCCTGGATCAGTTTGATCCCCAGTTCTTTGGAATCTCGCCACGTGAAGCGCCTTACATTGATCCCCAGCAACGGTTGCTGCTCGAAACGGCTTGGGAAGCCATCGAGGATGCCGGCGAGGTATTGGATTTGGCAGGCGGCACCGACATTGGCGTCTTTGTCGGTGTGTCTCACAACGACTATCAAAACATCCAGGGCGGCGCCACAGACCGCTCCGGCATCAGCGCCCATTCGCCAACGGGCAGCGCACACAGCATCGCGGCCAACCGCATCTCCTACTGCTTCAACCTCAAGGGGCCAAGCATGGCGATGGACACCGCGTGTTCGTCTGCCTTGACGGCGGTGCATATCGCGTGCGAACAGGTTCTTACCGGCCGCTGCAAAATGGCAATGGCCGGCGGTGTCACGGTCATGATCACGCCCGATGGATTCATCGGGTTTTCCCAGGCCGGGATGCTTTCCCCGGATGGCAAATGCCAGGCATTCTCAGCAGAAGCGAACGGATTTGTGCGTGGCGAAGGCGCCGGCATGGTCCTGTTGAAGCCGCTTTCCCAGGCCATCGCAGACGGCAATCCGATCCATGGTGTCATTCTCGGATCATCATTGAATCAGGATGGCCACACCAACGGCATTTCACTGCCGAGTCCGGAGGCTCAGGCCAGGCTGGTGCAGGATGCTTGCATCGACGCCGGCATCAAGCCGTCGCAAGTGGGCTTTGTCGAAGCTCACGGCACTGGAACCGCGGTGGGTGATCCCATCGAAGCTACCGCGCTGGCCAATGCGCTCTGCGCGGACAGGGCTGTGGATGATCCGCTTCCGATCGGTTCGGTGAAGACCAATCTGGGGCACCTTGAAACCGCGGCCGGGGTGGTGGGCCTTATCAAAGGTGTGCTTGTGCTCAAGCACGCGCAGATTCCCCCAAGCCTACATTTCAAGACACCAAGCACGCACATCGACTTCACCGCCTTGAAGCTCCGCGTGCCGACAAAAATGGAGGCGTTTCCAAGCACCGATGGCCGCCGCATCATTGGCGTCAATTCGTTTGGCTTTGGTGGAGCGAATGCGCATGTCATTCTCGAAGAAGCGCCTGCGCCCAAGCCAGCAGCACATCAGGCAGCTCCGGGGGAGCGAGGCTGGCCGCTGGTCTTCTCCGCACGTTCCGAGCAAGCGCTGCGGGGTGTGGCTGCTCAAATGGCGGAGTGGATTGACAGCCATTCCAAGAGCAACGGAAAAACACCCTTCCTGCCCGCCCTGAGCTACACTCTCGGCGCCCGGCGCAATCATCATTCACACCGTCTCACGATGGTTGCCCACACTGCCAGTGAACTGGTTCAGGAGCTGCAAGGTTTTACGGCCGAAGCAACCGGCAACATGATCCGCACCTCGTTCACGCCGCGTCCTGAGCGCGCGCCGAGGATCGGCTTTGTGATGAGCGGCCAGGGGCCGCAGTGGTGGGGCATGGGACGTGAACTCATGCGCAACGAACCGGTGTTTCGCAAGACCATCGAGGCCTGTGCCGCAGCCATGAAGCCGCACGCACGATTCTCGTTGCTCGAAGAACTTGGCCGTGACGAGGCAACGACCAAGATGCAGCAGACAGAAATCGCGCAGCCTGCGATTTTTGCGATGCAGGTGGCGCTCGCGGAGCTGTGGAAATCAATTGGAGTATCTCCTTCCACCATCGTGGGCCATAGCGTGGGCGAGATCGCGGCAGCGTGCGTTGCAGGCATCCTCGGCCTTGAAGAGGCCTCGCGGGTGATTGTTTTGCGCGCCCGTCTGATGCATGAATGTGCGCGTGGAGACGGCACCATGCTGGCCGTGGGCCTCTCCGAGGAGGAGGCGCTGGCGCTCATCACCCGGCATGATCGCACGGTGACCATCGCCGCGTTCAACGGCCCCCGTTCTTTGACGCTCTCCGGTCCGCGTGTGTCGCTCGAGTCGATCCTGGCGGAGCTGGAGCCGAAGGGTGTGTTTGCCCGCTTTGTAAGGGTGGATCATCCCTTCCACCACGCAATGATGCAGCCTGCGGCGGACGCCCTGACCACCAAGCTGGCAAAGCTTTGCCCGCACGCTGAGACCGTACCCTTTTTCAGCACGGTTACTGGGCAGCGTTGTGCCGGGAAGGATTGCACCGCCGCCCATTGGGGAAAAGGAATCAGGCAGTCCGTCCTGTTTGTCCCGGCAGTCAATGCCATGGCCGATTTTGGTGTGGATGTCTGGCTGGAGATCAGCTCCCACCCTGCGCTGTCGATCTCGATTCAGGAATGCCTGGGCGCGATCGGCAAGAAGGCTCCGGTTACCGCATCGACGCGGCGTGATCGTGAACATGATTCATTCCTCGAAGCGGCCCTCGATCTGCATCGCTCGGGAGTGACTCTCGACTTCGTGGCGATGACGCCATCCAGGGAGTTTCTCACGCTGCCGGCCTATCCGTGGGACAAAACCCGCTGGTGGCATGAGTCCGCCGAGTTGCGCGATGGCCGCGTGGGCCCTGGTGGCAAAGGACTGCTCGACATGCGTCTTCCACGTGCGACGCCGACATGGACGACGCGCCTTGATTCAAGGCACATGGCGTATCTCAAGGATCACAAGGTAGATTCACACGTCATTTTTCCGGGAGCGGGCTTTGTGGATATGGCGTTGGAAGCCGGCGTGCAATTGTTTGAGGGGCGGCCGTTCGTCATCGAAGACTTTGAAATCCGCAAGCCGCTGATCCTGCCTGACCCAGCCTCTGGGGTGGTGCTCGAGATGACCTATGAGCCGGCGGAGCGCACATTCACCATTCTGAGCCGGTTCGAGCAGGCGGCGTCATGGTCCGTTCATGTGGTCGGATCGTTGCGTGCTGAGCGCACCGAATCGTCCTTTGCCGCATCCACATGGGAAGCTCCTGGCGCCGAACTTGAATCGCAAGGCATCGGTGAATTTTACGGTCACATGAGCGATCTGGGCCTCCGCTACGGCGAAGAGTTCAAGCCCGTTCGTAAACTGTCGGCGGGTGGAGGAAAAGCAAAGGGCAGAGTTTCCTTGTCCGAGGAAATTTCGAGCCGTGCCTCTGAGTACGCGCTCCATCCTGTGCTTTTGGACGGCGCGCTGCATGTCTTCTCCGCCAGTGCCAAAACGGTCGAGGACCGCAAGGCGAAAATGAAACTGCCTGTGAGGTTTGCCAGGATCCTATACCTCCGTTCGCCCGGCGCTTCCAGCCTTGTCAGCGCACGGGTGCTGCACTTCAACGACGAACTGATCGAAGGCAGGATTGCGCTTTATGACGAGGCGGACCGGCCTTGTGTGCTTGTGGACGGCTTCCGTGCCATCAGCATGTCGGCGGGCCGCCGCCCCGGCGCATCGGGAGGAGGTCGGGATCTGGTGTATCACATCGAATGGGAGCGCACGGCTTCCACGATGGCTCCGTCCAGACTCGAGCCGGTTTCGCTGGCCCGGCTGCGGGACGCCGCGAGCACGGCGCTCGAAGATGTCATCTCGATGCGCGGCCGCGCCGAACTTGAAGCCGTCATGGCCGCCGAGGACGAACTTGCCGCGTCACAGATCGCCCACGGTCTGCTGCAGATGGGTGTGGACTCATCGTGCAAGGGATTCTCCGCTGATTCTCTCGGTGTCGCCCAACCGATGCGCACTGTGTTCGAGAGGTTGATGACGAAGCTGGCCGGTCGCGGACTTCTTGTCGCAAAGTCAGGCAGTTACAAGCCGTCAAAGACGTTTGCCAAAACGGCAGGCTCGTCAGCCGAGGTGCTGCGCCAGTTCATCTCGAAACATCCAGGCCATCTGCCCGAAGGTTTGCTTTGTGCGACCACAGGTGCCGAGTTCGGTGCCATCATTCGCGGCGAGAAGGATGCCGTGCAGGTCCTGTTCAGTGGTCCAGGAGCCGAACTGCTGGATCATTTTTACGGTGACGGCCTCTTTGCCAGCCACTGGATGGCGTGCATCAGCCGCGCCTTGCAGGAGGCTGCAAGTCATCTGCCTGAAGGACGCGGGCTCCGCATTCTTGAAATTGGCGCCGGCACAGGCGGTCTTCCCGCCCTGTTGCTGCCGCTTCTAGACCGGGGTGTGCACTCGTACACCTTCACCGACGTCTCGGCGGGGTTCTTCCCCATGGCCAATCAGAAGCTGGCGGCGTTCCCTGAGGTGGAGTACAAAGTACTGGACCTTGAGAAGTCCGGCATCGACCAGGGCTTCGAAGCCGATGCCTATGACTTTATTGTCGGCACCAATGTCCTGCACGCCGTGGCTGACGTACGCGCCACCCTGGGCATGCTGCATGAACTTCTGGCGCCCAGCGGAACACTCATGTTCATGGATGTTGCGACTCCTACTTTGTGGACGGAATCCGTATTCGGCCTGACCAGCGGCTGGTGGCATCTGACCGATCATGATCTGCGCCCTGAGCAGCCCTTGATGCAACGTGCGCAATGGGAATCTGCCTTGCGGCAAAGTGGCTTTGCCGAAACGACATCCCTCCCAGGCTTGCTTGGGCCGGAAGGCGGCGAGGGACAAATTGCCGTACTCGCGCGAAAAGCCGCGCCAAATCCCATCCAAACCGAGGCAGCTCCGGCACTTGAAGCGCCAGTGCCGCAATCGTGGCTTGTCTTTGCGGATGAATCCACTCTTGGACAAGAATTGGCCCAACAATTGACGGCTGCCGGCTCGACTTGCCGCATCGTGCGCAGCGGCGGGAAGTTCTCCGCCACGAATGCCGGGACATTCACCATTCGGGCCGGTGAGCCAGCCGACTGGAAGCAGCTGTTTGGGAGCCTGACGAACGACGCGCTGCCTGATCGAATCTTGTACCTGTGGAGCCTGGATCAGAAAGCCGGGATAAAAGATGAAAATGCGCTGATGGGCGTCGACTCCTTGCTCCATCTGACTCACGCCTTGGAAGAGACGATGCCGGTGGCGAAGCTCCGCATTGATCTTGTGACCCGAGGTGCACAGGCCGCGGGGCGCCACATGGGAGCGACAGCGGTGGCCCAGGCACCATCCATTGGCATTTTCCGGGTGATCCTCAGCGAGCACCCGAACTACTCCTGCCGCGGCATTGACCTGCCGGCAGTGAGCAGCCAAACGGATCGCGCCGTGCTTTGGAGTGAACTGCTCCACGTGGACGGCGAGCGCGAAGTCGCGCTTCGCGGCGAGGCGAGATATGTGCAGCGCATCATGCGTGGTCTGCCCACTCGCGAGCAAACACTCGACGCCTCGGTGCCGCTCAGGCTCGAGTCTCGTGAACGTGGTCTTCTCGACAGCCTGCGTTTTACCCCCTTTAAGTTCCCTGCTTGCGGGCGCGGCGAGGTGCTGATCAAGGTCAAGGCGGCAGGCATGAACTTCCGCGACGTGCTCAAGGCTCTGGCTCTTTATCCGGCCGAGACGGCCGATGCGCGCATCTTTGGCGACGAAGTGGCGGGCGAGGTCATGGCGATCGGAGAAGGAGTAACGCACATTGCGCCAGGAGATCACGTGTTTGGTCTTGCCGTCTTCGGCCTGGCGACCCATACGCTGGCACGCGCTGCAGATATTCGGCTCATGCCCAAGGGCCTGTGCTTTGAAGAGGCCGCCACCATCCCGGTCGTCTTCATGACGGCATGGCATGCGTTGAAGACCGTTGCCCGAATGAAAGCGGGGGAGATGATCCTCGTTCATGCGGGGGCGGGCGGCGTGGGCATGGCCGCCATTCAAATTGCGCATCACCTCGGTGCGGAAGTCATCGCCTCTGCAGGTAGCCCCACGAAACGCGCTCTGCTGAAGACGCTCGGCGTGAAGCATGTCATCGACTCGCGACGCGGCGACTTCGCCGAGTCCGTGATGGAGTTGACCAACGGACGCGGTGTTGATGTCGTCCTCAATGCACTCGCTGCAGAAGCCATTCCGATGGGGTTGTCGTGCCTTGCGGAGTCCGGTCGTTTCATCGAAATCGGCAAACGCGACATCTATCAGAACTCGCGCATTCCTCTGTGGTCGCTGAGGCGGAACGCTTCATTCCACGTGGTGGCGATGGACGCCGTGTTCGCTGGCGACGAGGAGCAGACACGCGAGTTGATGGCCGAGATTGCCGGGCTGGTGGACAAGGGCCGCCTGACCCCTCTGCCATTCCGTTCATTCCCGGCGAGCCGCATCGACGCCGCATTTCGCCTCATGGCCGGCGGCAAGCACACCGGCAAGGTCATCGTGGCCTTTGCCGATGCATTCGTCCTGCGAAAGGGCGAACCGCCTTTGCCAGGCTTCACGGTCAAATCCGATGCAGCCTATCTTATCACCGGCGGCCTTGGTGGCTTTGGCCGCGTGCTGTCAGAGTGGCTGGTCGAGTGCGGTGCGCGGCATCTGGTGCTGACCAGTCGCAGTGGAGCTTCGACGCCAGAAGCCGTGGCATTCTTGGAGAAACTCTCGGCGCGTGGCGTCGAGACCAGGGTCATCAAGGCGGATGTCGGTTCGCCAAAAGAGGTGAAGCGCCTGATCAAAGAGGTCGCTTCGGCTTCGATTCCGCTGAAGGGCATCTTCCATCTGGCGATGGTCATCGACGATGGCCCGCTGTCGGCCCTTACGAGCGAGCGCTTGCGGACTGTCTTGGCACCGAAGGCCCACGGCGCATGGCTGTTGCACGAGAACACCAAAGATCTCACGCTGGATTGCTTTGTCCTGTTCTCATCCGTCTCCAGCATCTTCGGCAACCCGGCGCAGGGCAACTATGCTGCTGCAAACGCCTTCCTCGACTCGCTGGCCCATTACCGTCGCTCGCTCGGACTACCCGCGCTGACGATCAACTGGGGTGTTCTCGGGGGTGAAGGCTATGTGGCGCGCAACGAGCGTGTTGCCGAATTCCTGGCTCGCCAGGGAACCGCCGCGCTCTCTCCGGGAGAGGTCACCACGCTCATGGAATCCTTCCTGACCGCTGGTGCGGCCCAAGTGGCGGCGATCCGTGTGGATTGGGCCAAATGGCGCCAGTCTTTCCGCGGCATGCAGGAGAATCCGCTGGTGGAGCATATCTTTGCGGCCGGAGTCGATGTCCAGGAATCCACAGGCGGAAGCAGCGACTGGAAGGGCAGGATCAATGCGGCGGGCGCGGATGAACGCGACGGTGTCATCTGCCAGGCCGTGCGCGACGTCGTTGGCACGGTGCTTCGAGTGAAGCCCGAGAGCCTGCGCGATGATCAACCACTGACCGACCTCGGTCTGGATTCACTCATGGGCGTGGAAATCGAAACCATGATCGAAGGTTCTATTGGGGTGGCGCTGCCGCCGACGAGTCTGATGCGTGCACGCACGATCGGTCAGATCGCCTCCTTGATCTCCGAGCATCTGGGCAGCAGTTCGGACGCCACGGCAAAGGCTGCAGCGCCTGTGGAAACCGTACCCGTCGTCGAGCTGGACGTTAATTCGCTCACGGACGATGACATTGACCAGTTGCTCTCCGGAGTCGTCGATTCCGATGCTGCTGCGTCGAGAACACCATCCGCCGCCGTGTATGCAGGACGATAATCGCGCCCGACTGAAGCAATGGCTGGAGAGCGGGGAAGCCCGTCTCCAGCCTCTCAGCCTCTCACAGCGTGAGCTGTGGGAGACCTCGCCTGTGCCAGTCGGTGATCCTGCAAACTACATTTGCAGTTTCATCGAGATCAAAGGAGCACTCACGGAGAAGGATTGTGAAGCAGCCATCCAGCGGGTGGTTGAACGGCAGGAGGCTCTTCGCATCTCCCTTCTGCCCGGAAAAGACAGGCCCTTGCAGCTCGTTCGCGCCACAGGCACGGCACCATTGCGACACCGTGCCCTCTCGCGTGAAGAAGTGCGTCCGGAAGCCCTGGAAGATCTGCTCAACGAAACCTACAGGGAGCCATTTGATCTGGTGCGAGGCCCGATCTTCAGGGTCGACATGCTTCGTCGTGCCGCGAACGACCACATCCTGGCCTTTTCAATTCACCACGCCATTGCGGACGGCTGGTCGCTGGGTGTCTTTGTACAGGATCTTTGCACCGCATACGTCATGGGGATGACAGGCCTCCGCAAAGCCATGGCTGTGGGCATGATGGGCATGCCGAGCTCACTGTCGCCCGTACCCCAAACCTACACTGAATGGGCCGCCGCCGAGCGGGCCACATGGTCGCGACCGGAATTAGGCCTTCGCATGGACTATTGGAAATCCAAGCTGGGCGGGGCACGTCAGCTCTTTGCCAATGCCGACGGGTCTCCTCACAAGCATCAATCCTTGCAACGGTGGATCTCAGCGGTTCCCGCCGATCTGACGCGTGCCGTAAAGGAACTGGTCCGCCAAACTGCGACCACGCTTTTCAGCACCCTGCTGGCGGCATTTCAAGTGACCCTGGCAAAATGGGCGGGGCGTGATGACATAGTGGTGGGCACTCCCGTCGCCAATCGTGGCAAGGCATTCGCTCGTCAGACGATGGGTTACTTTGCGGGCGTGGTGCCCTTGCGAGGACAGGTCGATCCAAACCAACTCTTTTCCAGCCATCTTCGTACAGTGCATGAAACGACGGTTGATGCCTTTGCGAACGCCATCCCTTTCGCGGAACTGGCGGTGGCCCTTGGGGAGCCCCGATCACCTGGATTGCACTCGATCTTTGACGTCCGCTTTGCCCTGCAAAATCACCCCACTCCAGATGTCGTGCTGCCGCGCATCTCGACCAAGCTGCGAATGCGCTCCACCGGCACGGCACGATTTGACCTTGGATGCGAAATTACTGAAACCGGACCGGAGCTCGAGGTCGTCTGGCTGTTCAAGCCACAGATGTTTCCCACCTCCAGCATCAGCGAACTGAACGTCTTGTTTCTGAGCTTGCTGTCCAAAGCATGTAGAAGCCCTGAATGCCGCAACGCCTCGCTGGCAGCCTAGCAGACATGAACTCCTCGCCGACACAAACAAACACCGTTTCTTCAGCCGACACGACCGCAGAGGCCCTGAGCCACGTTGGCGAAGAGTATGCGCGGCTCCATGCGCATTGGGCATGCCGGGCCGCATTTCCCTTGATCGTCATCCTGCTTGTCCTGTCCCAGGTCGGCATCGGCCTGGCCGTGTACCACGGATGGATCTGGCTGGGCCTGCCTGCGGTCCTCCTGGCCAGCCACTTCATGCACGGGGCACTGATTGGGTTTCACGAGGCCTCCCATGGGCTTTTAAGAAAGAGCCGCCTCTTGAATGAAATCGACGGCATCATCGTGGGGACATTGAGCTTCGTTAGTTTTACACTCTACCGTGTTGCCCATCAAACGCACCATGCACATCTGGGAACGGAACGCGATGAGGAGCTTTGGCCGTTCGTGATCGTTGATTCTCCGCGTTGGTTCAGGAGGCTCATCGCGTTCATCGAGCTGAATGCGGGCCTTCTGTTCACACCCTATCTTTTCGCGCGCGTCTTTTTAAGAAAGGGCTCGTTCATCAAGAGCGGCAAGGTCCGCCGTCGAATCTGGGCGGAGTTTGGTTTGATGGCCGTCTTTTGGGTGCTCGTCATCAGCGCCGTCGGGTATTTGAATGTGTGGGCTTATTTCTTCTGGGCCTACCTGGTGCCGGGAGTCATCGCGGGCAACATGCAGAGCTGGCGGAAGTATATCGAACACGTCGGACTGCGCGGCCATACTTCGAACAGCGCCACCCGAAACATCATCTCGCACAGCTGGTCCGGCCGTCTGCTTTCGCTCACGCTTTTGCACGAGCCTTTTCATGGCGTCCACCACTGGCGCGCCGGACTCCCTCATACGGAGTTGCCGAAACATGCGGCACTGCTCGCGCCGACCGTCGAGGGCGACGTGCCTCCTTTCCCCAACTACCGGAGCGCTATCAAGGATCTGTTGCGCAACCTTCCAGATCCACGGTCTGGGAGTCACTGGCCTGATGCGAAATCAATCTCTGAAAACCTTGCCAAAACTGCATGCTGACCAAAGCCGAGCCCCAGGGTGGCGCCGAGGCCTTGATCTACCAGGCCACCGGGTTGAAGAAGCTGTTCGACGGCGGCAAGGTGGCGGCGCTGCGCGGTGTCGATCTTCAGATCCGGCAAGGCGAGTTCGTAGCCATTGTGGGGCCCAGCGGCTGCGGCAAGAGCACGCTCCTCCAGATGCTCGGCGCCCTGGACCAACCGAGCGAAGGCGTCCTCAACTACCGCGGCCAGTCCATCCCGGCCATGCCCGATCCCGCCGAGTACCGCGCCCATGAGATCGGCTTTGTGTTTCAATCGTTCAACCTGCTGCCCACCTACACCGTGGAGGAAAACGTGCAGATCCCGATGTTTGAAGGCGGGCGCAGCCGGGCGCAGCGCACGCAACGGGCGCTGGAACTGCTGGCCTCGGTCGGACTGGCCCATCGGCTGACGCATTTTCCTTCGCAGCTCTCCGGTGGCGAACGCCAGCGCGTGGCCATTGCCCGGGCCCTGGCGAACAATCCCTGCGTCGTGCTCGCGGATGAGCCGACCGGCAACCTCGACAGCGACAACGCGGCGCAGATCATCGACCTGCTGCTCAGGCTGCATCGCGAGCTGGGCGTCACGCTCGTGCTGGTCACGCACGATGCCACCATCGCCCGGCTCGCCACTCGCATCATCCGCATGAAAGACGGCCGCGTCATCACGGACACAAGTTCACCCCTCACCCAGCTCTCCTGAATGACCTTCTTCACTGTTGTCACACGCGGTCTCATCCGGCGCCCGGTCCGCACCGGGCTCACCCTGGTCGGCATCTCCATCGGCATCGCCGCCGTCGTCGGCCTGGTCGGCATGGCCTGGGGCTACGAGAAGAGCACCGAGAGGCAGCTCGATGTCATCGGCGTGGACCTGCTGGTGAGCAACATGAGCTCGGGCATCATGCCCAAGATCTACGATGCCTCCCTGCAGGACAAGGTCGCCGTGCTGCCAAACGTCGCCGAAGCGACCTCCGTCCTGATGCAGCTATTGAGCATTGAGGACGCGCCGATGATGATGGTCTCCGGCCGGCAATGGGGCGGCTTCACCTGGAACAAGCTCAAGCTGGTCCAGGGCCGGATGCCGAAGGACGGCAACGAAAAGGCCGTGGTGCTCGGCTATCTCGCGGCCGAGGTGCTGAAGAAGAAAGTGGGCGACACCGTGCAGCTCGAGACCTCGGAACTGCCGGTGGTCGGCATTGTCGACGGCGGAGCGGTGGTGGAGAACGGCGCCATCATTCTGTCCTTGAATGTGATGCAGGAGGTCACCGGGAACCAGGGCAAGATCAACTTCATCGACATCCGGCTCAAGCAGGACACGCCGCAGCTGCTGGTCGACGAGCTGTGCGAAAAGATCAACGCCCTCCAGCCGCAGGTCCGCGCCCGGCCCGCGAGCGAGGTGGTGAGCGCCAACCAGGGCTTCCGCATCGCGCGGGCGATGAGCTGGGGCACGTCGCTGCTGGCCATCGTCGTCGGCGTGCTGGGCGTGATGAACACCATGCTCATGACCGTGTTTGAGCGCACTCATGAGATCGGCATCCTGCTCGCGCTGGGCTGGAAGCGCAGGCGCATCGTCTGGATGGTGCTGTGCGAGTCCGCCGTGCTCGGCTTTCTCGGCGGCGTCGCGGGCGTCCTGTTCGGCGCCGTGGGGCTCAAGCTGCTGGAGCAGACGCCGGCCATCCGCGGCCTGCTGCAGCCCGATCTGAGCCCCAAGCTGATGCTCATGTCCGTGGTCATCGCCGTCTTTGTGGGCGTGATCAGCGGCCTTTATCCCGCGTGGCGCAGCTCCCGGCTCTCGCCCAGCATCGCGATCACGGGATAATGCCTCAACCTCTTTTCTGCCATGCAAGATCTCAAGCCCATGGATGCGGTCACCGCCCTGTATTCCGCCGAAAACCGCGAGCTCTCCGTGGCGATCATGGAAAGCATTGGCCGGGGAATCTTTGAGGGAGTCCAGGTCAAGCCGGCAGGCTGGATGAAGAATGCCCTGGCCAGAATTTCTCACCTGGTATTGAAATGGACCACTCGGAGCGAAACGAGCACTGATGCGAGCGGCATTGCGACAACGGTTTTCAGCAACCGGCTGCTGGAACGGTCCAGACACCCGTATGCAAAATCGCTGCTCACTTCTTCCTCCGTCGATTTCGAGTCCCTGGTGGAAGGGGGAGACTCCATGAACGGCCCGTATATGATGCTTTCTCCCGAACTCAGAAAGAACAGCGGCTTGTGGGACAAGCTCTTTCTTGATTCCGTGCAGAGCCGGGATGTCCAGACACGAATCATCTGGGAAACCCTGGCGACCTATGAAGCAGCAAAACGTTGGCTCGAACTCGGCGAGCCAGTCCGCATGAAGGCCGTGGCCGCAGGCACGGGCTTGAGCCTGATGCTCGCCTATGACAAGCTTGTCACCGAGGGATTCAATCCGGAACTCATCACTGCAAGGATCACCGACAGGGACGCGAAAAGCATCGACAAGGCCAACCGCCTGCTCGACACGCTGGCCGGGAACAGGGACAAAAAGTCAGTGTTCAATTGGAGAAGCGGAATCACAGCTGTGACCGAAGATATCTTTACCGGGGAAGGCTCGGCGGGCGAAGC
>FTCC01000084.1_pt1 | contig 15972 bp, 13 predicted proteins | sample 1639481 | NCBI WGS metagenome assembly FTCC01 (sample SAMEA3914864, study PRJEB12502) | metagenome | biome: forest; material: soil | place: USA | collected 2012-03-12 | depth 0.3 m | reverse complement strand
GCTTGTCTATCTCCACCGCCAGTTGGAACGCCGATTGGGACAGGCCTGTGGGCTGCGGACTGCCGCCACGCCTCCGGGCTCAAAGAGCCCAGCTACAGCAGCTCCCGTGCTGCACTGATGTCTCGTCAGGCCATAACGCAAGCCTCAACGGAATAGTCTCATTTTCAGCTGAATTTGGTATTACCGCGCCGCCGCCGCGGGCCACTTCCACTCGCGAATCTCGGGCATGTCCTCGCCGTTCTCGTTGATGTACTGCCGGTGGGCGATGAGCTTGTCCTGCAGCATTTGTTTGAGGTGGATGCCAGGGTAACCCGTGCTGGGCAGGCGGTTGAGGGTGTCGATGGCCAGGTGGAAGCGGTCGATGTGGTTGAGCACCGTCATGTCAAAGGCGGTGGTGATCGTGCCTTCCTCCTTGTAGCCGTGCACATGGAAATTGTCGTGGTTTTTGCGCTTGTAGGTGAGACGGTGTATCAGGGTGGGATACCCGTGGAAGGCGAAGATCACGGGCCTGGAGGTGGTGAACAGGTCGTCGAAGGCCTGGTCGTCGAGACCGTGCGGGTGCTCGCTCGGAGACTGCAGCTTCATGAGGTCCACCACGTTGACCATGCGCAGCCTGAGATCCGGCAGGTGCTGGCGCAGGATGGAGATGGCGGCGAGGGTTTCCAGGGTGGGCACATCGCCCGCGCAGGCGAGCACGGCATCGGGCTCGGAGCCTTCGTCATTGCAGGCCCACTGCCACACGCCAATGCCCTGCGTGCAGTGGCTGACCGCGGCCTTCATGGCAAGCCACTGCGGCGAGGGATGCTTGCCGGCGATGATCACATTGACGTAATGGCGGCTGCGCAGGCAGTGGTCGGTCACGGAGAGCAGGCAGTTCGCATCCGGTGGCAAGTACACGCGCACGATGCCGGCCTTTTTGTTGACCACATGGTCGATGAAGCCGGGGTCCTGGTGGGTGAAGCCGTTGTGATCCTGACGCCAGACGTGCGAAGATAACAAGTAGTTGAGCGAGGCGATCTTGCGCCGCCAGGGCAGGCCGGCGGTGATCTTGAGCCACTTGGCGTGCTGGTTGAACATCGAGTCCACAATGTGGACGAAGGCCTCGTAGCAGTTGAAGAGGCCATGGCGGCCGGTGAGCAGGTAGCCCTCGAGCCAGCCTTCGCACTGGTGTTCGCTGAGCATTTCCATCACGCGGCCGTCAGGGGCGAGATGCTCGTCATCGTTGGTGCGGCCCGCCTCCCACTGGCGGTCGGTGGCTTCGAACACCCCTTCAAGGCCGTTGGAGATGGTTTCATCGGGGCCGAAGATGCGGAAGTTTCGCTGGGCGGCGTTGAGCTTGATGATGTCGCGCAGAAAGGGCGCGAGCAGGCGGGTGTCGCCCTTGGCTTGGACACCTGGAACAGGGACGTCCACGGCATACTCACGGAAATCGGGCATGCGCAGGTCGCGCAGCAGCAGGCCACCATTGGCATGGGGATTGGCGCCCATGCGCCGGGTGCCTGCGGGCGAGAGTTCCGCTATCTCTGGCATCAGGCGGCCGGTGCCATCAAAGAGCTCCCAAGGCCGGTAGCTGCGCAGCCATTGCTCGAGCAGGGCCAGGTGCGCAGGGTTGCTGGCGGGATCGGTGATGGGCACCTGATGGGAGCGGAAGCTGCCTTCGATCTTGTGCCCGTCCAGCATGGCCGGGCCGGTCCAGCCTTTCGGCGAATTGAGCACCAGCATGGGCCAGCGCGGGCGTGTGGTGTTCGCGTGGTTGCGGGCCTCGTCCTGAATTTGCTGGATGTGATCAACGACGGTGTCGAGAGCCGCCGCCATGGCCTCGTGCATGGGCTCGGGCTCATGGCCTTCCACGAAGTAAGGGGTCCAGCCGTAGCCGCGCAGCAGATGATCAAGCTCATCGCGCGGGATGCGGGCGAGCAGGGTGGGGTTGGCGATCTTATAGCCGTTGAGGTGCAGGATGGGCAGCACCGCACCGTCGGTGACCGGATCGAGAAACTTGTTGGAATGCCAGGCGGTGGCCAGCGGGCCTGTCTCCGCCTCGCCGTCGCCAATGACGCAGGCGACTGTTAGGCCAGGATTGTCGAAGACGGCGCCAAACGCATGGCTGAGCGAGTAGCCCAGCTCGCCGCCTTCGTGAATGGATCCCGGGCATTCCGGCGAGGCATGGCTGGGAATGCCGCCAGGGAAGGAGAACTGCTTGAACAAGCGCCGCAGCCCTGCCTCATCCTGGCTGATGTCCGGATAGACCTCGCTGTAGGTGCCTTCAAGGTAGGTGCTGCTCACCACCGCCGGGCCGCCGTGGCCGGGGCCGGAGATGTAGATCATGTCGAGGTCGTACTTCTTGATGATCCGGTTGAGGTGGGTGTAGATGAAGTTCTGGCCAGGCGTGGTGCCCCAGTGGCCGAGCAGCATGCGCTTGATGTGCTCCGGCTTCAGCGGCTGCTTCATCAGGGGGTTGTCGAGCAGGTAGATCTGTGCGGCTGAGAGGTAGTTGGCGGCACGCCACCAGGCGTCCATCTTGTGCAGCAGTTCGGGACCGAGAACGGAGTGGCTCATGACTGAGGGTGGGCGGAGGGTTGGTCAAGGCCCAGCAACCGGGCCGTCGAGCGGGCGATCATGCGCTCCTCATTGGTGGGTATAACGCGTACGCGCACGGTTCCTTTGGAGACCAGTGGTGCCTGGGCCTGGTTTAGCGTTTCATCCAGCTCGATGCCGAGGAACTGGAGGCCGGCGCAGATGCGCGAGCGAATGGTGGCGGAGTTCTCGCCGATGCCGCCGGCAAACACCAGCGCATCCACGCCGCCAAGCGCGGCGGCTAACGAGCCGATGCATTTTTTTGCCTGGTAGCAGAAAAGCTCCACGGCTTCGGTGGCGCGCACATCGGAGCCTTCCTTGTCCAGCAAATCGCGGATGTCCGGGCTGATCCCGGAGACGCCGAGCAGGCCGGATTCGTGGTTCACCATGTCGTGAAACTGGTCAATGGTCATGCCTTCGCTGCGGGCGAGATAACCGGCGAGCCCTGCATCAAGGTCGCCGGAGCGCGTACTCATCGGCAGGCCGGAGCAAGGAGTGAAGCCCATGCTTGTGTCGATGCTGACACCGTCGCGCACGGCCGCCATGCTGGCACCGCTGCCCAGATGAGCGAGAATCACCCGCCCCTGGCGGGCGGCAGGATCGCCAAGGCGCGCCAGTTCCTCCATGAGAAAGGCATAAGACAGGCCATGGAAACCGTAGCGCCGCACGCCTTGTTCATCAAGCCAGCGAGGCAGGGGCAAAAGCTGCGCCACGCGCGGCAGGGTGCGGTGGAAGGCGGTGTCGAAGCAGGCCACCTGGGGCAGGCTCGCATGGCGGTCCTGAAACACCTCCATCAGCGCGATCTCGGCAGGCAGGTGGTCGGGATCGCTGGCCGCAAGCCCGCGCAGCTCCTCAAGCAATGCGGGTGTGACACGCTCCGGCTCCTGGTGCTGCATGCCGTGCACCACCCGATGCCCGGCGGCCTGTACGCGGGCAAATTCAGGCCGCGCCTCCAGCCAGTCGAGCAGGCCGCGGGCGGCCGTGCGATGATCGCCGGCGTCGAAAGCCTGGGCCGTGCCGCCTTTCACCTCCAGGCGGGTGCCGCTGGTGCCGATGCGCGTCACTTTTCCCTCCAGCACCACGTTAGGCGATCCGGAGGCTTCATAAATAGCAAAGCGGATGCTGGATGAGCCGCCGTTGATCGTCAGGACGCACGGCGGTCCGGGGTTCACGGCTGCTCCTCCATGCTGGCGGTGTAGGTCCCCAGCGCCGCCTGGCTGTTGCAGCGCGCGCGGTGGAGCAGCAGGTCCTGGCCATGGCTGACATTGGCGGCGGAGCCATGCCAGGCTTTCAGCGCACTGTCCTGCAAGGCCCGGCCATAGGAGAAGGTGATCCGCCACGGCAGATCGCGCGTGCTGGCGATGGCATCCAGGCGCTGCGTGGCCTCCTGCTCGCTCTGGCCGCCCGAGAGGAAGACGATGCCCGGCACCGCCGGCGGCACGCTGCGACGGAAGCAGCGCACCGTCGCCTCCGCGATGTCGGCGTCGCTGGCCTGCTGGTCGCAGCCATCGCCGGGCAGCACCATGCCGGACTTCAGGATCATGTGCTCCAGCACCACACGGTGGGCTTCGAGCTCCTCAAACACCGTTTGCAGCGTGCGGGTGATGACTTCCTCGCAGCGGGAAAGGGGATGGGCGCCCTCCATCAGCACCTCGGGCTCCACCACAGGAACAAGCCCGGCCTCCTGGCTCAAGGCCGCGAAGAGGGCCAGCATCCGCGCATTGACGCCGATGCAGGTCTTGGTGGGCAGTCCGTCGTCGATGCTGATCACGGCGCGCCATTTGGCGAAGCGGGCGCCGAGCTGGTAATAGTCCGCCAGCCGTTCGCGCAGGCCGTCCAGGCCCTGGGTGAACTTCTCCCTGGGAAAGCCCGGCAAGGCGACGGCGCCCAGGTCCACCTTGATGCCGGGCACGATGCCTTGCATGGCCAGGCCATCGGCAAAAGCCACGCCGCTGGCGGCCTTCTGATGCAGGGTTTCATCGAACAGAATGACGCCGCTGATGAAGTCCGCCAGGCCCGGGGTGGTGAAAAGCATCTCACGATAGGCGCGGCGGTTGTCCTCGGTGGAGGCGATGCCCAGGGGCTTGAAACGTTTTTCAATGCTGGGGAAGCTTTCATCCGCGGCGAGCAAACCTTTGCCGGGGGAGAGCATCAAATCCACTGTCTGGGGAAGCGAGAAGGCGTTCATGCAGGGTGAGGTTGGAATATCTCATCAACGGGCGATGCCGCCAAGGCCGGAGCACGCCTGAGGGAGAGAATGACAAACCATGCACAGCGGCCCGGGTTTGACCAGTAGGGTAATGGCCTGATTTAAGCCTCGGTATGACTGTGGCGAAAAGGTTTCGAGTTGTCGAGGCAGACAGCCGCGACGAAGTGCGTTGTGGTCTGACACTTCCATGAAAAGCCTGCTCGCCCTCCTTCCTGCCGCCCTGTTGTTTCAAGCCTCCCCATGCTCCGCGCTAGGTCCCGCCTCCGAGCGCATCGTGGTGCTCATCAGCGTGGACGGCCTGGCCCACTACTATTTCGATGATCCGAAGGCGGAGATGCCGACGATCCGCCGCCTGGCCGCCGAGGGCGCACGGGCTGAAAAAATGAAAGCCACGATGCCGACGGTGACCTGGCCGAACCACACCACGCTGGTGACCGGCGTGAATCCGGCGAAACACGGGGTGATCGGCAACAGCTACTTCGACCGGGCCAAAGGCGCTGCGGTAACCCTGCTGGCCGATCCGCTGTTCGACAAGACGGAGATCGTCAAAAGCCCGACCATCTATGATGTCGCGAAGGAGGCCGGGCTCAAGACGGCCGCCATCACCTGGCCCGCCAGCCGCGGCGCGCCCACTCTGGATTGGACGGTGCCGGATGTGGGCACCAAGGCCCTGTACCAGAAGTACATCACGCCCTCGCTGCTGGCGGAGTTCGACGACCAGGGCATCCCCTGGGACTTGCAGGAGCAGTGGTGGAAGGATGGCAAGGGCCGCGACCGGGACCGCATGTACACGCAGATGTTCAACCACGTGGTGCGGCATCACCGGCCCAACGTGGCCGTGCTGCACCTGGTCGAACTGGACCACGTGGAGCATTCCAAGGGCCCTCAGTCGCCGGAGGCCTATGCGGCGGTGAAGTTCGAGGACGAACGCGTGCGCGACGTGCTGGAGGAGCTGCAGAAGAGCTTCCCTGGCGCCGCGACGCTCATCGTCTCCTCCGACCATGGCTTCTTTCCCTTCCAGCAGATGGTGATGCCTAACGTCTTGCTGCGTCAAGAAAAGCTGCTCACCGCCGTGGCAGGCCGCATCACCGGCGGCCAGGTGCGCGCCTCGGGACAGGGCGGCGCTTCTTTCGTGTATGTGATGGACCAGGCGAACCGCGAAGCCTTGATTGAAAAGGTTGCCGGCCTGTTCAAGAACGTCGAAGGCGTGGGCCGTGTTCTGACGCCCAAGGATTACCCGGCCTACGGCCTGGCCGATCCGCAGAAGAACCCGCAGATGGCGGACCTGGTGATCTCTGCCAAAAAGGGGTATTCTCTCAGCGACAGCGCCGCGGGGGACGACGTGGTCTCGGCCAAGACCGAAGAGGTGAAAGGCTCCCACGGCTACGACAGCGAGGAGGACGGGATGCATGCCACCTTCGTCGCCTGGGGTGCCGGCATCATGCCCGCGGCCAAGCTGGGCACCATCTCCAACCTGGACGTGGCGCCGACCATGGCCGCGCTGCTGGGCCTGACCATGAAGGAAGTGGACGGCAAGGTGCTGGACTCCATCCTGGAAAAGTAACGCACCCTCGCCCATTCTGACCCTCCTCATGATCAAGACGCTTCTCCTCACCACCTTCGCCGTCGTCCTCGCGCTGCCTGCCGCTCATGCCGCCCCGCCGAAGCTGGTGGTCGCCATCCTGGTGGACCAGCTTCGCTACGACTACCTGGAGCGTTTTCACGACCAGTTCAGTGAAGGTGGATTCCGGCGGCTGACGGACAAGGGCGCGTTCATGACCTTTGCACGCTACAACTACAGCCCCACTATCACCGGGCCCGGCCACGCCAGCTTCTTCAGCGGCACCACGCCGTTCATGCACGGCATCATTGCCAATGACTGGTTCGACAAGACCACGGGCAAGACCATGTACTGCGTGGCGGATGACTCGGTGGAAGGCGTGGGCACGAGTTCACCGGCCGGCAAGATGTCGCCGCGCAACTTCATGGGCTCGAACTTCTCCGACCAGATGCGCCTGCACTACCGGTCAAAAGTCATCGGTCTGTCGATGAAGGACCGCGGGGCGATTCTTCCGGCCGGAAAGAAGCCCGCCGGCGCCTACTGGTTCGAGGCGGCCACGGGAAATTTCATCTCCAGCAGCTACTACCTCAAGGAGCTGCCGGCCTGGGCCCAGGAGTTTAACGGCCGCAAGCGGGCCGCCGAGTTCGTGGGCCAAAAATGGACCCGACTGCTGGATCCCAAGGCCTACCTCTGGCCCGATGATATCGCCGGTGAGCTGCCGTTGGAAGGCGAGGAGAAGCCGGTGTTTGACCACATGGTCGAAGCCTCGAAAACCGAGGGCTTCGAAACCATCATGCCCACCCCCTACGGCAACCAGATGCTGCTGGAATTTGCCGAGGCGGCCATGGAGGGCGAAAAGCTCGGCCAAGGACCGCAGACGGACGTGGTGACCATTTCCTTCTCCTCCGTGGATTACTGCGGCCATCGCTTTGGCCCCTACTCCCAGGAAGTGCAGGATGTGGTGCTGCGTCTGGACCGGCAGATCGAAGAGCTGTTCCACTTCCTCGACAAGAAGCTGGGCCTGCAAAATATCGACGTTGTGCTTACCGCCGACCACGGCGTGGCGCCGACGCCGGAATTTGCCACGGAGCAGGGCTTCGACGGCGGCCGCTCGGATGGTGCCGACCTCATGAAAGACCTGGTGGCCAAGCTCAACGAACGCTTCGGTCCCGGCCGCTATCTGCGCGCCGTGCAAGGCAAGCTGGTGCCCAAGATGTACGAGGGCAACCTGTACTTCGACGAAGCCGTGCTGAAGGACAAGCAGGTGGCTCCGGAGGCACTGGTCAGCTTCATTCGCAACTGGGCTCTGGCCACCGGTAAATTCCAGGCCGTGTACGGTCGCGAGCAGCTCCTCGATGGCCGCGCGCCGGGCGTGATCGGCCAGCGCGTCATGAACGGCTTCAACGCCGAGCGCAGCGGCGACGTGGTGCTGGTTTACAAGCCCTACATCATCCCCGTCGGAGGCAAGGCAGGCACCACCCATGGTTCGCCCTACAGCTACGACACGCATGTCCCGGTGATCTTCTACGGCGCACCCTTCGTTCCAGGCCGATACGCGGACGAGTTCAACATCACCGACATCGTGCCTACGCTGTGCGCGGCCCTGCACATCGACGAGCCGCCCGCCTCCATGGGCAGGCCCTTCGTGCGGGCGCTCAAAGAGGAGCATGGCACGCCTGGGAGGTAGTACGAAGCGCAGCGCCGTGGGAGCGCGGACACTCTTGTCCGCCATCGAAAACCTGCGGCGCAGCTGCCATGCCTAAACCGCTATAGCGTTTTAAACAGGAGTATGGCCACGCCTTGGAACCTGAAGGGTTCCTGGATTCCAGCCCAGGGATGAGCGAGCTTCCAGCGAACGATTCCCTGGGTTTGCACCGCAGCGTTCAGTGGCGCAAAGCCCGGACAAGGTCGAAGCGAAAAGCTCACCAGCAGCGCCTTTCAACAGCGCTGCTATGGCTCACGTTGGTTGGATTTGTCGTCGGTTGGCGCTTCATCCGTTCCCTGGCAAAACCCAGGGAATCGCTCGTTCCTCGCTCATCCCTGGGCTGGGTTCCGCAAGCCTTTCAGGCTTCAAACTGTGGCCACAAAACAATTTGAACTGCTCCAGCGGTTTTTAGCTATGGCGGCTTCGCCGCAGGTCTTTTCGACGGCGGACAGGAGTGTCCGCGCTCCCATGGCGCTCAGAGCTTGCACCCGAAACGCAAAACGCCCCGTCTGAATGACGGGGCGTTTTGGCTTAAAGGCGGAAGGCTCTGGCAAAGCCTTCCGCGGTTAAAAAGAAGACCGTGCGTTACTTCACGTGTCCGGAGACGAGCTTGGTCATCTCAAACATGGTCACCTGGCCCTTGCCGTTGAAGACCTTCTTCAGCGCTTCATCAGCATTGATCAGGGTCTTCTTCGCCGGGTCCTGGAGGCCGTGCTTCTTGATGTAGTCCCAGATCTTCTTGGTCAGCTCGCCACGGGGCAGGGGGGTGGACCCCACAATGGCAGACAGCACCTCATCGGGCTGAACGGGTTTCATCAAAGCCGCATTGGGCTTACGGGTGGTAGGAGTGGATTTGGCCATCCGTATCCTTCGTTGCGGCCCGCCCTTGTGTCAATACCGCCGCATGGGTTTGATGACAGCAAGTTTTCTGTAGCGCCCACCTTTACATCAGACGCTGCTCGCCCACGAAAAGCGGAGTGGAGGTAAAGAGATTTGAACTCCTGCCTTTTCGCCCTTGTTCAGGACAAAATGCTCTACCAATTGAGCTATACCCCCGTTCGCTTGCGTGACAATTCAGCCACTTTTGGCTCTTCCTGGCAACGAAATTGACGCACGAGGTGCATTTTGTCTCCCGCTGTCATGTTCTGACAGTTGGGGAAGTTACCCGCCATTTTGGCTAGTATGATTGAACGGTGAGTTGACCTAAAATTGGTCCTGGCACACCCCCTGCTCAGGGTGTATAGAACGTGCGGCTCAAACATCGATTTGAACGCCAAAGGGAAGTGCCGTGTCACATGCGGCCCTCCTCTTTTTGTCCAACCCAAGATAACTGCTGATGACGAAATTACGCCTGATCCTGTTGGCCGCGCTCTGCGCGGGTTCTGTTGCCTGCGAAAGCAGTACCTCCTCCCAACTTCACAGGAAAATTTCAAGCATCGACCGTCAAGGAATCATCCACGACGTCAAAACCACTGCCTACACCCACACCGAAAGCGATCACATCGCCTACGGAGCCAAAAGTGCGGTAGGCGGCAATCTCAAGTATGGGGCCGTTCGCAGCGCCGCTGCCGACTGGTCGGTTTACCCGGTGGGCACCGAGTTCAAGATCGAAGGCGAGCCCTACACCTACCAAGTGGACGACTACGGCTCCGCTCTCGTGGGCACCAAGACCATTGACCTCTACCGGCCTTCCAAGTCCGAGATGAACCAGTGGGGTGCCCGGCACGTGAACATCCAGGTGACAAAGTGGGGCTCCTTCGAGGAGAGCCTTGCCATCATGAAGCCGCGCGAGAACAAAAAGCCGCACATCCACGAGATGATTTCGGAGATTCAGCACAGCCCGGCGGGTTCGAGCTAAGGTTGTTCCGTCCTCCGTGGCAGACAGAGTGCGGCCTCATTGAGCCTTGCGTGATAGACTGACGCTCGGCTGCATTGAACCGCAGAGCGGTTCTCCGTGAATAGCCCGGGGTCCTTGTGACCCCGGGGTAGCGTCGTGGAGAACTCCCAACCACAGCGTGGTTGCCCAATGCGTGGCAGGCTTGATCAAGTACAGGGCTCATTGGCCAACCCTTCCAAGGGCATGAGCTGTAACCTGTTATTCCTCGCTCAAGGAGTGACCCACAACATCGCAGCGTGGGCTGCTGTAGCTGGGCTCTTTGAGCCCGGACCTGAATAGCCACGCCGCTTCCACGACCACGTTGGAACGCCGCTTGGGCTGTGCCGTGTGCTGCGAATCTCCGCCACGCCTCCGGGCTCCAAGAGCCCAGCTACAACTGATCCCATGCCTATTTCCGCCTCGGAGGCTCGATGGAGCGAGAAAAGCCCCAACCATCACCGCCCACCCGGCGGAACCAGGGATTTTTTACTGGCACTGCAGCCGCAGCCCGATCCGCAGCCGCCCGCCTTCTTTTTCCGCAACGCGTTGCGGAGGAACATCAGGGCGGTGACCGCCACCACCGCCAGGGTGGCCCAGGTCTGCCAGTCGGAAGGTGAGTTCATCGGTGCCAAAGGTTAAAAGCCGAGCAAGGTGCCTACTTGATAAACGAACAGCGACGCCAGGTAGGCGGTGCTGGTCATATACACGAGCTGGAACAGAGGCCATTTCCAGGAATTGGTCTCCCGCCTGACCACCGCCAGGGTGCTCATGCATTGCATGGCAAAGGCGTAAAAAACCATCAGGCTGATGCACACCAGCGGCGTGTACACCCGCCGGCCGTCGGGCCAGCGCTCCTCGCGCAAACGCTGGAGAATGGGCTCGATGTCCTTTTCATCGTCGCTTTCCTCCGCCGTATAGACGATGCCCATGGTGCTCACAAAGACCTCGCGGGCGGCAAAGCTGCTGATGAGGCCGATGCCGATTTTCCAATCGTACCCCAGCGGCCGGATGGCAGGCTCGATAAAATGGCCCACACGGCCCGCGGCGCTGTTGGCCAGTTGCACGTCCTTCGAGGCTCCCGGCGTTTTGGGGTAGTTGGAAGCAAACCAGATGAGGATGCTCAACCCGAGAATGACCGTTCCAGCCCGCTTCAGGAAAAGGCTGGCGCGCTCCCACATGTGCAGTAGCACGGACTTGAGGGACGGCCGTTTGTAGGAGGGCATCTCCAGGATCATCGGGGAGCTCACCCCGCGCATGACGCTCTTGTTGAACAGCCAGGCGAAGAAAAACACACCACAGATCCCCAGCAGGTAGAGCGCGAGCATGTAGCCCACCTTGGTCAGGGTGGGCACCGCCGTGCTGGAGATCAGGGCGGAGATGAGGAACGTGTACACCGGCAGCCGGGCCGAGCAAACCGCCAGCGGCGCCACCAGGATGGTGATGAGGCGGTCCTTCGGGCTCTCGATAGTGCGGGTGGCCATGATCGCCGGCACGGCGCAGGAATGGGCGCTAAGCACCGGCAGGAAGGATTTGCCGTTCAGTCCCACAGCCCCCATCAGCCGGTCCACAATAAAGGCGAGGCGTGCCATGTAGCCGGTGTCCTCCATCAGGCCGATGAAAAAGAACAGGATCATGATCTGAGGCAGGAACACCACCACGCCGCTGACGCCCTTGACGACCCCTTTCACCAGCAGGTCGCGCAAATCGCCTTCCGCCATATGCTCCTTTAGCCAGCCGCCGAGGTTGGCGAAGACGTCCTGGATCATGTTCATCGGCCCCTCGGCCAGGCTGAAGATCAGGTAAAACAGCAGCCCGCCCACGAGGGCCAGGGCGATCAGCCCGCCAATGGGGTGCAGCAGCACGGCATCCAGGCGGTCCGTCAGCGTGTGGCCATCTTCCTCGGGCCGGTGCAGCACCTCCTTGCACAGGGAGGAAACGGCGCTGTAACGAGCGTTCACAAGCTCATCTTCCCAGCCTGGGAACGCTTGTTCCAGGCCTTTGCGGCAGTCCACAATGCGGTCCAGATGGCTGCTGGCGATGCCGTAGTGCGAAGGATCGTGATCGCTGATGAGGTACAGCGGCTCAAGGAGTTTCACATCCTCGCGCACCGCACCGATCCGGGCCAGCGACTGCCGGCTACGCTCCAGTTCAGCCCTGATCGTTTCCGGTACCGGCGGGGATTGCCAGGTGGATACGGGTACGTCGGCGCGGCTCATGGCGGCCTTCAGCTCGATCAGGCCTTTGCCACTGGTGGCCTGCATGGGCACCACGGGCACGCCGAGCAGGCTGGAAAGCTTTTCCACGTCGATGCGCCAGTGCTTCTCCGCCGCCACGTCCATCATGTTGAGCGCCACGATGGTGGGCAGGCCCAGCTCCAGCACCTGGGTCAGCAGGTAAAGGTTTCGTTCCAGGTTCGCGGCATCCACGATGCAGATCACGCGGTCGGGGGCCGGGGTGTCGGCGCGGCGGCCGAGAAGCACATCGCGCAACACGGCTTCATCCGGCGAACGGGCGTTCAGGCTGTAGGCACCTGGCAAATCAATGAGCCGCAGGCGCTTGCCGTGCTGCGACATGCACTCGCCGATTTTCTTCTCCACCGTCACCCCTGGATAGTTCGCCACCTTCTGGCGCAGGCCGGTGAGGGAGTTGAAAATCGTGGTCTTGCCGCAGTTGGGATTGCCGATGAGGGCAAACAAAGGTGCCGCAGACGAAGGGCTCTGCGTGACGGTCGCGCTGGTCGCCGGGCGTTCGCTCATGATGTGGCCGCCAGCTCGATGAAGGCAGCTTCGTGATTGCGCATGGCAAGGCGGGAGCCATGGACAGAAATTTCGATGGGCTCGCCCAGGGGCGCACGGCGCAGCACCTTGATCTTCGTGCCCGGTACCAGGCCCATCTCGCGTAGCCGCGTCAGGGCGGAGCGGCCGCTGGGGATGTGGGAAATCACACCGCTCTGGCCAGGGGGCAGATCAGACAATTTGAGGGGGGCGTGCATGAAGGATGCTGGTAGAGATACTATTGAGAACGTGTCGCAAGACAACCGCTTTTCAAACAACCTCCACAAAAGCTTTTATCTATAGCCCTCAGGCACTCCGGTGCTGACGGCGGGACGCCGTCACTCCTTGGAGCGTGGGTACCTCAGCGTCGAGGACAGTGAAGGGGCCACGCTGCAAGGAGCGAGGGCGTCCCGCCATCGTTCGGCGCAGCCGAAAACGTTCTCGCGATGAAACTCCGTCTTCCACCTCTTCAACTCCGCTCCGGCAGCCGTGCCGCAGCCTCCGCCGGCAGCTCCACCACCTTCAGCCGACTGGCCTCCCCGCGCACCAAAGCCACCTGGCTGCGGGAACAGCCGAGCGCCTCGGCCAGGAAGCGCAGCAGCTCCGTGTTGGCCGCGCCTTCCACGGGCGCGGCATGAAGCCGGATCAGCAGCACGGGCCGGCCTTTTTCATCCATCGTCCAGCCGGAGAATTCGGAGCGCCGTGCATTGGGCGAGACGCGGCAGGTGAGCGGGATGAGATCGGAAGGGATGGCCATGGATGCAAGGAGGTAGCGCAGAGGCATCTGGAGACCAAAATTTTCTTGCGCTTTGACATTGGTTATCAAAGTGATATCACTTTGATGTCAAACCAATCACCATCATGACAACCACCACCTCGCCTTCCACTCCCAGCCAGGAGATCATCCGCCGCCCGATCAGTGGCTGGCCGATGCTTGCGCTCAGCCTGGGGCTCATCATCGGCGGCATCGCCATTCTCCTGACCCATCAGCCCCGGCTGGTGCTGGCGGCGGGTGTGCTTGAGGTTTTCGGCGCGTTTCTTCTCAGCGGGCTCTACTCGCTGCAACCTAACGAAGCACGGGTGCTCATCCTCTTTGGCGCGTATCACGGCACGGCGCGGGAGAGCGGCATGTTTTGGTCCAACCCGTTCTATTCGCGCCTGCGCTCGGGTGTGGCCATGTCCCTCAGCACCCGCCTCTCACTGCGGGCGCGCAATTTCATCAGTGAGAAGCTGAAGGTGAACGACAAGCGCGGCAACCCCGTGGAAATCGCCGCCGTGATCGTCTGGCGCGTAGCGGATACCGCCCGGGCCGTCTTCGATGTCAATGACTTCGAGCGCTACGTTCAGGTCCAGAGCGAGTCGGCGATCCGCCACATTGCCAGCCTCTACAGCTACGACCGCTCGGAGGAGGATGAGCACACCCTGCGCGACAGCGCCGACGAAGTGGCCGCCGCGCTCCAGGGCGAGCTGCAGGTGCGGCTCGAAAAAGCCGGGGTGAGCGTGGATGAGGCCCGCCTCACGCACCTGGCCTATGCCCCCGAAATCGCCCAGGCGATGCTGCGCGTGCAGCAGGCCGAAGCGGTGATCGCCGCGCGCAAGAAGATCGTCACCGGAGCCGTGAGCATGGTGGAGATGGCCTTGAAGGAACTCTCTGAAAAAGACGTGGTGCACTTCGATGAGGAGCGCAAGGCGGCGATGGTCAGCAACCTGCTGGTGGTGCTGTGCGGTGAGACCGAGGTGACCCCGGTGATTAACACCGGCACCCTTTACAACTAAACGGAATGTCCGCCCCGGAACGCAAGCCCTTCCTCCTGCGAATCCCCCCCGAGCTCTTGCGCGAGATGGAGAAATGGGCGGCTGACGACCTGCGCAGCGTGAACGGCCAGATCGAGTTTGTTCTGCGCCAGGCGCTGGCAAAGCGGAAGAAGGAGCCGCCGGCGCCGTCGGACGATTGATGCCGGGAGGAGGGAGTAGAACGAGTTTTCAACTCGTACACTGGTGGGGCGGGTTTCCACCCCGCCGCTATGGCTTGGCAGGACGACTGCCGCCTGACATAAGCATTTCGCTTTGTGTGTCCTGAAACGAGTTGAAAACTCGTTCTACGACTGAAGAGCGTTCCCACGGCCAAACCAGGCCGCATCTTGCACTCACTTTGAGCGCCGATTCATGCCCTGGCCGTGCATTTCCCTCTTGCTGCCCAGGAGTGGATTTTCATAAGCTCGGCCTCTCTCGCTACAATATTCAACCCAACCGAACATCGCATGAAACGAGGCATCGCATCCGTGAACAAGCTCCTTCTGGCCCTGGCCCTCGGAGCGGGAACCAGCGCCGTTATCGCCGCCGACGTCAAACCCGTGCAGCCGGGCGGCAAGCTGGCTGGCAACCCCAAGATCGCCCTGGTCAAGGTGGCCGACGGCCTGGCTGAGCCCACCCATGTGGATGCGCCCAAGGATGGCAGCGGCCGCATCTTTGTCTGCGAACGCCCTGGGGTGGTGCGCGTGATCAAGAATGGCAAGCTCCTGAAAAAGCCCTTCCTCGACATCCGCCAGATGACGGTGAGCTCGTTCCTGGAGCAGGGCCTGTACGACATCGCCTTCCACCCGAACTTCAAGGAGAACGGCCTGTTCTACGTGCACTACTCCGACATGTGGTTCAACGGCAGCGGCTTCATCGTCGAATACAAGGTGAAGACGGGCAAGCCCGACGAGGCGGATCCCGACAGCGCCCGCGTGGTGATGCAGCTCGAACGGCCGTACTGCAACCACAACGGCGGTGAGATCGTCTTCGGCCCCGATGGCTATCTTTATATCGGCAGCGGCGACGGCGGCTGGGAAGGGGACGTGCTCAATGCCGGCCAGGACCTGAGCACCACGCTGGGCAAGGTGCTGCGCATCGATGTGAACACGCGCACCCCGGAAAAAGGCTACGGCATCCCGAAGGACAATCCTTTTATCACTCCGCTGCAGCAGATGACGCTGTTCGGCGTGAGTGAGGAGACCTTCAGCAAGATCGCGCCCAAAGCGAAGCCGGAAATCTGGGCCTACGGCATCCGCAATCCCTGGACCATGTCGTTTGACCGCAAGACGGGCGACCTCTTCATCTTTGACGTGGGCCAGAACCACTGGGAGGAAATCAACTTCGAGGCCGCTGGTTCCAAAGGCGGGGTGAACTACGGCTGGAAATTCATGTGCGGCAGCCATCCCTTCCCGCAGAAAGTGGTGAAGGGTCCAGACGGCAAGGAACACGGTGAAGACCCGGCGGAGTACCCCGTGG
>FTCC01000943.1_pt1 | contig 15987 bp, 6 predicted proteins | sample 1639481 | NCBI WGS metagenome assembly FTCC01 (sample SAMEA3914864, study PRJEB12502) | metagenome | biome: forest; material: soil | place: USA | collected 2012-03-12 | depth 0.3 m | reverse complement strand
ACTGTGGGGTGCCCAAGGCCAGACGGCCCTGGTGCTCTCCGCGATGATGGCCTGGCACTCCGCCCAGCGATCCAGCGCCACCGCCACCTGCACCGATCCTCAGCGCATCGACAAGCCGCTGGGCCCGGACCGCGCCCTTACTGTTCTGCCCATGCGCACCCGCTATGGCGTGGTGAGCCTCGCCGCGATCCAGCCCCAGCCGGTGGCGGAGGAAGACGCCGCCGCGATTCGCGAAGCCCTTGCCCTGGCTGTGGAAGGCCCCGTTGACAACCGGTCCCAGCCTGGAGTTTGAATTCCCCGTGGGCGACTCCCCAACCCCTTTTGCTGCCGTCAGCGTGGGCCGGGGCTGTCTATTGGACAGCCGCCGCGCCCTTTACCACGAAAGCCGGCAGTGGCTTGCCGTGGCGGACGTCCATTTCGGCTACGAACTGAACCGGACCCGCCAGCATGGCGCGCTGCTGCCACAATGGGGCATGGCGGCCACTGAGCAGCGCCTGGTGGACCTGCTCGACCACTACCGGCCCACAACCCTGGTGCTGGCGGGCGACATCATGGATGGCGGAGGTTCCATTCACGAGACCATGAAGCTGCTGGACCGGCTGCGCACCCGGGTCAAAGAACTGGTGTGCGTGGCAGGAAATCACGACCGTCCCGCACTGAAGCGCGACGGCCGGCTCATTCCCTGGCACCGCGATGAAGGCTTTGTCTTCCAGCATGGCCATCGTTTCCGGGCTGTTCTGGAGATGACGGCGGGCGCGGGAGACGTGGTGCACATCGCCGGGCACGAACATCCGGCCCTGCATTTTGGCGACGGGGCGGGCCTGCGGCTGAAATTTCCGGCCCTGGTGCAGGACCGCATCGCAGCCGCAGGCATCGAGCACTGGATCCTGCCAGCCTTTTCGCCCTGGGCCGGGGGGGCGGTTTACGACAGCCCCAACGAACGGCTGGCCACCTGGGCCTGCGCGGAAACCCGCGTGATCAAGGCCGGTACGAAATGACGCGGCCCGAGGTGGGATCCACCTGCACCGCATAAAAGTTCTTTGGCACAGAGCCATCGGCAATGACACGCTCTTCACCCAGGGTAAAATAGCAGCGGTTGGCCACGATGGCGTGCTCCTGAAAGTCCGTGCTGCCATCGGGATAGAAGTGAAAAGCGCGGAAGGTGGCTCCCTGCACCTTCTTAATGATGCCTTCCCTGTCGGGCGAACTGGTGAAAATCGTGAGGGGGGGAGACATCATGGCCGACCCCGAAACCGTGATGCCAGACGGCAGGAAGAAAGTATCACTGAGCTGCTGGCCAAGCTGGGTGCCGGCACCCGCGCCGGTGCCAGGCCCTTTTGCCTGCCCTGCCGAACGCACCAGGGCAACTGCGCGGAAACCTACGGTAGAGCCCGGGGTGGCGGGCTCCGCATACTGATAGAAGCGCACCTCAACCTCCTGGTTGCCAGAAACCGCCAACTGACGCGCGAGGGACAGCAGGCCGGCCATGGATTCGCCAGCCGAAGTGATGCGGGTGGCCATCATCTGGCTAAACACCATGGGGGTGACGGCGGCGGCGACCAATGCAATGATGGCGACCACCACCAGCATTTCAATCAGCGTGAAACCCTTCTTTTGCAGGCGCTGGACCAATCCCTTGCGGCCGGGGTGCGAAAGGAGGCGGGTGATTGACGGTGAAACAGGCATAGGGCGGAAGATCAGGGAATCACTTGTCAGCGGCAGGCAGAAACACCGTGCTGCTGAAGATTCGGAAGTTCACCTTGAGCTTCTGCAGGGCTTCCCTCGCGAGCCGAAGGTCATTGTCCAGGCTGGAGGGATTGGTGAAAGTAGTATTAAAAAGAACAGGCGCGCTCTGGCCGCTCGTCTGCGCCACGCGCGTGGCAGATTCTTCGTCCATCGCCACCATCACGACCTGGATCGAGGTGGGCAGATGGTACCTCAGGTTTTCAGGGAGGTTCGTATCAAAGGAATTGAACTCGTAGGAGGTGTAAGGAGAGGACTGCCCGAGCGCCACGACGCCCCCGCCATTTGCGGTAGCGGCAAATGAAGGTGCCAAAATCAGGGCAAGAATGTTCTCAGCAACAATACTGGTAAAATCTCGGGCGAAAGGCTTGGCCACGCCGGCAGTAGCCCAGGCACCGCGCTGGCCTGCGGCGGCAAAGTTGGTGGCAAGGTTGTACTCCGAGTAGGGCAAAAACTGATAGAGCCGGAAACGGCTTCTGGGCTGCAGGCGGCTGACCAAACCCGTGGGAAGGTAGTCAGAGTCCGTGTCGAAATGCACGAAGTAGCCGCACATGCACAGGAGGCTGTTGAGCGGGCGGTAGTCGGCTTTTTTGACATTGCCCAAGGGGGCAACAAAGAGCACCGCATGGCCTGGCATGGTAGTGCTGGAGCCGTAGCCGGTGAAAATCTTTGGCGCCTGCCCCATGACGATGCCCAGGTCCGCGCACTGGGTGTAGCCGGTGGGGGCCGCGAGAGGGGTGGTGGCAGGGGGGATGCCAGGCTTGTTGACGCTGTCGTAGTAGTAGTCCCGGAAAGAATTGATCGTGGCCTGGCTCAGGCCGCGGTTAATGGTGTCAAAGGCATTGCGTGCCTCCCGGAACTGAGTGAGGCGGGACGATGCGCCGTGCCAGGTGCGCTGAGTGGTGCCGATGACTTCGGTCATGATGAGCAGCATCATGAGGAGGATGGTCACAGACACGAGCACCTCGACAAGAGTGAAGGCGCCGCACGCCTTGCGCCACCTGCGGCGGGCAGGCCCCGCTGGGATAACTGGATTTGAACAGAACATGGTTTCTGGTGGCGGTGGAGGATACCTTATGACTGCGCACCGATCAGCAAGGGCACAGTCCGGTAATTTTTAGGCGGCTGGGTGTCGAAATTGTACCTGATCAGAGGCGTTTGGACGATCTGAATGTTGACCCGCAGGAGCTTGACTTCGGGTGTAATGGCACCGGGAAGCGTGATCCCGCTGTTACCCACAGGATTCAGGACGAGCACGCGCACAAAGTAAGTGGCCTGCGAGGCATCCACCGTGCCATCCACCATCACTCCCTGGTCATCAAAGTGCAGCTCCTTGTGATCCTGAAGGGAGAGGGAGGCAAAAGGCATGCTGGCAAGCTGGGCGGAGATGGTGTCCACGATGCGGGTTTCGGCCGCGGCATTCGCGGCCTTTCTGGACATCTCAATGCCATGAGGCAGCAGCCCGAGCATGGCGGTGACCGCGAGGGCCATGATGCCAAGCGCCAGCACCGTCTCGATCAAGGAGAAGGCTCGCCGGCCGTGCCGGCAGGCGGGTGTAAAAGTTCCGTTCATTCTTTGTGGTGGCAGAAATTAAACCGAAAAAGGCTACGGTGAGAACTGCTTCATTTCAATCACCCGGTAGTGGTAGGAATCCTCCAGCGAGGGCATGTTGTTGAGCGGGCCGCCGGCACCATAGTCATTCTTGGAGAGCTTGAGAGCACCGGCGGAGCTGAAGTCAAGATATCGCTCGATGAGGGCTGATCCACGATATTCGGAGGTGACGGAATCCCTGCGGGTATCCACCTGGTTGGGGGCCAGGCTTCGAGCCTTCTTGATCGTCTGGGCGGTGAAGAACACCCGGAACACGTTCGAGCGGGTGGTGAACTTCTGGTAGAGGTTCGCATAGGGGCGCTCACGGGTGTTGTCGCCCGTCAGGTCGTTGTGCTGCCAGTAGCCCGCCATGGCCTGCTTGCGCCCGGCGCCGACAAGATTAGTCATCACCGGCTCGCCCGGCCGGTTGGTTCCAGTGGGAATCTTGGGAATGAGGTGAAGCTCGCACACCTGGGAAGGCGAAAGCATCAGCCCCACATTGCCGGTGGCGTTTGGCGAAGCGGTGAAGTTGAACCGTTCATCCATCTGGGTAAGCGTTTCGGTGACGTCAATCTCGCGATACCAATGGACATTGTCCGTGCCATTCTCAAGCCACAAGCTGGGCGGGATGGGATTGACGTCCTTGATCTTCTTGTAGATGGCGGTGTTGGTGGAGCTGGGCTTCAGGCCGGCCGCCTTGCGCGGATCGGTGTCCTGGCTGGAATAGGCCGTGATCATCTCGCCTTTCATCGCGGCCCAGAGGGCCGTTGCGCGGCGGATGTAGGTGAAGGGCACGATCTGGTAGTTCAGGTTGATTTTGCCAGCCGTGGAATAGCTGTCGGTGATCGCATAGGGTTCAACCACCGGCATGAAGAACAGGTCCATGAAGTAATGGTCCGCCGGGTCCACGCCCTTGGCTTTGTTGGGCCCGGTGCTCCAGCTGGCGGCGCCCACGTGCCCGTCCACGTCCGCACGGAAGAGCAGGGTGCGCCATGGCACGCCGTCGGAAGCCGCATGGGCGATGGTGGTGGACGATGCATGTTCACTCGTGGCCAGAGAACCCCAGACACCGGTGGGCAGAGAACCAAACATGCCAGGGGAGGACATCATCCGGTTGGGAGTGAAGAAGGCGCTGTTGGAGGGCAGCTGAAGGAACGAGCTGGTGAAATAGGTGTTGCGGATCACGTAGAAGCCAGCCTGCACGCCGCTGGTGTCGGCGGTGCCATGGCCATGATAGAACTTCATGACGCTGAGGTTGCCATCATCCGGCTTGTTGATGTAAGCGCCGTCGCGCAGGTTGCCGATGCCGTTGTCCCAGTCGCGGAAACGAGTGGAGGTCTCCATGGCCGCGGCGGTCAGGGGCGTATCAGGCACCACCGGAAGGCGGCCGGTTTTGCCATCGCCATCGGTGCCGTTGTTGCTCTCATACCAGGCGCCGGGAACGAGGCGGTTGGAGGCGTCAATGGTGGAATCGTTCGCACCGCCCATGTCGAAACCGACGACGGCATCGGAATAGGCTCCTGAGAGGCTGTGGGCAAACAGGGCCGTGGGGCGCTTCTGCCACACCGGATGCTTGTCCCACACGCCGGCATCAACCACCTTGCGGGCGGCCAGCATGCGATAATCGCCATGGCGGGGCATGATGCTGCGCACCGAATCGGTGCCATAGAAGGAATACTGACCCATGTCCCTCAGGCCCTTGGGGAAATAAACGTCCACATTGACCATGTCCTGGTCAGGATCGGCAAGCACGCCGCTATAAGTGGAGATGCTGGAGTAGCCATACACGAGGCCGCCGGCGGTGACGCCTACACCGTTGGAGCTGCCGCCGGTATATCCGCGGTTGAAGGGATCCTTGGACGGGACGGTGGTATAGCTGGTGGAGTGGAAGCGACCGTAGGTGAAGGCCATGTTGCCAGACGGCTGGTTCTCCACCACGTTGAGCACGTTCCACTTGATGGTGGTGGAACCCGGAGTGAGCAAGCCTTTGCCCTGATAGCGGTTGATGGCGCCGCCGTAATTGAACGCCCACCAGTGCACGCAAGGCACTGCCTGGTACTTGTAGTTGTTGCCGCTGCTGTCGGTGTACTCGCGCGGTTCGGTGGAATAGACGACCAAGTGAGGCACCGGGGTGGACTGGGGGCCGGACGGGAAGGCCACGTTGACCCGCTGCGAAGGCACGCTATGGCCGGGGTCGATGCCCTGCCAGTCATGCGAGGCATAGATGTCCACTTCCAAGGGCTTTTCGACCTTGAACGAAATAGAACCGGGCTTTTTGCCAGTGGCATCCGTAGGATCATTGCGCTTGACGGTGAGGAAGTTGCTCACGAGGGGGAAATTGAGCATCTGGGCGTGGACGTTGCCCGAAGCCTGGGGCTGGTAGGAAGGATCGTTGGGCATCTTGCCCACGGCAATGACCTGCCGCCCGTTGGTGATGGCGCTGGGTGCGAAGTTGCCGCCCAGAGGCGAGACGTCGTGGCCGGCGGTGAGACCGCGGTCATCCCCCACAAAGGAGTAGGTGGATTGAACCACCTGGGGTCCGGTGGTGCTGAAGACTGACTTCCAGGCTCCAGTGGCGTCTTGCACCTTGATGCCGCTGACCTGCTCGCCCTTGAGGACGAGGGTGTAATCGGGCACGTACTTGGTGTAGCCTACCGCGGGAACGAAGGTCTCAAACAGGAGGCAGATCTGGATGCGTTTTTCATCCTCATTCAGAGCCACCCCAGACTTTGTAGAGGGGTTGTAGTCCAGAGTGCAGTTCCACTGGGTCGAATCCCAGGCCGGGTGCAGCTCGGGATCGTCCGGCGTGCCTTTGCCGGCGTGGTCAAGGCGGCAGCCCCAGAAGGTGAACAGGTTGCCATCCGGGAAGGGCGGAATGTTCGAGTAGTAGAACTGGTTGTCCAGCTGCCCGTAGTTGTTCTTGTGAATGAACGCCTGGCGCTTCAAGAAGCTGGTGGTGTCGATGCGTTCGGCCGTCTTGCCGCCGCTAAAATAGGTTTTGGCGGGCGTCCGGACCTGATAGCTCCCATTGTCGTGAAGACCGTCGGCGGTGCAGATGAACTGCAGGGCGACCTCGGAGATGGTGGGGAAGCGGCCGAAACCTTTGAAAGTGATCCCCGGGTTGAGCGCGGGCACCCACTCGATGGGCTTCACCTGGCCGTGGCCCGGGTAGGCACCGGTCTTGGGGTGTTCAGGGGCTTGATTGTACTGGGCCTGAGCCGTCGTGGGCGCCGTGCTGAGGCCTTCATCCGATCCCTTGCGGGTGACGTTGAAGCGAGGCGGCGTGTAAGTGAAGTATTGGTTCCGCTTGGGCGACTGCTCCCAGAGCAATCCAGGATCGGCGGTGCTGTCGAGCTTGAGCGGCTGGGTGTTGTCACGCCACTCGTCAGGGTAGCCGGGGTGGGCAGAAGTACCATCACCGGAGCTGAGGAAGCCGTCGTAGAGATTGGTGCAGCGGATGTAATCGAAGATCTCGACCAGGATTTGCTCGGAATCATTGCCGTACTTTTGCCAGAAGGACTGGCCTCCCGGCATGGTCATGTGGATCAGGTTGTCCAGATAGCTCATGAGCTGGGGATTGCGCTGCAGGCCGGACTGGCCGGCCGCAGCGTTGGGATCGCGGCCCATGTCCGTAAGGTGGCTGGCGGGATCGAGACGGCGGAAATAGTAGCTGTTCTGGGTTTCGGTCAGAGTGCCTGCGGGATTTAGGCTGCCGAGCTTGGCACAGGTGGCGATCGCTGAATCATAGCCTGTGCGATAGGCATGCCAGTCGGCACCGCCAGGAGGGCTCGAGGTATCGGGCACCGGCCAGATGGCCACACGAGGAGTACCAAACATGTTGGTTTCAGGAGCGCGGCTGTGGGCTGTGAGGAAAGCCCTGGAAAACTCAAGCATGCCGGGACTGAGCACGGACACGCCGTTCGGCCTGTTCAAGGCGTTGAGCGGGCGGATGGTGCCCACCTGGGTGTTCGTGGAGAGGGTGCTGAACAGAGCCTCGTCCACCGAGGCGTAAAAGGGCCTGGTCTTTGACTGCATGATGTTGTTCTCAAGCGCCTGCAAGGTAGGCGTGGATGCCTGGGTAAAGTCATCCGGTGCGAAGGGCACGGTGCCATCCTGGGTGCCGCCGGGAGCAAGGCGGGGCACAAAGCCATAAATCGCATTCTTGAAGGTGAGGTTGGAGGTGGCGAGCGTAAGGGGATAGTTTGCAGGATCAAACCCGGGAGAAAACACGGAGCTCAGAGCCACTGTGGCGGGATGCCCTGGATAGCGCTGGTATTCAAAGATCGCAGGCGGGCTGTCCGCCCAGGTGCGCTCGCGGTCATGCAAAGCAAACGGCTGGGACCAGAAACCGGGCTCGCCGGCGGTGTTGATGTTGATCTTGCAGCATTCGTCGTCCGTCCAGAAGCCCACGCGGCCAATGATGGGGTTGTCGATCGTAGGGCCGGGCTTGCCACCTGCGGCAAGCCAGGAAGCTGCTGCGCCGCCTGACGAGAGCACGGTGCCCACCGTTCCGTCCTTCAGCACATAGAGCCATTCCACTGGCATGGGCAGGCGCCAGCTGCTCAGATCGCCCGAGCCGCCGCCGCCAATGGTGGCGGTGATCACGCCGAGATCCGAGCTTCGGACAGAATGAAGACCGGAGCCGGTGCTTCTTTCGAGGATGCTAAAACCTTCCGGCGTGGTGTAGCTTGAACCATCAGGCAGGGTGCCGGTATAAGTGGCACGAGGATCAAAAATGGGGAAATAGACCTGCACCGGCGAATTGAGCTTGATGCGGGTGACGGGTGCGTTCAAGTCCACCCACTGGTCGGGGTTGCTGGCCCAGTCAGCGGCGGGGGCATAATCGGCCATTTTTTGCTCAGCATTGTTGCCGCCGGGAAAAATCATGTGCGAGCTGGAATAGAGCGCGCGCCCCAAAATGAAATTTCCGCTGTTGTCATACACGCGAACGGATCCAGGCTGGGAAGCCCAGATCGTGGCTCCCAGAGGCGACGCCTTGGTGGGATTGTTCGCTGTGCCGGTACCCGTGGCCGCCGCCTGGATCTGGCCGATCACGATATTGACGGCATTGTCTGCCAGGTGCTTCGCCGTGGATCCATCCGCGTAAACATTGGAGCCTTTGAATTCGGCATCGCTCACGGAGAAGAGGGCCAGAATGAGAATCATGGCGAGCGAGACGACGCCCAAAACGGAGATTAACGCCAGTCCCCGCCGATCCGACCGCAAAAAGCCGAAGAGTTTCTGTTTCATTGTAGTGGTGGATTAATTCGCTTTTCTCGCATTTGATCAAAACGCACAGGCCATGTCAATGAAATTACAAAGCAATTACAGAAGCGTGTGAGATCCGCAAAAAGGACCCTTCTGAGCGCCTTTTTCAAGCGTGGGTGGCGGAACTTTTCCTTGTAGCGGATGCCCCAAAAATGCTTCCAAATCGTGCGCCTGACACGCATCGCCGGGAAATTTGGGGCACCGGCCGGGCAGCATCGGCGGTTTTCATGTGCAGGTGCACACAATGATGGCCCTGTCCCTGAATGCCGCGATTCGGGTCGTCACGGCTTGCCGCCACGGCCTGGCCTGCCGCACCCAGGGCGTCGCTTGCGAAGCCACGCTCTGGGCAGGGCTTGAAAATCACTTCGACTCGAGGATGACCAGGCCGGACAGGATCGGCGAGGTGGTCGGAGTGGTGGTGACGGTGGGAAGCTGCGGCAGCACGAAGTTGCCGTAGCCAATGCCGTCATAGGGATCCACGTCGGGCCCTGGGGTGGTGAACTTGGGAACGATCACGCCCTGATAATTGACAAGGCGCTGGATGGTGGTGGGAGGCGTCTTGGTCGAGTTCGGATCGTTGTCCACCAGGGTAAAGGAGCCGCTGAAGGCACCGGTGGCATTGGTGATCGTAAGCTTCACCTTGCCCAGGTTGGTGGTGGGAAGGACCACCCCGACGGCGGCTGTGGGCGTTGTTTGAGGCTTGATCAGGAAGTTCGGGGACGAGGTATTGGTGGGATCAATGCTGGGATTCACGGCGGAGGCAGAGATGCCGGCGTCTTCGAAGCTGATCTGGGCGTTGTTCTGCGCGATGTTGGTGGAAAGGTCCATCACCACTTTGCCAGCCGGGGCCGGGTAATACAGGCCGCCGGCGGTATCCAGAACGATGGGGGCGGACCAGCCGGCCGCATAGGTGCGGGCCGTGGCGCTGGTGGAGCCGGTGTTGCTCCAGGTCATCGAACCGCTGACGGTATGCACCCCATAGGTGACGGAACTGACGACCATGGTGTCGTTAGCGATGGCGAGCTGGCCCAGCAGGGACTGGGTGTTGGTGTAGAGAGCCGTATAGACGAGGACTTCGCCATGCGGTCCCATCGGTGCGCTGGAGACGTAGGCATCGCCGAGGGCGGTCTTGCCTCCCACCGCCGCAGTACCTGCCGCGGCCACATTGATGCTGCCGAAGGTGGTGCCTTCCGGCTGCACGCCCGGAGTGGGAGCGGTGTGCGGATCAGCAATGAAGTTGTGCAGGCCCAGACGGTCGGTCACCTTTGCGGTGGCGGACCAAGTGTTGCGCCAGCCGGCCAGCGTGGCGGGGGTGCCGCCCGTGTCGCTAAGGCTGCCGGTGACGGTGTTGTCCGAATTCAAGTCAAAGGCGAGGGTGAGGGGCGACAGGGTGCCGGTACGCTTGATGGTCACGCTGCCATGCGGACTGGCGGGGGCGGGGTCGAGCAGGCCGGTGAACTTGTAGGCATTGGTGCCGATGGTCACCTGGCCGGAGAAGGCACCGACAGCAGAAGTGGTGAGATCGAAACGGGCCCCCAAGGCGGAGGCGTTCGCAGCCGGGGAGGTCAGCGAGGTGACCGTGCCTAAGCGATCGACGAGGCCGACAAAGGAGCCCTGGGCAGTGGAGGCATAGGGATTGATGACGATGGTGTAGGCCGTGGCGTTGACGACGGAGCCCGCGAAGTTCTTCATCGTGATCTTCACCGCCTTGAAGGTGCTGGCCACCGTGGGCCGGCCGCTGATGAGGCCGGTGTTGGGATTGATCGTCAGGCCTGTGGGCAGGCCGCTGGCGGAGAACGTCAGCGGCGCGGCGTCAGGATCGCTCGTGTCATACGGGAAGGGGAAGCTGTATGCCGCGCCCACCTGGCCTGCGGGGAAGGTGACGGTGGAGAGGAAACTCGGCTTGACGCCGGTGCTAATCACCAGGGTCAGCGTGGTGGAAGCGGCGCCAGCCAGATTGGTGGCGGTGATCTTGACTGCCTTGAAGGTGCCAGCGACAGCAGGACGCCCGCTGATTATGCCGGTGGTTGAATCGATGGCCAGCCCGGAGGGCAGGCCTGTGGCGGTCCACTTCACCGGCACGGAATTGGCCGGCAAGGCCGAGGTATCAAGAGCCGGAGCAGGTGTGGAGTACACGACGCTGACCCTGCCCGAAGGCAGGGTGGTGGCGACGGGAGCCTGGAAGACGGGCACCACGCCGGGCTGAATGACGATGGTGTAGTACCCCGTGGCCGGGCCATAGGTGGTGCCGGCGTAGTTCACGGCGGTGATCTTCACCTTGGGATAGGTGGTTGCCGTCTTGAAGGTGCCGGAGGGCGCACCGCTGATGAGGCCGGTGGTCTTGTTGATCGTGAGGCCGGGCGGCAGGCCAGTAGCAGTCCAGGTGGTGACGGGGCGGCCTGGATCGTAAGGCATCTGATAGGAATAGGAAACATTGACCTGGCCGCTGTAGAACTGGCCGGCCGGTGTGCCGAGCACCGGAGGAGCACCGCCATTGATCGTCAGGGTAAGGGCTGGCGAGACGGTGGAGCCCTTGGCGTTTTTGGCCGTGATCTTGATGTTCAGATAGGTCTTCGGAAGGGTCCAGGTCCCAGAAACAATGCCAGAGATGAGGCCTGTGGCAGTATTGATCGTGAGGCCGGGGGGAAGGCCGGTGGCGGAGAAGCTGGTGGGAGCGTCCACCAGCGTGGGATCCGAGGAAACCGTGACGGGATACTGATAGCTGTACAGTGCGCCAACCATGCCGGTGGGCAGGGTGTTATTGGGAACAGTGACCACTTCCGGCGCCTGCACCACGTTGACCACGATCGAGGGGCCGTCGAGATGGCCGGGAGCGGCAAGGCCGGCCTGACCATTTTTGCCCACCGTGACGGTGCAGTGATAAGTGGCGGCCTCGGCGTGATGAATGCCCTTGATGGTGAGCTTCGCCGTCTGCGAGCCGCTGTAAACGGCCTTGTCCGGCTGGGTGCCGTCTGTGACGAGGGAGCCGTCCGCGCGCTTCCACTGATAGCTCACGGTGGTGCCGTAGGCGGTGACACTGACGGTGGCCGTGCCAGCATCCAAGACATTCATGGGGGCCACCGGAGTGGTGACGACCGCACCGAGCTCTGCTTCCACGGAGGCCGTGCTATGGCCGATGTTGTCGGTGGCCAGCACGGAATACTTGCCAAGGTAACTGGCGATGTTGGACGCGGTGAGCACCTTCGTGGTGTAAGTCTTGCCGGGCTGCGAGCCAATGATGGTGGCATCCCCCTTGCGCCAGACGAACTGGATGGGCATGTTGTTGTCAAAGGCATCCGCGGAGAAGGTGGCCGTAGTGCCCAGAGGCACGACCTGGCACTGGGGCTGGACGGCGAAGATGGGATTGTCGATCGGCGGCTGCGCCAGGTCTGAATAAGCCACCACGGCGAGGAGGCCCTGGGTCATGAACAGCGAAGTATCCCAGCGGAAGGAGTCGCCGAGGTAGGGCAGGTCGAGGTTCGTGCCCGCCTCGCCACCGGGGCGGAACTGCTGGCCGACGTTGAAGGAGGAATTCACCGTCAGGCCGCCAGGGGTGCTGAAATTCAGCAGCTGGAAGATGTCGCCAGCCCTCGGCGAATAGCCATTGAGCACCAGGCTGATGGTGGCGCTGGCGTCGATGCTGATGGTGCCGTTGACCCGCACCTGGTCATGCTGCGTGGTGAGGACAGGGGTGGTGAGATCGGAGGCAAAGAGGGCATTGGGCCCCACCAGGGCGGCGTCGAGCACTTCATTGTAAAGAAGGGGCAGAACCGTGGAGGACATGAGGCCAGGCACATTGAAGGAAGGGCTCTGAATCTGGAAGACCGTCTGCGATCCGGCGGCGAGGGTGAGGTTGCCGTTGATGTTGATGGTGCCAATGCCTGCACCGCCCACATCGCCCGGCTTGAGCAGGCCGTTGATCAGAGTGGCGCCCTGCACGGTGCCGGTGCCGGCAAGGGTGGCGCCGGCATCCACGAGGGTGCCTGGAGCACTCAAGCCCCGCACGGCGCCAGTGGTGCCCAGGCCGTTGCGGCCCACCTGCAGGATGCCGGAGGCGACCTCCGTGGTGCCAGTGTATTCGTTGGGCTGGGTGAGCGTGGCCCAGCCGATGCCCTCCTTGACAATGCTGAGGCTGGCCCCGCCGGTGCCCTGGCCAGGCACCAGCCAGTGGCTGGAGGGGGTGCCATCGCGGAAGAGGGCGTTCCAAGCCACTTCGCTGGTGACGGGGGTGGACTGGGAGATGTGCAGGGTGCCGGGGGTGACGGCGGCGTTTTCAACAATGTCACTGCTCTCGGTGCTGTTCGATCCCATGGTGCCCACGTTGGTGGAAAGAGCGCCGGTGCCGCCCTGGGTGATGAGGCTGCCGATGGTGACGTTGTTGCCGCCTGCCTGCAGGATGGCGTTGTAATTCATCGTCACATCATTCTTGGAGGTGAGGGCGAGATTGCTGCCCAGGCGAAGAATGGAGTTCTGGTCCTGGTTGTAGGCAAGGTTGTCGCTGATCGTCACGTCACCGGTCCAGGCCGAGTTGTTGCCGTTGAGCGAGTGGGTCACGTAGAAGCGGCCGTTGTTACCGTCGTTCGCGTTGGGGGAACCTTCGCGTGTCTGCAGCAGCAGGTTGCCGCTGGTGGTGGTGCCGTCCTTGAAGTTGCCGTTGTAGTTGATGATGACGAACTCACCGCCCACGGGGGTGGCGTTGTTGGTGTCCTCATAGTACAGGATGAGGTTGTCGTTGAGCGTGATGTTGCCGTTGTAGGAGAAGAGCATGCCGCCCGGGTTGGGCTGAATGATGGCGCCCAGACGCTTCACCTGATAAGGGTTGTAGGTGACGTTGATGGGCATGTTCACCTCGTACTGGCCGCCGGCGGTGCCCAGTTCGGGCTGCATCTCCAGCTCCGCAATGCCGCCTTGATCCGGGGCACCAAGGGTGATGACGCTGGGGGCCGACTGGCCGTTGATGTCAGCATTGTTCTGGCCGGTGCCGAGGGCGTCCGCCTGGTTGATGACCAGCGTACGGCCGTTGAGGATGGTGAGGCCGCCCTTCCAGGCCGGGCTGTTCTCGCGGAACTCAAGCTGGCCCTGGCCGTCCTTGATGATGGTGCCGTTGCCCTGCAGGTAGCCGCCGCTGTTGTTGAAGCGGAAGATGTCGCCCTGCACCACATCCACGGTGAGGGTGCCATTGATGGCAATGGGGGCGTTCCAGTTTAGCGGCCGCACCGCTCCGCCGAGGGTGCCCACCGTAAGGCGGTTGTTGCCCTGGAAGGTGATCCATTCTTCCACCGTCCAGTCGCCGGAGGCGGTGGCATTGCCGAACTGCATCATGAGGTTGGTGCCGGGCTCCATGACAGTGCCATCAGCCCAGCTGGTGTTCGAACCAAAGATCATGGAGGTGGTGGCGGCCACGGCCGGCGTGTCCGCGCCCACGCGCAGGGTGCCCTGGCGCACATCAATCAACCCTTTGAAGTTCAGGTTGTTGGCGGAGGAGTCGCCAATCAACGAGAGCGTGCCGGGGCCGGTCTTGATCAGGTCGCCACGGAAAAGCTCCTGGCTGGAGATGGCGCTGGACAAGGTGAGGTTGCCGGAGGTGTTCGTCACGTCGATGACGCCGCCGTCACCATTGAGGGTGAGCCCACGGGTGGGGGCAAGCTGGCCGACGCCGCCGGTCCAGGCCAGCGTGCCGCCGTTGAGGATGAGCTGGTCGGTCACCGTGCTGGCAGGAGCAATGCCCAGGTTGCTGTCGTCCGAAATACTCAGCACCGCACCATTGACCACGGTGCGGCCGGAATAGCTGTTGGACTGGGTGAGCACAACCGCGCCGGTCGTGCCGATCTCCGACGAAGCGGTGGTCTCGGGACCGCTGATGGTGAGATTCAGCGGCGAGGTCACCACGATGGTCTCGCCAGTGCCGGTGGCGTTGGCAGCGGCGCTGAGGGTGAAGTGGGTGCTGTCATCCACGGAGACCACCTGGGTCTGATTGGGGATGCCCAGGGCCACGACGATCAGGCCGGGAGTGAGGCCGGCGGTGCTCGCAACAGTGACCGAGGTGGAACCATTGGTCACCGTTCCATTCAGCATCGTCATGGGCAGGTGCCGCGGCGTATCAACGAAGAAGGGCTGGTTGGAGCTCGTGGCGGTCGCGTTGTTGTTAATGGTCAGCGAGGTGACGCTGCCAAACGTGCTGACCGTCTGGATCAAGGTATTGGAGGGGATGTTTGGCCCCACCAAGGACATGCCCGCGCTCACGCTGTTGACGATCTGGTTGAGCTGGGTGGGGTTGCCTGTGCTGTCAATGGTCACCACATTTTGCGCGCCTGTGGTGCCACCGTTGATCAGCAGCAGCGGGAAGGTGGAATCCTGGTAAGCGATACCGGGCTGGCTGGTGGCGGTGGCGGTGGCGGCGTTGGAAACGGTGATCTGGGTGCCGCTATCCACCGAGCTGATGGTTGACCCCGCCGGCACATTGGGGATGGCAACCTTCAACCCTGCCACCAACCCTGCGGTGGAGACAAGGGTGACCTGCTTGGGATTGGTGACGGAGTTGGTCGAAGCCGTGAGCGTTCTGCCGCTGGCACTGGGCAGAGCAAAAGCCAAAGTGATGCCCGAGGCGGTGCCCGCGCTGGTCGAGAGCGTGATCTGGGTGGTGCTGTCCACAGAGAGAATGGTGGTGCCCAAGGGGATGCCGGTCCCGGTCACCTGCATGGTGGGCAGCAGGCCGGCGGTGGTATTGCCGGTGCCGGAGAAGGTGACCACCGCAGTGCCGTTGGTGGTGGCCCCTGCGGTAAAGATGGGCGAGACAACCGCCACAGGCAGGGCGGCGACTTCGAGGGTTTCACTGCTGGGCGCGGCGACCGTGGAGTTTGCTGGCGCGCTCATCGTGAAGCTGGTGGAGCTCACGGCGACGATGCGTGTCTGCGCTGGAATATTGGGTCCCACCACCTGCATGCCCACCAGGAGGCCAAGGCCGGTGGTAGTCGCTGTCGTGACCACGTTATTGACCGTCACCACATTGCTGCCGCTGACAGTGGTTGCACCCGGCACCAGCGAAGGCAGGTCGTCCGCATTGGTCACGGTGAACACCAGACCCGTGGAGGCACCAGAGCCGGAGACTGCAGGGTCGAGGGCCGGCAGATTGAGGGTGAGCTGCGTAGCGCTGTTGACCGACATGACCGTGGCACCGCTGGGGATATTGGGGCCGCTGATGGCCATGCCGGGGGTGATGCCAGCCGTCTTGTTCACCGAAATGAGGGTGGAGCCCGTGGTGGTGGAGCCATTGGTAAGGGTGCCGGCCCCGTCGCCCAGCACTGAATCAATGGTCAGATTGCCAGTGCCATACTGGTCGATGACGATTTCAGGGCTGCCAAACTGGATGGGCTGCTGCTTGGCATT
>FTCC01000868.1_pt1 | contig 16093 bp, 8 predicted proteins | sample 1639481 | NCBI WGS metagenome assembly FTCC01 (sample SAMEA3914864, study PRJEB12502) | metagenome | biome: forest; material: soil | place: USA | collected 2012-03-12 | depth 0.3 m | reverse complement strand
GGTTTGCGCCCGTTGAGCTTCGCCACTTTACCCAGGCAATCGGTCGCTAAAAGCTCCCTCATGCCTGGGCTCAATTCCGTGCGCCCTTCAGGCGCAAAGCCCCGTCATTCAATTGTCCGACAAATGTGGGTAAATCTCAGGTCGCACAATCGCTTGCCACCGCACTTCAAAGCGCTGCCGCGCTATTAGTTACCCCAGGCCTGCCATTAACTCGTCAACGTGGTATTAGACATTGCAGTCACTCGCGACGGACCTTCTTACGCTTCAATTCAAACAGCACTTTGCCATCTGAGTCGGTAGTCTTGGATGAGAAGTCTTCTTGGTTATGGCCGACAAAAGCAGCCTTGGAGACGGTCGTCTGGCCGGTGGCGGGGTCATGAACCGTCCATGTAAATGTCTTGGATGGCGCATCCCAAACACCCTCGCCCTGCAGCACAAGCCCATTGGAGTAGAAGGTCCAAGCCCGGAAAGTGTGATCGGCCGCGTCATAACTCATCAACTGAAGCCCGAAGTTCTTAGGTGAGCCGTCTCCAGAATCAAAAATCCACGAATGGCGCAAAAAACTTCCGTCAAGCGTCCACTCGCAGGTGATGGTAACCTTGCCTGCGGGGTCACTCGTGTCATCCCAAACACCAACGTAGCGATCCAATGCTGCAAGCTCCTCGCTGCGCAGCGCACCGAACGACTGAGACGTGACCAGCACAAATACGGATGCGAGGACTAGGCAAAGGGTGTTCATGGGCTCTCGTTCAAGGGTGCGGATAGCGACGCCTGATGTTTCGGATAAGACGACGGCGAGCGGGAGGCATCGATGACACGACAGATGCCACACAAGCCGTTTCCCGCATCCGCTTAAAGCATTTTAAATGATTGCGTGGCCCATTTGGACAATGCTCGGAGCCTCAGGTTGGCTTCGAATAGCCGGGAGTTCGTACGCCCATAAGCGCGTAACTTAACCTTCACTGGTGCAGGAACGGGTCTTTTTTCTCCAATGTTTCGCCGATAGGACTAGCCCGAAGGGCTTGCCTTACCGGCGAAACAATGGGCGGAAGAAAATACCTTCAATGGCACAGGTCATAAGATGGGAAGGGCTGACTAAGTTACGCGCTTATGGGTTTGTCTCCCCCGGAGCCGCCCAATGCGCCGTGCGTTTCAAAAGCCCTGGGCGCCTTGGCCAGCCACGCTGTGGTTGAACCGCTCGTGTTGAACTCCCCTCTTGACTCTGGGAGAAGTGATTCCCAGCGGTGGGGGTTAGAAAGTCCTTTTCTCAACCCACGCAGAACCCTATGAGCACGCAATGTGACCTTGCTCTTGCCCTCGCCCTTGGCGCCACGATGCCCGAATCAGCCGGTGGCAACAGCCATCGCCCCGAACAACAACCACCAGCAGCACGATCGACCTCGGCCGTAACCCGGCGGCCGTGCGTCACCCGCAACGGCAAGATCGCTCGGCTGCCCAAAGCGGTGCGGGAGGAGCTGAACCGACGGCTGGAAGACGGGGCGCAGGGCAAGGCCTTGGTCGCCTGGCTCAACGGGCTGCCAGAGGTGAAGGCGGTGATGAAGGAGGCGTTTGAGGGGCGGGCCGTGACGGAGCAGAACCTCTCGGAGTGGCGGCAAGGCGGGTTTCTGGACTGGCAGCGCCAGCAGGAGGCAAGGGACTGGGTGCGGCAGGCGGCCGAGGAGACACGAGAATTGGAAGCGGAGGCGGGCCCCGAGCCGCTCACGGATGTGCTGGGTGCCTCGATCACGCTGCTGCTCTCGCGACTGATCCGGGAACTGGGCGAGGGCCTGGACTCCACTCCAGAGCAGCGGCATGACCTTGTTCTGCTGATCCGCCAGTGGTGCGCCATCCGCAGCGGTGACCATCGGGCGGCGAAACTGAAGATGCAGCAGCAGGATTGGGCGGCCCGTCGGGCGCGGGTGGAGGCGGCCCGGGAGCGATGGGAGATGGGCCAGCCGGCGCACCAGCAGCAGCAGCGGAACCATGACAGGGCGGTCCAGTTCGTGGAACAAGCGGCCTTGGAAAGCCTTACCCGCGGCCTGCCGGAGGAAACGGCGCGCAAGCTGCGCGCCGTTTTCGCTGCCGGCCGCGCCGATGATCGTGGTCCCAAAGCTCCAGTGGAAGCAGGTGCCACCGCCGAAGTTCAGCCCGGGCCACTCCAGCCCGATCCGACTGAATCCGACCGGATCCTGCCCAAAAAAAGGGTGAAACGACGCCACGGACCTCGGGCGGCAGGCAAGCCCCTATCGAGGAAGGCCAAGGCGCTCGCACCTCCCCAGTCGCCGCACCGCAACCAACGAGCAACTTCACCCTGTGCGGGAAGGGCTGTGAAATGAGACCTGAAAAACAAAAAGCGGGCTCCCCTTCCAGGGAGCCCGCTTCAGAAGTCAACAAGCCGCCGGGCGGCCAGTTACTTGTGGAACAAGGTCACGGAGCCGGATTCGCCCGTGCCATCGATCACCTTGGGAGAGACCGTGAGGAAGAAGCCGAAGGCGCCATCGTTGGTGCCCTTCTGCAGGATGGCGCCGGTAAACGAGGGCCGGGTGCCATTGCTGTGCAGGAAGGTGCCGGAGATCAAACCCGTGGAACCGGTGACGGTGAGCTTCACCGAGCTGTCCGTCGTGGGGTAATTGGTCACCACGTTGGTGGGGGTGATCGTGACATCCTTCGTCAGGGCGCTGCCGAGCTGGCCGTCCGTGAACGTGAGGACAGCGTTGTCCTGCTGGCCCGGCAGATTAGGCACCGCGCTGACGGCATTGACGCCGGTGGTGACCACCTTGAGCTTGGTGCCGGCGAGATCCACCTGGATGCCTTCCGGCCAGCCCCAAGGATAGTACTGCACCTTGTTCTGCCAGGGGCGGAACCAGAAGAAGTTCGTGCCGGCCACGTCGGTGTTCGCCTGCGTGTCATCCAGGGTGACGGTGCCGCCCAACGAACCGGCCAGGCCGGTGTAAAGCTGGGCATACAGGGCGGCGGTGGCGTTCGCTCCCGGCTTGCGCAGGAAGCTGCTGGCCGAGACCTTCGTGCCATCCGCAAGGGTGCCACTGAGCGTAATGGCACCAGCGCTAGTGACCGCGATGCTGCCGAAGCCATCACCCTGCGGATAATCCGCCTTGGTGAGGCCCGTCTGCGTGGCGCGGGCGGGGAAAACCACATTGTACTGGCCCTTGTTGACCAGATAATTGGAGGGCACGGTGTTGGTGGTCGAATAGAACGCACGATCCGCGGTCACGATGGAATTCGACACCAGGGCACTGCGGTACACCTGATCAAGTGTGCCGGTGATCTGCTTGGTGGCAAGAGTCAGGTTCAGCGACAGGTTGTAGGCAGGCTTGGTCGTGCGCTGGACCTGCAGGACGGTGCTGCGAGTGGCGCCAAACCTGGCCACAGCCACGGTTGGCGTGGTGTCGAACAGACCGCTGATGGCCAGGGAGAAGCCGTCGATCTTGAGCGTGCCGGTGAACGTTCCGGCAGAGGTGAGGGCGACCGTCACGAGGCCGTTGGTGGAGTTGCTCGCGGTGCTGGCACCGTCAGCAACCACGAGGCCGTTGTAGTTGCCGGTGACGCTGGTGCTGAACGGGTTCTGGATAAAGGTGGCCGTGAACGTGGGAATGCTTCCAATGGCGCCCGCCATGGCATCCGTGAAGGGCACGCTGAGCACGGCAAGCTGGGCCGCCGGGAGACCGGTGACGCCGGGACCGTCCCAATGATCAAAAATATAGCTGGTGCTGGCCGCCTTGGCGGTGAGCGTGAGCGTGGTTCCCACCTGATACACAACACCAGTCTTCAGGCCCGAGACGGAACCATAGGTGCTGTTCGGCGACACCGTGACGGAAATCGCACGCTTCTCCACGTACGTGAAGGTCTTGGTGACGACCGTGGAAGCATTGAGCTTCGCGTCGAACGCCTGGAACTGGATCGTGTTGAGCCCGCCCACCGGGGTGATCGTGGCGGTGAAGGTGGCGCCCGAGGCCGTGGGGGTAAGCGTGTCGGAATTCACAGGCGCGGCTCCGTTAACCACGACGGACACGTGATCGATGATGCCCTTCGCATCCGCGGCGCTGCCAGTAAGAACAACGGTGTGGCTGGCCGTTTCAGCGATGCTGGTGAGAGACAGCGTCGTCTTGTCGAGCGTGAGCACCGGCGCGACGGAATCCGGCTGAAGCAGGCGGACGACGGCGCTGGTAGGAGCGACGACGGTGGGATTCGAAACGCTGCTGGAAATGGTGACGTGGAACTGAACCTGGCGGGTAAGAGAGTTGTCCGGGGTCAAAGTGATGGTGCCAGTGGCATCATTGCTGCCCGCCGCGAAGGTGACCGTCTGCGGTGTGGTGGAATAAATGCCGACCGGGGCGTTGTCACCCGTCAGATTGGAGGGTGTCAGGGTCACCGAAACCGCATCATTGCCACCGCTGCGCTTCAGAGCGATGCTGACGGTAGTGGCCGTCTGGGTGGTGGAATACACGGTGGAAGCCAGATTCACCGTGCTGGGCAGGGAGGCCTCGGTGATGGTGGCCGTGGCGGTGGCCTGGGTGCCGATGGTGACACCAGTGCCGGGACCGGAAAGAGTGACGGTAAAGCTGCGATCACCCTGGTCGCCGGCACGGTTGAAGATGGTCACCGGAACGATGACAGAAGTGTCTCCAGCGTTGAAGGTCACTGCCTGATTGGTGATGGTGGTATAGTCATCAGGGGCGGTGGCATTGTTGGCGGCGCCTGTTGCACCATCCGAAGTGGTCAGATTCACCGTGGCGCTCGAAGTGCTGTCGCCCGTACGGGTGACGGTGACGTTCAGCACGCCGGCGGTCTCCGCGGCGGAATAGGTGGCGGCGCCAAACTGCACGGTGCTGTGTCCCACCACCGAGGCGGGCAGGAAGGTGAGCGAGCCATCACTGTTGAGAATCATGCGGCCAATAAAGGTGCCCTGCTGCAGGCTCACCGGAGGAAGTTCGAACAAATCAAGGTACCGGGAGGGGGTGCCTTCGATGGTGGGGTTCCAGTTCTGGAAGCTGATGCCGCCGCTCGAGCTGCCGCCGGGCTGAAACTGGGACCAATTGTTCGGGTCCGTAATCAGCATCGACTTCGCAATGCTGGAAGCATTGGTGGCGGGACTGGCCAGGCCGTAGCCATTCGCAGCCGTGTTGATCACGGAGGTGATGGAAGTCTGCCCCGAGACACCGTGGGCGATCCAGGGCGTGGCGACGGTGCCATTGGTGACCTCCGGCTTGGTGGCGTAGAGGGTCTCCGCTACATCTCCATTAAGATCGGAGCCGCCAACAGCGGCCACCGCGCCCCAAAACACGTCGGTGCGGCTATGCCAGCTCGCCGAGTACAGAGAGGAAAGATCGGCTCCAACGCCGGTGAGGGGAATGTTCTGAACTGTGGTGTAGTCACGGAATGTCGAGGCCGGCCCAAGATCAATTTCGTAGTTCGCGCTCTGACCGGTGCCTCCTGTGGCCCGGAAGCCCATGATGATTTCGCCTGGCGCGATAACAGTGGCCTGCCCCTTTGCGGAGGTAATCCCCAGGCTGATCGCGGCAAGCGCCAGCAGGACGATGTGATGTAGTCGTGTGGTTGTCATGTATGGATGCGGAATGCAATAACGTGGGTTTTAGCGGAGCTGGCAGGAGGAAAGAGGTCAGAGAACAAGGCAGGCGGGCAAACGCATGGGCCTGGCGGAATTCACGCGGCCCGGCCGGGCACCAAATCCCTTGCTGGCCAGAACCGGCGAACATTTGCCAGCTCATCATGACAGGGGTTGGAAAAAACGGGGCTGGTTTTGTGCAACTGTTCTGTGACACTAGCTCCCGGGCTGTAGAAACAAGAAGGCTGCGGGCCCGTGAGGACCCGCAGCCAATGGGAAGCCGGACTGCTTGCGCGGAACGGTCAGAATCAGGGCGTGACGGTCAGCAGACCACCTTCGCCGGAACCGTCGGTGTTCTTGACGGCGGGCGTGAGCACATAGCCGTAGCAGGTGCTGGAAGCCTTGCCCACCACGATGCCACCGAGGATGTAAGCAGCACCACCCACGGGGGTGTAGGTGCCAGCGATCACATTGGTGGTCGCCTTGAAGGCGAGCTTCGTGGTCTTGTCGGTGGAGGCGCCGGCGGAGCCGATGACCTTGCCCGAGAGGCTGATGGCATCACCCGACAGCGTCACGCTGGCGGTGCTGCTGAGCGTGGGGGCGGTGGAGGTGGACTGCTTCGCACCAACGGCGTTCACGGTCAGGCCAGTGTCCGACCCGAAGGCATAGCCGAAGGGATAGTACTGGGAGGACGTGGCGCTGCGGAACCAGCGGATGCCGGTGGCGGTGACGTCGGTCGTGGGCTGGGTCTGGTCAATCGTGGCGGTGCCGACGATGGAACCAGAACGGACAGCGAACGAGGCATACACCGGCACGGTGCCATCGATGCAAAGGATGGCGGCGCTGGTGTAGGCGGTGCCGTCGGCAAGCACGCCGACGAGCTTGGAGGTGCCGTCCACGGTGCTCACCGTCAGGATGCCGTAGCCATTGCCTTCCGGATACTCGCCGAGAGCGAGGCTCGCGGGAGTAGCGGGGGCGGTGAAGGCCACGTTGTAGGTGGTCGCCTGGGCGCCGGCAGTGCCGATGTTGGTCTTGCTGTAGGCCTGCTTGGAGGACACGTTGATCACAGCCACAGTGGTGCCGGCGCGCTTCTCAGTGATGGTGCCGGTGATCTTGGAGTGGGTGGTGTCAAGCAGCAGGCTGTAGTTGAAGCCGTTGGCAAGGGCCGGGCTGTTGAAGGCCAGGCTGACGTTGTTGAACACACCAGCGATGGGGGCGGTGACGCCGTCCAGGATGAGCTTGCCGGAGAAGGCACCGGTGTTCTTCACCACGGCAGCGGTGAAGATGCCGGCGTTCGCCTGCGTGTCAGTGGTGGAGGTGCTGCCCTGAACGACACCGTTGTAGGTGCCGGCCACAACCGGCGTACCGGAGGTGCCATCAGTGAACGGCGAGGCCGAGAAGTTCGCGGTCACGGTGTTGCCAGCCGCGAAGGTGAACGTGGTGGTGATGCTGCTGGCGGACGCGAAGGTCGTGCCACCGGTGCCGCTCCAGGAGCTGAAGAAGAAGCCGGCGACCGGCTTCGCCGTCACGGTGTACACCTGGCCGATGATGCCAGAGCCGCTGGCAAGCGTGGGCGAGATGGTGATCGTGCCAGCGCTGGTGCTGGGGTTGGAGGCGAGAACCAGCGGGGAGCTCACCAGGTAGGTGAAGTGCACGGTGGCGGTGGTGGCATTGCCAGAAGTGTCCGTGGCGGTCACCACGGCGGTGTTGGCACCCGGGACCACACCAACGGTGGTGGTCACGGTCCAGGACTTCTGGGTGGTGATCGCCGCAGCCTGGGCAGCGCCGCCGTTGACCGACACGTTGATCGTGTCGATGGTGGCATCGGCGGTGCCGGTGCCGGTGCCAAGAACGCCGGCGACGGTGATACCAGCCGTGGCAGCCTTGACGCTGGAATTGGCAGCGGGCTTGGTGATGGTGATGACCGGGGCGGTGACGTCCGTGACGCTGCCCTTCATGTGCACGTTCGCCGTGGCGGTGCCAAGGGTGGCACCGGTGGGCGAGCTGATCACAACCGAGAACTTCTTCGCATTGGCGAAGACGGTGCCCGACAGCGTGATGGTCACGGAGGCGGAGGCCTGGCCTTCATCGAAATTGACCGTCTGGCCAGAAATCGCGGTGAAGTTCGCGGGGGAGGTGGCACCATTGGCACCAGTGCCAGCAACCGTGCTGAAGGACACGCTGGCAGCCTCAAGGCCGCCAGTGCGGGTCAGGTTCACGGTCACCGAGGTGGCGCCAGAGTTGGCGGCCGCATCGCTGACGGAGATGACGCTGCTGCTGTTCGTCAGGGACGAAGCAGGAGCACCACCGGACTGCGGCACGAAGCTCACGTTGCCGTGAGCACCAAGGACGAACGTACCCAGGAGGTCACCCGGGGTGAGGATGCTGGAGGGGGCCATGCGGAAGAAGTCAAGCGCCTGGGCAGGCGTGCCTTCGATCGTGGGGTTGTAGGCGCCGAAGCTGATGCCACCCAGCGTCTGCTGGCTGGTCCAGGACGGGCTGCTGGAAGCGGACTGCGTGATGGCGTTGGCGGCCGTGGCAGCAGTACCGTTGATCAGGGTGCCCTTTTCGGTATCCACCTGCGAAGTGGTGGACGTCTGGCCGGTCGTGCCCTTGCGGGTCCAGGCGGTGGCAGCGGTGCCAAGGGTGGCTTCCGCACGGGAGGCATAGATCGTGAAGGCGGGATCGCTGACGCTGATGTCGGTATGGCCTGTGCCGCCGATCACGCCCCAGACGAGGTCCGTACGCGTGGCCCAGCTGGCACCGTAGATGGCGGTGAGGTCAGCGTTAAGGCTGGTGACGGTCGTCGCGCCGGTGGCACCCGTGAACTGGGAGGCCTGGCCGATGTTGACGACAAGGTTCGTAGAAGAACCGGTGCCGCCCGTGGCACGGAAACCAAGGAGGACATCCCCGTCTCCGGCAGTGACTGCGTGAGCAGCCTGGGAGGCAAGGCCGAGCGCCAAAATGGCGTGGACTGCCAGTCCCTTCATAGAAGTGAATTTCATACGTTAGAGATATTGAGTGATTAGCTGGTGATGGCTTCCACCCCCGCAAAGGAGCGGGAAACCGGGTCGGGCCCGGTATTAGTTGGTGGACAGGATGGTGCCGCCATCGCTGCTGCGATAGACGTTCATCGTGCCGTAGCTGGTCACACCGCCGTCGGCGGCGTAGATGCCGTTGGCAGTGCCGGTGCCGGTGGCGGTGGCATTGCTGTTGCCCGAGGTGTTGTGGTAGTCCTGCATGTAGTTGACCAGGGCGGTGTACACGGTCTGGGCGTTGCTGCTGATGGAAGCGCCGTGGATGGCGTGCTCATAGCTCCAGAAGGGATGGCTGCCGTTCTGGATTTCGAAGGCCAGGTTGTTGTGGTCGTTGCCGGTGGTCTGGGTAGGATAGACGTTGGCGGCAACGTCGGAGTTTTCGAACTGAACCAGGGAGGCGTTGCCGGAACCGCTGGTGGTGCCGTCGGCACCGATGGCGGTGTCGGAGTCACCACGGCTGAGGTAGCTCACGAAGTAGGCCTGACCGGCGCTGCCGCTGCCGACGTGGGCGGCGGAAGCGTCAAGACGCAGGACGCCGGCAAGGGTGCCGCCGCTGGAATAGCCGCCGTTGCCAATGCCGAAGCCCACGCCGTACACGGTGGAAGCAGGAACCAGGTCAACCTGGGTGATGGCGGTGGAGGTGGTGGTGGTGGCCGTGTACTGGTTCACCACGGAAAGGGCGCCGATGCCGGTTTCCGCGAAGAAGGTGAGGCGGGTGCCGGAATCAGGATCGCGGCCCATGGCGTAGATCGTCTTGCCCTTGTCGGAGTTAAGGCCGGTGATCTGGGAAAGATCCATCTTGCCAGCGGACCAGAGGGCGCGGGCCTGCTGATAGTTCAGGTGGGTGACAGGGTTGCCGCCGGACACATAGTTAGCCACAACGCGGAAGGCGTTGATGCCGACGATGTCGGAGGTAAGGAGGGGGGTAGGATAGGGCGAAGCGGACTGATACACGTCCGTGAAGGCGAAGTCGGCGATGTGGCCGGTGTCGGCGGCGTCGGTATCAGGATTGAGGGTGGCGTCACCGGTGCCGGTGTAGGTAGGCACAAGGTAGGGGACGTCGGTACGGTTCTGGGCCACAGCCTGGATACCACCAACGGAACCCGACCAATGGGCAATGATCTTGTTGCTGCCGTTCACGTAAACAGCGTTGTTGGCCTTGCCGGAGTTGGCTCCCTTGGTCCAGCCCTGGGAGGTGTAGCCGAAGGTGCCGGACTTGAGCGCGGCATCAACCTGGCCGCGGAAGGCGGAGGAACCTGTGATGTACAGGGTGAAGGCCGAGGCCTTGGTGGAAGCGGCGGCAAACACGAGGCTCGCCAGAAGAAGGATGCTCTTTTTCATTGGGTGGTGTGGAGTGAGTTTTAGCTGTTGACCGGTTATCTGATGCAGCCACCGCCTCAACTGACCGGCCCACGGGCTCCGTTGAAGGCCCCAGCCCACCAGGACCGCCACCAGGGGAGGACTGGCAGGAGGCTTTGCTGGCTGACGGAACACCTTTTCACGTGACCTGTGGCGCCGATCGGCCGAACCCGTTTCCGGGCAGGCGGCGATGACGGGTCGATCTTTGGCGTGGCGCATCTTTTTATCCATCGCTGTACTGTGACACTTGCTTTGCACAGGGGAGGCGATTGTGACAAAGGCAGGCCTCATTTCCTGGGCTCACCAGGCCTTGGCGCCGGTCAAAACCGGCTCCTATAAATGCGCCTGGATTGCTTACGGCACTAGGAATCATCGACCGCCCGATGAGTGATGACACGACGGCCAAAACGGGCGCTTCGGTGAAGCTGCTGACTCGTCGATAAAGACCGTGCGTCACATTTTTGTCACCAATCTATTTTGGGGTGCCGTTTTTCTCGCGGCATTTGCCCGGTCCGGAGCGGTTACGGGAATGTTGCAACAAAGCACCCCTGCATTTGTTGCGGATGCATATGTTGGAGGCATGACACGACCCCCTTTCCTTTGGTGGTGGCCGGCGGTCGCGGCGTGCTGCGCGTGGCTGTCCATCGCTCCTGCCTGGGCACAGCAGCTTCCTGTCGTCGCTGGCGCGGGCCAGCTCGACCTGACCTTTCTGACGGATGACACCACCTCGGCAGTGCAGAAGACGCCGAGCGCGAACTTTGGCGCCCAGATGGCGGTGGATGGCGACTATGCGCTGATCTCGGCCCCGCACCCTGGCAGCGACGGGCATGTTTACCTTTACTCTTTCGATTCCTCGTCTGGCTGGTCGGAGGAAACGGCCCTTGATGATGTGGCGAAGCTGGCGAACCGGAAGGGGTTTGGCGCGGCGGTGGCGATGGGCAACGGGATGGCGGCGATCCTGCAGCGGCCCCTCAGCGGAGGAACAACCGCGGTGCACGTGTTTTCAGGCGCTCGCGGCTGGGCTCTGGACTCGAGCATCACCACGACGACCTGGCCTCTGACCAATGTGACCAGCCTTGCCATCTCCGGATCGACGCTGGTGCTGGGTGACACCAAGGCTGTGGACAGCAAAACAGGCGCCGTGACGGGACGGGTGGCGGTGTTTGTACGCACACCCGCAGGCTGGATTCTCCAGGCGAGCCTGGAGGGGGCGGATTCAGCGGCCTCTGATGCCTTTGGCACCTCGGTGGCCCTGGAGGGCGACCGGCTTGTGGTGGGCGCACCGCAGGCTTCCATCAGCCGCACGCGCATCCGCACGGGTGCCTGCTATGTGTTTGAACGAACCAAGGGCGTGTGGCGGCAGACGGCCAAGCTGGTGGATGCCGAGGGCGAGGTGCACCAGGCGTTTGGCACCGAGGTGGCGCTTTCGGAGAGCCTGATCATGGCCGCTTCGCCCGGGCGCTATTACTCCAACACCAAGGGCACCGTGCTCACCTTTCAGCAGGATGTGAAGGGCGTGTGGAGGCTGCAGGGGCTGGTGCCAGTGCCGCTCGCCGATTCGAATCCCGCCGCGCCGCCACCGCAGTTTTTTGGGTCCCACATTTCGCTTTCCAAAAGCATCGCGGCCATCGGCAGCGCCACGGGCAAAGCGGCCACGGACCGCTCCTACATCTACCAGCGCCGGGGCAACCGGTGGGTGCAGCTCACGCCGATCGACGGGACCTCGTCCCCCTCGGCGCCGGGCGGCGTAGTGGCGGCGGCGGGCACTCACTGCCTGGCGGGATCGGCCGAGCAGGTCACGGCCGGTGGCACGGCGAGTGGCGCGGTGCAAAGCTATGAGGTCACTTCCGGCCTGGCGGTTTTCGACGGCCCTTCGCTGTCCAGCCCTGAGATAACCGATGATCCAACCACCAACGTGGACCTGGGCGACATCGTGTTTGGACAAACGGTGCGCCGGACTTTCACCCTGCAAAACCTCAGCAGCTCGGACATGGAAGATGTGAGCATCTACGGGGACGGTGCGGACGGCGAAACGCTTTCCGTGCCCAACGTCACAACACTCACGCCTTGCGGCTCGCTTACCTTCACCGTGATGCTCAGCCCCAGTTCCACAGGCTCCTGGGAATCCGACATCGAATTCGATGCGGACGGCGACCAGTCCGTAAGCAGCATCATTCACGTGACGGCCAACGTGGTTGACGATCCGGAGAAGCCCGTTGTCCTCTCGGGGCCACGTTCTCTGCTCGTATGGAAGGATGCACCGGCAACGTTTTCGGTGAACGTGGATGGAACGGCCCCCTTCTCCTACCAGTGGTACAAGGACGGGCTGGCCATCGCCGGCGCCACGGAGGCCTCTCTGCAGATTCCCGCGGCGCAGGCAGCCAATACGGGCTCGTACAAGGCGCGCGTCACCAATGCCGCAGGCTCTGTGTTTTCCCCTTCCGCCACGCTGGCGGTGTACACATGGATGCCGGCCACCGCGCTGCGGGTGAACAACGGCAATGGTTTTGCCCTCAACGCTCCGGTGGTGGGCCCGGGTGTGACCTATCGCTGGCTTTTCAACAATGCCGCCCTGAAAGATGGGCCGGTATTCAGCGGATCAATCACCAACCATCTCAAGGTAAGCATGGCCTCGGCCGCGCAGAACGGCCAGTTCTCGATCGTGCTAAATCCAGGCTCCGGCCAGGTGGTGGCGCAGCAGTGGAACGTCACGGTAGCGCAGCAGCCGCAGGTGCTCAACCCGCCCGGCTTTCTCGGCATGCTCAACGTGGCCCGTGTGGTGACGGACCGCATCAACTGCACGCCTGCGGCCACTCGTTTCCGCTTCAGCGGCCTGCCGCCGGGAATCGTGGGAGATTTGTACACCGGCACGATCAGCGGGGTGCCGTCGAAGCCTGGCTCGTACAACCTCAGCGTCACGCCCTCCAACGCGGCTGGCAATGGGGTGACCAAGGTCTTCCCGATCACGGTCACCAGCATTGATACCCGCGCCATAGGCCAGTTCCGCGGCACGATCGCGAGACATGAGGCTAACAACGGACTGGGCGGGTTCGTGCAACTGGCCACCGCGGCCAATGGCCGCAGCACCGGCACGCTGACCTCCGGCAGCCATGTGGTGCGCTTCAACACCACCCTGCTCCAGAGCCCTGACGGCAGCGGCTACTATGCGGATGTGGACGCCTCCCGGACCGGCGTGACAGAGAAGTATGAGCTGCTTGTCACCCTTGCCACAGGAGCGCTTTCGGGAACGGTCGTCACCAGCACGTTCCCCAGCCCGAGGCAGGTGGTGAGCGGCTGGATCAATCCGTGGTCCGCCAGCAATCAAGCCCTGCTGTGGAGCGATTATTGCACGGCATCCATCTCGCCGAAAAACACCGTCACCGACTTCACCAGGACGCCTGGAGGAACGAGCTATACGACGCTGGGCATCTCCACCCTGGGTACCGTGGCCTGGGCAGGCCGGATGGCCGACGGCTCTGTCACCACCTTTGCCACGATGTTGTCCCCCACGATGACCAACCCCGGCAGCAGCGACGATGTGCAGGCGCCGGTGTACCTGCTGCTGAACAGTGGTACAGGCAGTGTGCTCGGTGCCGTGAAGCTAAGCCAGAGCGATCCTCTGAAGGCGGACTATCACACGCTGACCGGCAGCCTCGACTGGTACAAAATGGCGGCACCGGCCGGCACCAAGGTGCGAAGCTATGCCAGTGGCATCACGCTTCACAGCCTGGTGGTGAATGGAGCGGGCTACGCCCCGCCCTCGCCGGGGCTGCCGGTGCTGAATCTGCCCACCACCTCGCTCAACGCCATGCTGTCAATCACTGGCGCCGGGTTCGAAACGGCCGCGCAGGCGTCGCTGATGAGCACTCCCTTTACCCTGTCTGGCAGTGCCTCGGCCAGCATGCCGCTGCCCAATACCCTGTCGCGTACGCTGGTCATTGACCGCACGCACGGCACCTTCTCCGGCAGCTTCATCCTCACAGATCCGGACAAGCTGAACCCAGCGCTTAAAGTGATGCGGAGCGTGAGCTTCTATGGCGTTCTGCTGACTCAGGCAGGCTCCGGGGCAGGCTTCGTTTCCCTGCCCCAGCTTCCAGACGTCTTTGCCACGCCGCCCACCACGGTGAACACCTCGCCCATTCTGTCCGCCCGCCTTGCTCTCGGGGCCTCCCGCTGAGCAAAGCCTCGACTAACACAGGGAATTTGCGTGTCTGCAGCTCCGCACAGCCCGCCGCTCAGGGTTCGTTGTGCGGTCTTGCTGGCACCACAAACTCAAACCAGATAGAGCGCTCTTCTGCTGAACCTAGGAATGGATGGCGACCGATTACCGGATCCCGGTAAAGCACCAAGCATGTGCGCGCCTGCTTCCATCGATCAGATGGCTACACGCCGAAATCGCCGGATGCGATCGACCAAAACGAAGGAGCCCGCGATTTTTCCCAGGCCGCCGGGAGCCTGAAGAAAGCGCTCGCGGGAATATCGGCACTGCGCGCCTCACCACACACGCCCGCAACGATGGGATGAAAATGCGGGACCCACAGGGAATGAAAACCCAGGCGCCGCGCGTGTGAGCGGGCGCGGGAGATCACTGATGCGATGCCGGCATGATGGTTGAAATCGCCCCAGATATCCACCAGCCAGGCGACTCCGCCGCCCATGTCAAGACCGATGGCCATTGCGGCAGCCCGGCCGTCGCGGCCGGTGGCAACCACGCCAAAGCGGCCAGGCATTCGGCCCTGCTGGCAAAACCAATGCAGATATGTGCTGTCCCGCACTGAGGCAGTGGCGAACTGGGTTCTCGTCCGCTGCCACAAGTCGTCCACCAACGGGGCGAGGTCGGCCTCGGTGGCCGGCCGAGAGTCAAGATAAAGGCGTGACGACAACAGCGCGGCAGGCGGCCTGCCGCAGCGGCGCTTCAACATTCGCCACCAGTTGCAGACAAAGCGGGTGGCGGCGAACTGATCGCGCGGCTGCTCAAAGCCATAGCGGCGCAGCAGATGCACCACTCCAGGCGTGGGCGTGCCATCCACCACCATTCTCTCCGAGTGATCCGCCAGCACCGCCTCGAACATGCCGATGCTTCCCGAGCGGAAGTTTTTCTCCACACGCCAAGTCGTCAGTGATGCCGCCACCACTTCCTCACCGCCATAGAGAATGCGGGTGGGCACAGCGGCGATCACCCCCACGATTTTACCGCCGGCAGTCATCTTCGTGCCCAGCGGCCAGCCTTCATGATAGGCGGGATTGTCGCGCCACCAGAGCTGCAGGCGGCGGCGCCAAAACTCCAGCGGCCGCGCCTCGCGTTCAAAACCGGCGTAGAACCGCGCCACGGCCTCCTCTTCCCCAGGCCGGATGGCGGAGATCCTCCCCATCCGGTCGAGGGCCTCCTCCGCTCTGGGATCGACCGCGGCAACCTCGCCAGTCATGGCTGATTAATTGAGCTTGTGACCTGCAATGGCGACCAGGTCACCCACAGTGCGGCACTGTGCGAGGGCGCCCATTGGGGCCTGAATGCCCAGGGCGGAATCAAGAATGGTGACAACCTCCAACTGCTTCATGGAATCCCACATGGCGAGCGAAGCAAGACGGGTGGATTCACAAATAGAAACAGTGGAATCCTGAAGGGCTTCGGCGAGCTGGGACAATAAATCGGTTCGTTTCATGGAAATTGACATTTTGATGGTTAGTAAATCAAGCCTGCCACTCCAAAAGGCAGCCTGCCCAGGACCATCCCACCCCAAATCCGGCAAGCAGCACGCGATGCCCGGGGCGAAGACGGCCGCTGGCAATAGCAGCCTCCAAAGCTATCGGGATGCTAGCCGAGATTGTGTTGCCACACTCCTCAAGATGGGTGAAAAACTTGTAACCTGGGATGTCCATCTTCTTGCGCAGGTGCTCGAGCATGAAGAGGTTTGCCTGATGAAAGACAAAAAGGTCGATGTCCTCCGCAACAAAGCCGGACTTCGAAAGTATCTCCTCCACCATTTTGGGCACGACGCGCAGCGTAAAGCTGAACACTTCGGGGCCGTTCATGCGGATGTAAGGATCGGCGTCCGGCTCCCTGCGCCGGCTGCCGCCGCCCTTGGCCATGAGATACTCGGCTCCTTTGCCG
>FTCC01000378.1_pt1 | contig 16201 bp, 12 predicted proteins | sample 1639481 | NCBI WGS metagenome assembly FTCC01 (sample SAMEA3914864, study PRJEB12502) | metagenome | biome: forest; material: soil | place: USA | collected 2012-03-12 | depth 0.3 m | reverse complement strand
GTGCTGCACTGCTCCCAGATCAGCGTGGGCGAGGAGAACAACATCAACATCCGCGTCTATGGCGAGAAAGGCGGCATCGAATGGCACCAGAAGGAGCCTAACACCATGCTGGTGAAATGGCTCGACCAGCCCATGCAGGTGTACCGCACCGCCAATGGCTACCTGGGCAAGGCCGCCGCCGCCGCTGGCCGCACGCCACCGGCCCACCCCGAAGGCTACCTCGAAGCCTTCGCCAACATCTACAAGAACTTCGCCGGCCACATCCGCGCCCGCCTGGAAAACAAGGAGCCCGATGCCCTGGTGCTCGACTACCCGAAGATCGAAGACGGCGTGCGCGGCATGGCCTTCATCGATGCCGTGGTCGCCTCCAGCAAGGCCAACGCGGCCTGGACGAAACTGGACGTGTAGGGGTTTAAAACATCATCACTGAACGAGCAAGGCGCTGGACTCCCAGCGCCTTGTTTCGTTTGCCTCAAGCTTCATCACCCTTGTCCTCTGTGTCTTCAGAATCGGGGGATTCCAAAAGCCGGCGAGGCAAATCACGCATGCCATGAAGCACTCGAAATACCACGAGGCTGTCATTTTCCACTCGGTAAAACAAAAGATGGACTCGGAAAGGCGCCGCCAACTGAGATGACCGGATGCCTCCCAGCCTCGGGTGGCGAAATCGTCGCATCACCCCTGTTCCTGGTTGGAAAGCCAGCATCGCGACTGAGCGTCGAAACGATTCCAAAAACCGTTCTGCAATTTCAGGCCCGGCTTTACTCAGATACCATGCATACTGGATGGATAAATCCAGTCTGGCGTTTTCGCTGACTTCACTTCGCAGTTCCGCCGTTGTGATGGTCAGGTGGCAGCGGTCCTCGCCATGGCACGAACGCTATCAAACAATTCCTGCCCTATCGGATGTCGAGGACTGTTCAGCGACTTGAGCAGTTCCATCTCCAGCTCCTGGGTTTCGAAGCCGCCCGATGACAATATTTCAAGGTGCCGCTCTGTCATCCAGCCCATCAGCGAGAAGAACTGGTCATCTTGCAGCGTCTGAATAGATTCTTCAATCTCGACGACATTTGCCATGCTTCGAGCGTAAGAGGTCAGGGCAAAACACGCAAGCGAAGGTTTGGCCGCCACCCTGTACGCGTTTTTGCATTTGTGATTCTTATCACTTGAGGGATCAATGGCAGCCATGCCGCGCATCCTCATCATTGATGACCACTCGCCCATCGTGGGCCTCTTGAAAAAGTTCTGCAAAGCCGAGAACTACGAGGTCGAAACCGCGATGTCTGGCACGGCGGGTCTGCGGCTGGTGCGCGAAACTCTGCCCGACCTTGTGCTGGTGGACCTGAAGCTGGGCGACATGACCGGGCTGGACCTGCTGCGCACAGCCAAGGCGGAAGGCTGCACCTCGCGCTTCGTCTTCATCACGGGCTGCGCCGAGGTGCGTACCGCCGTTGAAGCCATGAAGGGTGGGGCCAGCGACTACCTCACCAAACCGGTGGATCTGGACGAACTGCGCACGGTGATTCGTTCCGCGCTGGAAGAACGCGCCCAGGGCACCACTGCTCGCAAGCTGATCCTGGTTTACCCCAAGACCACTGCGGCACCGGTGGCCCAGGGGGCGTAGGTCCCGTGGGTCGTGTACGTCCCGTGAGACAGGACGTATGGGACCAACAGGACCTACATTTGGGTCGCCCGCCTACGCCGCCTTCACCTCCCAGCCCTCGCGGTAGGTCTTGCTGAGGTACTTCTCCGCTTCCGGCATGTTCGGAAACTTGAGGTTCGCGGCATCCCATTCGAGCGCCACGACATTCTTGCCCTCGATCATCTGGCCGCCCTTGGAGGCGGAGGGATGACGCGTCATGCGGGTGGCCACATTGCCGAGCTGCACGGTCTCGGCCAGCCAGCCGGCGTAGTGGAAGCCATCGGTGGTCTTTTCATTAGCCAGGATGCCGTCAATCCAGCGGTGCCAGTGGGAGGCGACTTTCTCCATCTCGGGATATGCAAAGCCCTTGAATTTCTCCTGCGGGTACAACCCAGGGGGGCCCACATGCGGCAGCACCATCTTGCCGCTCTCCCCAATGAACAAGCTGCCGGCATTGGGCAGCTCCAGTTCCGGCGGCATCTCCGCCAGCTTGCGCAGCGGCTTCAGGCCGCCATCGCTCCATGTCACGTTCAAGGTCTTGCCAGCCGTGAGCTCGTTGCCGGGGAACACCCAGCGCACCGTCTCATTCACCGGCCACACGTGCTTGTTAAAACCGCTGTTGTCCGCTACCACGGAAATCGGTGCCTGCAGGCCCAGGGCAGTGAACACAGGGTCAAGGATATGGCAGCCGAAATCGCCCAGCGCACCGCCGCCGAAGTCCTGCCAGTCACGCCAGACAAAAGGATGGTATGCATCGGGTGCAAAATCGCGCATCGGAGCGGCACCGATCCACACATCCCAGTTCAGCGTGCCGGGCACCGGACCGGGGGCGGGCGGCTCAAGCAGGCGGGTGCGTTCATTACCCGTCACGCCCACCCAGGAATGCACTTCCTTAATTTTGCCAATCGCACCCTCCTTCAGCAGCCTTGTGCCCATGCGGTACTGGATGGAAGAGTGGATCTGGTTGCCCATCTGGGTGATGAGCTTGTTCTTCTCCGCCCACAGGCGCATCTGGCGGCATTCCCACACCGTGTGGGCGAGCGGCTTCTGGCAATAGACATGCTTGCCACGGATCATGGCCTCGGTGGACACACGAGCGTGCATGTGGTCCGGAATGGCGACGTTCACCGCATCGATCTGGTCGCCCAGCTTGTTGAACATCTCGCGGAAGTCCTGGAAATGCGGCGTGCCGGGAGCCAGGGCGTCGGCCTTGTCAAACCGGCTGGTGTCCACATCGCAAAAGGCCACATACTTCACCTTCTCATGGGTGATGATGTTGCTCAGGTCCGAGTAGCCCATGCCATTGACGCCCACAGCGGCGAGCTGTAGCTTCGAATTGAGGTTGGCGCCGCGCACCAGGGCTGGAAAGCCAAGGACGGCGGTGGTCGAGGCTGCTTGCTTGATAAAGTCACGACGGCTGGGCATGGAGAGCAGGGTGGGGTGAAGGTTGAGGCCGTAGCATACGGGCTGAGGCGGGCGAATGTTGCCGCCACAAAGCCCTGGGTTCGAAGCCGACGGCGAGACGCCGTCGCTCCTTGGATCGTGGCTCCTTCATTATCCACGGCCCTGATGTACCCACGATCCAAGGAGCGAGGGCGTCCTGCCATCGTCGGCCCTGGCCGAAAACGTTGCGCCCACCGCTCCCTCAACCACGCACGGCATCCACGTCCGCCACCCAGCGCCTCGGAATCTCCCACGGTGCCAGCCCCTTGCACGCGGTGCCGCGAAAGGCAGGTGTCAGCTCCTCAGCCGGCAGCCCTACCACCGCCACCACTTCCTGGCAGCGCTCCGGATCGCGGCTGGGAACACCATGCACGGAAAGCTTCTTCAGCCCTGTGGCAGCGCGCAGCTTGGCGGCGATTTCATCCGGGCTCAGCTTGCGGCCCGCGACGTTGATCCCCTCCCCCATGCAGTCACGGAACATGAGCCGCCCAGCTCTGAGTTCCACGCGGTCACAGGTGCGAAACCGGCCTTCGCCCAAGCATTCCCCAGGCATCTCTTCATCATAGCCGAGGCCCACGGCATCGCTTTGCACCACCAGCCGCCCGGTGTCATCCACATGGGTCGCAACACCTGGCAGCAGGCTTCCGACATCGCCCTCGTCCTCGCGCAGGTTTTCGGAGGCATCGTACGAAACGGCACCACACTCGCTGGCACCGTAGAGATTGTGCAGCTTCAGGCCGGCCCCATTCCAAGCCGCGCGTTCCATTTCCAGCGTCAGCGGCGAACCGGCCGAGACAGCCAGCGTGACGTTCTCAAAGGACACGCCAGCCCGCAGCCAGGCCCGCCACAGGGCTGGGATGCCTGGCAGAAACACCCTCTCGTGCTGCCTTAGCGCCTCGCCCAATGGCGCGGGAAACGGCTCCGCCACCGAGTGCATCGGCAGGCCGTTGAGCAAGGTCTGCAGCACCGCGACGGTGAGCCCGTAAGAATGCGCGGGCGAGATGGCGGCAACCCCGACCGCACAACGATCCAACCCCATGGCCGCATGCAGCCGGTCCACATCCGCCACCACCTGCGCGGCGGTGAAAAACTGGCAGCGGCGGCGCCCGGTGCCGCCCACCGTTTGCTTCACCAGCCAGGTGCCTGGCGGCAGGCCGTGCTCCGGAACCCGGCGTGCACGGTCCTTTTCCACCACTTGCACCGGCCGCCCATGCAGCGCCCCGGCCAGCAGGGAGCGCATTAATTCAAGCGCATCTCCTTGGGCAAGCACGTAATCCTCCGAATGTTTCAGCGCCCTCGCCTCCGCATCCAGTTGAGCAAACGTCATTCTCCCGGCCGGATGATGGAGGGCCACCTCGTCGCCATGCTTGTCCAGGACCTGTTGCCAACGTTCACCAATCATTTGACAGCCTGCGCGCCCAGCCGGTAAACCATGGGCCGCGCGGAACTAGCATCATTGCCCGGCTCCCCCCGCCTGGTCAAGCTCCGCCGCCCCGTTGTCGTCTTTTTCCTTTTTCGTGCCCCCGTCCCCCCGCCAGCGCCTCCTCATCACCGGAGCAGGAATTGTCTCGCCGCTCGGCCTCGACTGGCCGGGCAACGAAGCCTCGTTCGCGGCGGACCGCATGGCCTTCCGGCCCGTGGAGCTGTTTGATGTCAGCGCCCGCATTGCCAAGACCGCCGGCTTTGTGGACCTGCCCAAGGAGCCTCTCTACAAAACTCTGTCCGCCCGGCACGAAGCCCGCGTGGACCGTGGCAGCAAGATGCTGCTGCTGGCCCTGCGCGAGGCTGCGGCAATGGCACGGCTGCCCGATTTGGGCAACATCGACGCCATGGTCATCGGCACCTCTGCCGGCGCGATGAAGCTGGGCGAGACCTACTGCCGCCGCCTGCGCACCAGCCCGGGCAGGCAGCCTGGCCAGCTCTCCCTTGTGGAGCACTACCAGCCGCAACGGCAGATGACCACCCTGGCCCATGAAATGGGCTGGCACGGCCCGGTGCTGCTGGTTTCCAATGCCTGCGCCTCGGGCGCGAACGCCATCGGCATGGCCATGGAAATGATCCGCTCCGGCCGCGCCCGACGCGTCATCGCCGGCGGCTACGACGCCGTTTCCGAGCTGGTCTTCGCCGGCTTTGACACCTTGCGGGCGCTCTCCCCTTCCGGCATCCCCCGTCCTTTCGATGCCGCCCGCGACGGCCTCGCCCTCGGCGAAGGCGCGGGCGTGGTGGTGATGGAAAGCGAGGAGGCCGCCGCCGAACGCGGAGCCACCGCCATCGGCGAAGCGGCGGGCTACAGCACCGCCACCGACCTGCATCATCTCACCCAGCCTGATCCTGCCGGCGGCGCGGCCATCCGCACCATGACCGAAGCCTGCCGCATGGCCGGCGTGCAGCCGCGCGAAATCGATTACGTGAACTCACATGGCACCGGCACCCCCTTCAACGATGTGGCCGAAAGCTCGGCCATCCGTGCCTGGGCAGGCGATGACACGCCCGGAATCAAGGTCAGCTCCACCAAGTCCGCCATGGGCCACCTGCTCGGCGGCGCGGGCGCGGTGGAGGCAGTGATCTGCCTCATGGCCCTGCGCGGCCAATGGATGCCCGGCAGCTTGAACGTCCGCGAAGTCGATCCCGCAGCGACCTTCGATCTGGTGCGCAGCTTTCGCCCCGCGCAGCTCCACACCGTCCTTACCAACTCGTTCGGCTTCGGCGGTACGAACGCCACCCTGGTCTTCCGCAGCGCATGAGCACGTTTTCCCCGCTCATCATTCGTGGCATGGGAGCTGTCAGCGCCGCCGGCTGGAGCGTTGACGACCTACGTCAGGCCGTCACTAGCAACCGCGACATTCCCACCACCCTGCTGCCCCGCACCAGCGGCGTACGCGACTGGGATTGCAAGGTCCGCCTGGTGCCCGATCCGCCGCCGGACCGCCTGCCGCGCCACAACCGCCTGCGCCGCGCCAGCAATGTCACCCGCTTCGCCATGGCTGCGGCCACAGAAGCCGTGGCCGGCCGCTCCTGCGCCACCACCGGCATCATCACCTGCATGATGAACGGCTGCGTGTCCTTCACCAACCGCTTCTACCAGGAGGTGCTCGATGATCCGGCGCTGGCCAGCCCCATCCTGTTTCCCGAAACGGTGTTCAATGCACCCGCTTCACACGTTGCCTCCTACCTTGGCGTGAACGGCCCGGTGAGCACCCTCATTGGCGAGCCCAACATCGTCGCCGAAGCCCTGCACATGGCGCAGACCTGGATGGAAACCGGCCTGGTGGACCAATGCCTCGTCATCGGTGCCGAAGAAGCCGACTGGCTGAGCACTGAAGGCGTGACCTATTATGACAAGCGGTTGGTGGTAAGCGAGGGTGCCGGCGCGCTTCTCCTCGCACTGGATGGCGAGGGCCCCCGGCTGCACCACCAGTGCGGCCCCTTTGCTTACCATTCCAATGCTGAACGCGGCAAGGAAGTGGCCGACCTCGCCGAAACCCTCGCCACCGCCCCTGCCGATGTGCTGATCGACAACGCCCTGGGCCTGCCCCGCTTCGACAAGCAGGAACAGGCCGCCTGGGCCGGACGCTGGCAGGGCGAGGTGCTCAGCCCCCGCCGCCTGCTCGGCGAAGGCATGGGCAGCAGCAGCGCCCTGCAACTGGTGCTCGCGGCCTCATTGGCGGGCACCAACGGCCGGCGGTCGCTTGTGTCGATGCCCGGCTACAACACCGCCGCCTATGGCTGCGCGGTGAGGCCGGCGTAGAACGAGTTTCCAACTCGTACACTGGTCCGGCGAGTTTCCGACTCGCCAAACCCGGGGCGCAGCATCGCCTGAAACGACTTGAAAAGTCGTTCTACGTCCGAATACCAGCCGAATTCCGCGACCTCCTCCCCGTCCAAATCTTCGCGTTTGACCCCGCCCCGCACAGCGGCCATGTCTGCCCGCATTATGGCCAAAAAACCTGTCGTTCTTATCATCCGTGATGGCTGGGGCATCAATCCCGGCGGTCTCGACCAGGCGAAGCAAAACGGCGACGCCACGCTGCTCGCCCACACCCCTTTCCACGAGCATCTCTACGCCACCTATCCTCGCGGCACCGTGATTGCCAGCGGCGAAGAAGTCGGCCTGCCCGCCGGCCAGATGGGCAACAGCGAAGTGGGTCATCTCAACCTCGGCGCGGGCCGCATCGTCTATCAGGACCTTACCCGCATCAACAAGGCCATCCGTGAAGGCCAGCTCGCCGGCATCCACACCCTCCAGGAAGCCTTCGAAAAGGCCAAGGGCAAGCGCCTGCATTTCCTCGGCCTGGTCAGCGACGGCGGCGTGCATTCCCACCAGGACCACCTCGCCGCTCTCTGCAACGCGGCCAAGGACGCGGGCGTCACTGACATGATGGTGCATGCCATCACCGACGGCCGCGACACCTCCCCCACTGGCGGTGTGGCTTACCTGCAAAAGCTGGAAAAAGATCTCGCCCCCAGCGGTGCCCAGATTGCCACCGTCATCGGCCGCTACTTCGCCATGGACCGCGACAAGCGCTGGGACCGCAACAAGCTTGCCTGGGATGCCATCGTCCTGGGCCGCGGCGAGCAGCGCACCGACAGCCCCAGCGCCGCCATCAAAGCCGCGTATGAGACCGAAAAGCGCGGCGACGAGTTCCTGCCGCCGATGATCTTCAGCCACGGCAACGAGCAGCGCATCCGCGACGGCGACGTGATCCTCTGGTTCAACTTCCGCGCCGACCGTGCCCGCCAGCTCAGCGAGGCCTTTCTGAAGCCTGGCTTTGAGGGCTTTGACCGCGAAGTGGTTCCCACGACAGCGTACTACACCCTCACCGAGTATGATGCGACGTACTACGATCTGGGATGCAAGGTGATCTTCGGCCCCGAGAGCATGAACCACCTGCTCGGCCAGGTCGTGGCGGCCGCCGGCCTGACACAGCTCCGCGCGGCAGAAACGGAAAAGTACCCGCACGTGACCTTCTTCTTCAATGGCGGCGTGGAAGAGCCCAACCCGGGCGAAGACCGCTACCTGGCCATCAGCCCCAAGGAAGTGCCCACTTACGACAAGAAGCCACAGATGAGCGCTCCGGACCTGACCTTTGAAGTCATCCGCCGCCTGGACAGCTATGACCTGGTGATCATGAACTATGCGAACCCGGACATGGTCGGCCACACCGGCGTGGTCGAAGCCGGCATCCATGCCTGCGAGACCATCGACCTGGGCGTGCGCATGATCGTGGAAAAAGTGCAGGCCCTTGGAGGCAAGCTCTTCATCACCGCCGACCACGGCAACTGCGAGCAGATGCGCAACGCCGACGGCAGCCCCAACACCGCCCACACCACCAACCTCGTGCACGGCATCTACGTAGCGGAAGACGCCTCCAGCTTCACCGTTCGCGACGGCATCCTCGCCGACATCGCCCCCACCCTGCTGGACATGCTTGGCGTCGCCCAGCCCGCGGAGATGACGGGGAAGACATTGTTGGTAAAGAAATAGGCGGCATTCAAAGTTCGTCTGCTTCGGCGAAGGTTTAAGTGCGGAGTGCTTAGTGCGAAGTGCTCAGTCCTGAAGCTTCAGACACTCCGCACTAGGCACCACGTACTCCGCACTCCCTCCCAGGGCTCTTCCAACACCCCACGCCCCTCCCCCATGATCGCTTTCCTCCGCGGCCGCCTGGCAGAGTCCCTGCCAAACCAGGCCATCATCGACGTCAACGGCGTGGGCTATCACGTGCTCATTCCGCTGTCCACGTACGACCGGCTGCCCCAGCAGGGCGAGGAGGTGAAGCTGCTTACCCACTACCACGTCACAGACCGCGACCACACCCTCTACGGCTTCATCACCGGCGAGGAGCGCGACCTGTTTCGCCTCTTGATTGACCGCGTGTCCGGCATCGGGCCGAAGATGGGCCTCGCCGTGCTCAGCGGCCTGCCCGTCGCCGCCTTCAAGGATTCCGTCATCCGCGAGGACGTCGCTGCCCTGTCCCGCATCAGCGGCGTGGGCAAGAAAACTGCCGAGCGCATCGTGCTGGAGCTCAAAGACAAGGTCGGCGTCGTCGGTGCCTGGCAGGAAGCCAAAGCCGCCGGCAGCAGCGACCCCGCCAAGAGCGTGCAGAACGACGCCATCCTGGCCCTCATCGCCCTGGGCTACAAGCAGGGCGAGGCGCAGAAAACCGTGCAGCAGCTCCTCAAGCAGCCAGGACTGAAAGACCAGCCCACCGCCGACCACCTGGTGCGCGAGGCCCTGCGGGCGATGAATTGAGGACAGTATATCACACTACACCAACGGCCGCCCCCGGCACAAACCCCGGAAACACCTTCGCCACGTCGGTGCCGCGCATGCGCGATTGCAGCACTTCGGCGATCACCTGCCGGTAGTCGGTCGTGATGGCAAGGTCGGTATGGCCGTCGAGCTGGTCGTTGGAAAGGCCGGGCCATGAGCCCAGGCAGCGGCCGCCTTTGATGCCCTGGCCGAGCACCATCATGAGGTTGCCGTGGCCGTGGTCGGTGCCGCCGCTTTCGTTGGCCTTCAACCGCCGGCCGAATTCGCTCATCACCACAATCGTCACGCGCTGCCGGGTGCTGCACAGGTCCTGATAAAAGGCGCCCAAGGGTTTGGCCAGATTCAGCACCAGGTCATTCAAGCGGTCCGCCTGGCCGGTGTGCGTGTCCCAGTCGCCATAGTCCAGCGCGGCAATCTGCAGCCCCACATCCATCTTTGCGAGCTGTGCCACGGTCTTCAGCGCATTGGAAAAGTCGTGCTCGGGATATTGCACGCCCTGGGCAGGAACATAGTCCGCCACACTGCCGTCGGCCTTCTTTGACAAGCGCTTGGTGATGTCCGCCATCACTTGCAGCAGGCGCGCGCCGTTCCCGGTCTGCGCACCACCTTGCTCCTGCATCGCCCGCAGAACCTTGAGCTGGCGCTCGTTGCCGTAGTAGTTGAAGTCCTGCAAGGAGGTAATCGCCGCCGCACGCGCACTGCCAAGGAAGGACGCCGGCAGGGTGCCCGCAGCACTCAGGCCCGGCAGCAGGCCGGCATCTGGCAAGGTGTCCAGCAGGCGAGTGAGCCAGCCGGTGGCGGTGCCGATGCTCTTCTGGTCGGCGATGCCGCGTTCCATCATGTCCTGCGCATCGAAATGGCTGCGCGTGGCGTTCTTCAAGCCGCAAGCATGGACAAAAGCCAGGTCTCCATGGGCGTAAAGCTCGTGCAATGGCGCGGCATTGGGATGCAGGCGCCAGTCGTGCCCCGAATACGCGCCGTTCAAAGCGATGCCGGCGTGCCCGCCCTTCTCGGAGATGCGCAGCCCGGCATCGCGCGCGGCGACGTAGTTCAGGTCATCCACCGGTGCGAGCACGCCCAGGCCGTCGCAGCCACCGCGAAGGAACACCGTCACCAGCATGTCGCGGCCCGCGGCAACGGCGCTGTCACTGGCAAAGGAAAGCCGCTGAATGCCCGTGCCGGCAAGAGATGCCGCCACCCCGCGGCGCAGGAAAGTTCGGCGATTGAGGTTCGAAATCATGAGGGTTACCGATATTGAAATTCTGGCGTGGCGGAGAGCAGGGCGACACAGTTGGCGATACGCTCATCACGATCCTTGTCGTCGCCTCCAAACTCATCCGTGGCCTTCGCGTGGTCGTCATCCGCGAGGATCTGCACCATGTGGGGGCGGAGCTTTTCCGGCACATCCTGCCCCAGCACCTGGCGCCCCCAATGATCGAGCACCTGGCCAATGCTTTTGCATTCTGCCGGCGTGCGGGTGACAAAGTGAAACACGGCCACGCCCTTCCAGTCATCGTTGCGCAGCACCAGCGGCAGGTTCCATCGCCGCAGCAGAAACGTGCCGCCCTGCCAGTATCCCGCTGTATCAGGATGTCCGGTGGGAGTGGACCAGCGGAACAGACGCTGGCCCATTTGATCAAGCTGATTGACGACGTCCATGCGTGGCGTGAACTCCGCCTGGGTCGCACGCAAGTAGCTGGCAAGAAACTCCAGCGGGCGCTTGAACTTCGTTGCCGGCGCGTGGGCATATTCGTCGCTGAGCAGGATCACTTTCATCATGCGCGCGATCTGGTCGGGCTTGCCGATGAAGGCAGTGAATTCTGCCGCGACCTTTGCCACCAACGATTCCGGCGGATCATCACTGACGAACCGGCGGCACAGCTTCTCCGCGATATGCTGGGCTGTGGCCGGATGCTTGATAACGAGTTCCAGCACGCGCGCGCCATCATCCAGCGCAGGGCGCTGGGCATCCAGCTCCGTGGCCAGCACGCGTTTCTGATAAGGATCATGCCAGCCTTCCTTGATCATGAACTTGCCGGTACGCGGACGTTTTGCGCCCTCCTCTTCGTCCTCGCCGTTCTCAATGGTCCAACCGGTGAAGGCGCGTGCGGCCTCATACACATCCTGGTCGATATAGCCTACCGGCTTGCCTTCCAGCGCTCCGGGGACATCCCGCCACTTGGTGTGTAAATGGTTCAGATAATGCCGGGCGCCGAGGGTGTGCAGTTCAAAGAGCTCGCGGGCAAAGTTCTCGTTCGCCGGGCTCGCACGACTTGCCACTCCATCAAGGTAATAGAGCATCGCCGCGCTCTGCGCCACGCCTTCGAGCATCTCGGCGAAACTGCCCAGCGCGTTTGACCGGATCACCGCACAGTCATACCCAGGCAAGGACAGGGCGATGGACTCATCCTTGTCGGAGTTCACGTTGAAGTGATTGTGCCAGAAATCGACCAGCAGCTCCCTGACCTGCCACTTGCTGTAAACAGCACGCAGCAGCGTGGCCATCATCACCTCCTCCGCCGGGCGGTTCTTCTCCTCATAGGGAACATCTGGCCTGCCGTAGAGGGGAAAGGTCTTGGAAAAAGGCGGCTCAAGGGAGGTCAAAGGCCGCATCTCGCTCACCTTCTGCTTTCCCTTGCCCTTCATCATCATTTTCGCGTCTCCACCTTCAGGCTTCGGCGGCTCGAACTCATATTCGATCTTCAACCGCAGCGCCTTCACGCGCTTCTCGCACTCGGCGTCAGCCGCGTCATCTGGGGCAAGCTGTTCTTCGACCCACTTCTGCCAGCCCTTTGCCTTCGCTTCCTCCAGCAGGGCGGGTGAAGCGCCGAAGGTCGCGCGGTTCAACCAGCGTCGCAGGTCAGTAGGGTGATGCGCTTCTTCCATACGTTCAGGGATGCGCCAGTTTCCTTCTTGGGCCGCCGCATGGCAAGACTTTACGGACGGCCCGGGCCGCCTCAAAGTAACGGCGCATGGCGATTGACATTCGAATCCTGGGGAAGCGCGGAGCCGACAATGCCGTGCTCGTCACCATCGACACAGGCCAGCACATCTCACGCCTGCTCCTGGACTGCGGGGAGAACACCGTCGCCACCCTGGACTATTCCGAGTCCGCCCAGATCGATCATGTGCTGTTTTCGCACTTCCACATGGACCACGTGGCCGGGTTCGACAGCTTCTTCCGCCGAAATTACGACCGCGCGGACCGCATCAATCACCTCTGGGGGCCGCCTGGCACCATCGACATCATGGGCCACCGCTTCTGCGGCTTTGTCTGGAACCTGATCGGCGACCGGCGCGCCACCTGGCTGTGCCACGACATTGGCAGTTCCCAGGTGACTACCGCCCGCTATGAACTGGCCGAAGCCTTTGCCCAAGCCCATGCGGAAGAGCCGCACGCAACTCCGAAAATGCTCTTCCACGGCCCCGGCTACCATGTCGAGGCACTCACGCTCAACCACGGCATGCCATCCATCGGCTACCTGGTGCGGGAAGATGATCGTACCAACGTGGACATCAGCAAACTGGCCGCGCTCGGCCTGAAACCCGGCCCCTGGCTGAAAACTCTCGCAGAGGCTGAGGAATGCATGATCGACGGCACCAAGCACGATGCCGCGATGCTGCGGCAGTCCATCCTGGTACGCACCCCTGGCGATTCGATGGCCTTCCTTACCGATTTCATTGCTGAGGGCGAAGAAGTGGACCGCATCGCCCACCGGCTTGGAAGCCTGGGCACACTGGTGTGCGAATGCCAGTACCGCGCCAGTGACGAGGAACTCGCCCGGCGCAACCGCCACATGACCACCGCCTGGGTGGGCGAGCTTGCCCGCCGTATTTCACCCAAGCGCCTGTTGCTCACGCATTTCTCCGAGCGCTATCCGGCAGCAGAATGGGAACAGATGGTAGATGAGGTGCGGATGATCTTCCCGGAGGTCAGTGCCGTCTAACAGGTCCATGCTGTTTTGAAAGAAGCCAGCGCCGGTCGTGTTTACTGCGGCCATATGCTCAAGACTCTGGCCCTTTTTTGTGTGGCATCCTGTGCGGTGGGCGCGGATCTGCTGCCCACGCCGATGAAGCTTCGGGAAGAAGGCGTGCAGTCGGATTTCCCGGCGCTGGCCCTTGATGGTCAGAGCCAGCCATGGGTGGCTTATGTCGCCTGGGATGGCGCGCAGGACACCCTGCGCCTGGCCACACGCAAGGACGGAGCGCTGTCGCAAGTGACCACGCTTGGCACCCCGGGCATCATCCATCAGCCAGCCATCGCCGCCGACGGCAGCGGTGCGCTGATGGTGGTATGGTCGCAGACCAACGGCAAGGACTTGATGGACCTCCACGCCCAGCGCGTGCTCAATGGCAAGGCCGAGGGCGAGGCCACTACTCTCGCGGCTTCAGAGAAAGGCGGCAACGTGTATGCCAAGGCCGCCACCGACCGTGCCGGCCGTGTGTGGGTGGCCTGGCAAGGCATGCGCGGCGGCTTGAGCGACGTGTTCTGCCGCATCTTCGACCCTTCAGTCAAGACCTGGTCCAAGGAAATCCAGGTCACCACCGATCCCGCCGGCGATTGGGAGCCTTGCGTGGCCTTTGATGACAAGGACGGCGCCTGGATCATCTACGACTCCTCGCGCGGCAACGAGTTCAACGTCTATGCCACCCGCGTGGGCCTTGACGGCTCCGTGGCTGAGACGAAGGCCGTGATCAAAACCGACCGCTACGAAGGCCGCACCAGCGCCGTGGGCAGCGCGGATGGCAAGGGCATCTGGGTCACCTGCGAGCGCGGGCGCATGTTTTGGGGCCAGCAAGTCCGCGCCCATGGCCACCAGGATGGGATGAATGCGCAGAAGGACATGGTGCTGGCCTACTGGGACCTTGCTTCCGGCAAGGTGGAGGAGGCACCTTCCATCGAAGCCTGGCTGGAGGAACTGCCCGGGCCGCCGGCGATGGCACCGCGCGGCAATGCCAAGGCCCAGGCCAAAGGCAAAGCCGGCCCCAAGGCGCAGCAGCAGCAGAAGGAGCCCGTGAAGCCCAACGCCCTGGCTCAGAAGCAAAAGCAGATCAAGGGAGCGGGCGACCACGCGACCAACCTGCCTTCCGTGGCGCTGGATGCCAGCGGCAGCCCCTGGGTGGCCGTGCGTTACTTCCGCGACTACGCCTGGCGCGTCGCCCTGGCACGCTATGACCGGGCCACCCGCCAATGGACCTCCCCGCAAGCTGTGCCGGACAGCGTTTACACCGAGGACCGCCAGAGCCGCTGGGCGCTGGGCAAGGATGGCGCGTTGTGGCTCGCCTGGCCCACTGACGGGCGCAAAAGCAAGCTGCACCTCATCAGCGAGGTGCACCTGGCCAGGCTTGATGCCTCGAAGGCCCCGCCGCTCCAGACGCCGCCTGAAGCCAGGCCCTTCACTCCGCCCCCGGCTTACATCAATGCCCTCACGCCGGAACGCGACCGCAACGACCGCCATATTTGGACGCACAACGGCACCACCTACCACCTCTTCTGGGGCGACTACCACCGGCACACCGACATCTCCAACTGCGTGACGGCCAACGACGGCTGCGTGCACGAGCAGTTCCGCTATGCCTGGGACATGGGCAAGCTGGACACCCTGGGCACCAGCGACCACACGGACATCGCGAAGATCTACCACCCCTATGAATGGTGGCTGAACCAGAAGACCGTGGACGTGTTCTACTCGCCCGGCTTCTTCATGAGCATGTACGCCTACGAGCGCGAGCAAACCTGGCCGTATGGGCATCGCAACGTCATCTTCGCCCAGCGCGGCGGCCCCATCGTTTACATCCAGCGCAAGAATTACCTGGAGTCGCCCTGGCAGAAGACCTTTCCGCTCGAGGCCGGCAGTGGCAAGGAGATCCTGCCAGAGGAGCTGTGGGATGTGCTCACGCGCTACGGCAAGCCCGTGGCCGACATCAGCCACACCGGCGCCACCAGCATGGGCACGGACTGGAACATCTTCAAGCGGATCGACCCCCGGGTGGAAAATCTCATTGAAATCTACCAGGGCGCGCGCGTGAGCTACGAAGGCCTGAACGCTCCCCAACCGACAGTAGGCATGCGCGTGGGAGAGGAGTACAACCACGCCTCCACCGTGATCGGCAAGCCCGTGGTGGGCGAGCCCATCCGCAGCTTCACCGAGAAAAACAACGGCCTGTATCAGAACGCCCTGGCACTGGGCCACAAGCTCGGCGTGTGGGCCGACAGCGACCACATCAGCACCCACACGAGTTACGGCGGCGTGTATGTGAAGGACTTCACCCGCGAAGGCATCATCGAAGCCCTCAACGCGCGCCGCACCATCGCCGCCACCGACAAGATCTTTGTCCAGTTCACCTGCAACGACCAGCTCCTGGGCTCCGAAGCCACCGCCAGCGGCAAACCCGTGCTGAAGTTCAGCGTGGATGGCACCGCGGCCATCAACCGCGTGACCCTGGTGCGCAATGAAACCAACTACCAGCAGTGGGAGCCCAAGACCAAGCAGTTCGAGCTCAGCTTCACCGACGAAGCGCCGGTCAACGGCGAGAACCGCTACTACCTGCGTGTGGAGCAGGCCGATGGCAACATGGCCTGGTCTTCGCCCGTGTGGCTGAACGTCACACCCTAGACCTCCCGGCCAATACCACGTTAGCGAGTTAATTGCAGGCTTGGAGCAACGAATGGCGCGGCAGCGTTTTGGAGTGCGGTGGCAAGCGACAGCGCGACACCGCTTTCTTCGAAGCGCCGATCTTCAACGTCCTTTGGGCGGACTGACCGGACCAGACCTTCGCTGATGCCTCGAACCTACCGAGTCTCCCGGCCCCTCAAAGCGGTGTCGCGCTATCGCTTGCCACCG
>FTCC01000969.1_pt1 | contig 16266 bp, 7 predicted proteins | sample 1639481 | NCBI WGS metagenome assembly FTCC01 (sample SAMEA3914864, study PRJEB12502) | metagenome | biome: forest; material: soil | place: USA | collected 2012-03-12 | depth 0.3 m | reverse complement strand
TTCCTCCACGGCCGCCACTTTGGCCGGCCAGCTCAACCCGGGCAGGCTTGCGGCGAAGTACTGGTTTGAGTGGGGCACCACCACCGCCTATGGCAACAAGACGCCGGTGACGGAGCTGGCCTCCAGCCTCAACAACTCCACCGTCACGGCTCCGATCAGCGGCCTGGTGGACGGCACGATCTATCACTACCGGGTGGTGATCCAGACGGCCGCCAACGCCTCGCCTGTCGATGGCAATGACATGACGCTTTCGGCCATCAACCAGCAGGTGGCTGGCGAAGTGGTCATCAACCTGCGCGCGGAGCAGCCCAGCGCTGGCACCGCCTCCTGGGCCAACCTGGGCACCCTTGGTGGAAACTTCACCGCGGCGGGCACGCCCTCGGTTTCTGCCTCCGTCCTGAAAACCGCGATTCCCGGCGTGCTCTTTAACGGCGCGACGGATGGCTACACTGGCCCGGCCATTCCCGCCAGCCTGCAAGGCAACAACAAGCGCACCATCGAAGCCTGGGTCTTCAATCCTGGTTTTGGTGACACTGATGAAATTGTGTCCATCGGCCGCGCTGGCGTCCGTACCGAGACCACCCTGGTCAACAATCTTGGCGCCACCAGCAATGCCGTGGTGCACGGCACCGGCGGCACGGATGACATGACCTTTACCGCGGCCACCATTCCGGCGCCCGGCCAGTGGCATCATTACGTGTACACCTATGACGGTGCCAAGCACGCCAAGCTGTATGTGGACGGCGCCCTGAAGGTCTCCAAGACCACCTCCGGCGACATGGCCATCGGTGCCGACACGGTGGAGCTGGGCTTCTCCAACACCGCCGCGGGCACGGCCGGCACGCCTAGCTTCCATGGCTATCTTAATTCGCTGCTGATCGAAGCGGGCGCCCTCACCGCCGCTCAGGTCACCACCAATTACAACCTGGGTCCGATCGGCACGGTGGCCGGCGCCCCGGTGGCCACCACCCTTGGGGCCTCCGCCATCACTCCCACCTCCGCCACTCTCAATGCCCGTGTGATTCCCAATGGCGCCTTCACCACCGCCTGGGTGGAGTGGGGCACCAGCGCTACGTATGACAACGCCACCGCGCCCCAGGCCGTTGGCTCGCTGTATGCGCCGTTCAATCTCGTGGTGCCGGTTCCAGGCCTGGCCACGGGGATTGAGTATCACTACCATGTGGTGGCGAGCAACAGCTTCGGCACCACCCGAGGACCGGACGCTGTGTTTACCCCAGGCTCGCTGGCCAATGCAGGCATCCTCTGGGTGGACCTTCGCGCCACCGACCCGACCGCGGGTGCCGCCGCCTGGCACAACCTTGGCGGCCTGGGCGACTTCAACCGCATCGGAGCCGTCGCCGCCGCCAGCCCGGTGACCAACACCGGCATCTACGGTGTCCAGCTCGATGGCACCTCCATGGCCTATGAAAGCGCGGTGTCCGCTGATCCCGACTTCTCCTTTGAGAGCGACCGCTCGGTGGAAGCCTGGGTGTTGAATCCTACTCTCGACCAGGCGACTGAGTCCGTCGTCAGCCTGGGCCGTCAGATTGGCAAGCAGACCACGCTCCAGCTCAGTGTTGGTTCGGCCAATGCCTGGCTTGCCTCGCCTGACACGGGTGCATGGCCCGGAGGCAACGCTCCCTCTGCCGCGATATGGCACCATGTCGTTCTCGTGCACAATGGCAGCGCCAACACGCTCACCACTTATGTCGATGGCGCACAGGTCTCCGCGTTCACGGATGCCACGGGCTGGAACACCTGGAATGACAAGGTGCTGCTGGGCGCTGCCCGCGACAACAATGGCAATGCCCTCTGGGGTTCCAATGGCTTCTCGGGTTATGTGAACACCGTGCGTGTGCACGGCGGCGCGCTGACCTCTGCACAGGTGGCGGCCAACTTCGCGGCAGGTCCGGCCCAGCCCTCTGTCCCGTCTGGATCGGCCCCTGCGGTCACCACTCTTGCGGCTGACCTCGTCAGCGGTGCCAGCGCGAGCCTGCATGGATCTGTCACCCCCGGCGGTCTCACCACCAAGGCCTGGGCCATCTGGGGCACCAGCGCCGGCTCGTTGACCTCCATCACTCCGGCGGTCACCCTGTCCAACGATTTTGCCGCCCAGGTGGTCACTCTGCCCATTGGCGGCCTCACCTCGGGGACCATGTATTTCTACCAGATCGTCGCCCAGAATTCAGCGGGCACGATCAATGGTAGCACGCTCTCCTTTACGGCTACTGGCACCATCGCCAATCTGCCCACCGCCACCACGGCTGCCGCCAGCGGCATTGCCTTGGGCGGCAAGGCCACCCTCAATGGCACGGCGGGCCCCAACGGCCTGGCTTCCAAGGCTTGGTTTGAATACGGCTCCACCCCGGACCTCGGCAGCACCACGGCCACCACCAGCCTCACTGCCGCGACCGCCTCCAAGACCCTGGCCGTGGCCGTCACAGGCCTGCTGCCTCACAGCACCTATTACTTCCGCCTCGTCGTGCAGAACTCGGCAGGCACGGTGGTCGGCAGCGTGCTCAGCTTCCCCACGTTGAACAGCACCCCTGTGGCCACCGCCGGCAGTGTCACGACCAATGAGAACACGCCTGTGACGCTTGCCCTCAAGGCATCCGACGCGGACAAGGAGGCGCTGACTTTGGTGGTTGTCTCTGGCCCAGCCCATGGCACCCTCACCGGTACGAGCCTCACGCCTCTGTACACGCCAGCCCTGAACTACAGCGGCAGCGACAGCTTCACCTTTGCCGCAACCGATGGGGTGGCGCAGTCCGCTACGGTGAACTTCGCCATCACCGTCACCCACGTCAATCAGCCGCCGGTGGCCACCTTGAGCAGTCCGTCCGTCGCGTTCAACACGGCCTTTAACGGCAACCTCACAGGCACCGATCCAGACGGGGATGCGATCACCGGCTACGCCATCAGCACTTATCCCGCGCACGGAACCCTGGTGCTGAACAGCGCCACCACAGGTGCTTACACTTACACGCCGAACACCAATTACGTGGGCTTCGACGGCTTCTCCTTCACCGTGGCCACTGGCACCGTCACAAGCCTGCCGGGGCCTGTGTTGATTCAGGTGGCCGCACCCACCTCTCCGGTGGCCGTCAACGGCCATGTCTGGACGGCCAAGAACACCGCGGTCAACGGCAATGCCACGGCCATCGGCCCCATCGGCTTCGCGGTCACCTATGCCAAGGTCACCGACCCCGCCAGCGGCGCAGTGGTCTTCAATTCTGACGGCAGCTTCACCTACACCCCGGGCAACAACTTCACGGGCACGGACAGCTTCACTTTCAACGCTTCGGCTAATTCGCTCACCTCCAACACGGCGACCATCACGGTCACCACTGGCGTTTCCGTGGCCGCCGATGCCACCTTCACCGGCGTGCGCGATGACCTTGTCACTGGCTCATTGTCGGCCACGAATCCAAATGGCACAACGCTCACCTACTCGCTGGTCGCCGCACCTCAGCATGGCACTGCCGTGGTGAACAGCGACGGCACCTTCCGTTACAACCCCGCTGCTGACTTTGTGGGCACTGACACCTTCACCTTCCAGGTCAATGATACCGTGGCGGACTCCAATCCAGGCACTGTCACCCTGGTGATCACAGAGCGGCCGCCGGAATGGACTTGGAAGCAGGGCTCCAGCACTGCCAAGGCTCCCGGCGTGTACGGCACCCAAGGAACCGCGGCTTTCACCAATGTTCCAGGCGCTCGCGGCGATGCCGTTTCGTGGACGGATGCCACTGGCAACTTCTGGCTCTTTGGTGGCACCGGCATTGCCACTGGCACCACCTCCGGCCTGCTCAATGATCTGTGGACTCGTGACTCAGTCGTCCCTGAGTGGACCTGGGTGAAGGGTGGCAACGCCGTGAATGCAGCCGGCAACTACGGTGCGCAGGGGCTTACCACCGCCACCAGCACGCCTGGAGCCCGCAGCGGTGCGACTACCTGGGTTTCCGGGGGCAAACTGTGGCTCTTCGGCGGCACCGGGCGCGACAGCAGCGCCACTGGCAACGGGGTGCTCAATGACCTGTGGAACTTCGACCCGATCAGCCGGAACTGGACCTGGGTGAAGGGCTCCAACTTCATCAATGCCAACGGCACCTACGGCACCCAAGGCGTGGCCGCGAGCACCAGCACCCCCGGCGGGCGCAGCGGATCGGCCGGCTGGGTGGATGCAGCAGGCAATCTCTGGCTTTTTGGCGGCAATGGCCGTCCCGGAACTGGCACGATCTCTGGCAACCTCAATGACCTGTGGAAGTATGATCCGGTCGCTGACAAATGGACGTGGATGAAGGGCAGCAGCACCCTGGATGCCAATGGCGTTTATGGCACCCTGGGCGTGGCCACCGTGGCCACGACACCGGGTGGCCGCAGCTTTGCCACCGCCTGCCATGCGGCGAATACTTCTTCGCCTGCTGTTGCAGGATTCTACCTGTTCGGCGGCACCGGCCGGGGCGCCACTGGCACCACCAAGGCCAATCTCAACGACCTGTGGCTGTACGATGCCAATGAGAACACCTGGACGTGGCTCGGCGGCTCCAGCGCTGTCAATGGAGCTGCCGTTTACGGTGCTCTTCAAGTTCCTGCCCCTGCCAACCAGCCGGGTGCGCGCTCTGATGCGACCGGCTGGGTGGATGCCGCCGGCAATATCTGGCTCTTTGGCGGCCAGGGCACCTCGGGCCCGCTCAACGATGTCTGGACCTACAATCCTGCCAGCGGCTGCTGGACCTGGGCGAAGGGCCCCAGCACGGCCAATGGCGCCGCCTCCTACGGCACGCTGAATGTCCCTGCGCATTCCAACACGCCGGGTGCGCGCAAGGGAGCTGCCTCGTTCGTGGACTTGAACGGCGCCCTCTGGCTCCTTGGCGGTGCCAACGGTGCGAACTCGTACAACGACGTTTGGTTCCTGGGCCTGCCGAAATTGCCGGTGGCACAGTCGGCCAGCCTTTCGAGCATCACCAGCACGGGCGCATCGGCCCAGGCCCAGGTGAACACGTTTGGCCTGCCAGTGACGGCGAACTTCATTGTCTCTTCACCGGTCAATCCTGGCACCAGCGTCACCTTCCCGGCGACCGTCACTCCGGTCAGCACCTCTGCCACTCTCACCGGCACCTTCACCGGCCTTGCTTCAGGCACCACCTATGCGGTGCAGGTGGAAGTCTTCAGCACGCTTGGTCTCAGCCGCAGCCCGACCGTGCAGTTCGCCACCTCCGGGGCGGTTGCTCCCACGACAGTGGCTTTCGTCACCCCCTCCGCCACCGCACCCGAAACTTCGGGCGTGGCCGATGTGCTGGTGGGCCTCAATGTCCCGGCACCTGCGGCCTTCACGGTTCCTCTGGTTGTCTCGGGCACGGCTGCGGTCGGGGTGCGCTACATCGCGCCTCCGTCCACGGTGACCTTTGCGCAGGGCCAGACGGCGGCTCTGATCTCAGTCCCGCTGCTCAATGACAACGTGGTCGATGGCAACCAGACGGTGATTCTCACCCTCGGCACGCCCACTGGCGGCGTGGCCCTGGGTGCCAACAACCCCTTCACCCTTACCATCACCGATGATGATGTCTCGCCGCTGATCACCACGCCGCCTGTATCCCAGTTTGTGCGCACCGGTGTTTCCACCACGTTCTCGGTGGTGGCGGTGGGCAGCAACCTCACCTATCAGTGGCAGAAGAATGGTGCGAGCGTTGCCGGCGCCACCTCGAGCAGCTACACCATCCCCAGCCCCTCGCTCTCCTCCGCGGGGAACTATGCCTGCTTGGTGAAGAACTCTCTGGCTGCTGTCACCAGCGCCGCTGCTGAGCTCTATGTGGTGGATGCCACGCCGAAGACACTGGTGGTGCCGCCCAGCGCCGGCAAGAACGTCACTTTTGTTGCCAGTGCGGCGGGTCCGCCCGGCGCTTCGCTCACCTACGAGTGGTCCCAGGACACCCTGGTGGTCATCAATGGCCCGCCACACATCACCGGTGCCGATACCTCCACGTTGTCGCTCGTGGGCGTGATCACCTCCGACAAGGGCGTGTACAATTGCAAGGTGAGCAAGGCAGGCCAGAGCAGCCTGACGGCGACCAGCGGTAACATCACGCTGGCCGTGCCCAATTCGGTGCCCACGCTGCAGGCCGTCAGTCCTGGCCCTGGCCTCCCGGCCGGTGTTGTGGGCTGCCCGTACAGCTACCAGGTGCTTACCAGTGCCGATGCGCCAACCAATGACCTCTCCGCGGCACCCACGTCCTTCTCCGCCACAGGCCTGCCTGCCGGCCTGACCATCAACGCGACGACCGGCCTGATCTCCGGCAAGCCGACGGTGGCGGTGACCGCCCAGATGGTGTCCATCATCGCGAAAAACGCCGTGGGCCCCAGCGCTGCGCTTACTCCGACCATCACCACGCTGCCGCTGCCCGCGGGTGCCACCGGCACCTTCCTGGCGCTGGCTGCGCGTGATCTCGGCACCAGCAATCTTGGTGGCCGGCTGGACCTCGTCGTGAGCGGCACTGGCGCCTTTACCGCAAAACTGGCCCTCCCAGGCACATCGCTGAGCGGCAGCGGCCAGGTGGTGCCCACCCTCACTGGCAACGTGGTTACGGCGGTTGCCGGTACGGTGAGCTTCACCCGCGCTGGCAAGCCTGCATTGACGGTGGCCTTCACCCTGGATTTTGCCAACAACGTGCTCACCGGCACGCTCACGGATCCGCTGCTGGGCACAGCCTCAGTCCATGGCTATCGCAATGTCTGGAGCACAGGCACGCCCTCCACGTTTGCCGGCCTTTACACCTTCGACCTTGAGATTCCCGCCGCCTCGGTGGGGGATACCAACATACCGCAGGGATCTGGTTTTGGCGCGTTCACCGTGGCACCCGCCGGCACGCTCACGGTTGCCGGGAAGACGGCAGACGGCCAGGCTTACTCCATCGCCAGCTTCACCGGCCCTGCCGGCCAGGTGACGATGTTTGCGCCCTTCACCACCTCAATTGGCAGCCTGACCGGCACGCCGCAGATTACCGCAGGTGCCTTCACCAGCAGCAGCCTTACATGGTCGAAGAACGCGGCCCCGGCCACCTCCAAGGACATGGGCTACCGCCTCGGCTTCAGCCCTGTGACCTTGACCGTGAATGGCGGCACCTACACGCCTCCTGCGGCAGGAAGCATCGTCCTGGGCCTGGCCAGCGGCGCCAACAACGCCAAGCTGACCTTTGCCGAAGGCGGCCTTGTCGCCGCGGATGCGCCGCCGGTGACGTTCAGCATCAGCAATCCCTCCGGCACCACGCAGACCGTGACCCTGCCGACTGCTGGCGGTACTTTGAACCCAGACAAGGTGACGCTTACCCTCAGCGCCGCCGCGGGCACCTACACCGGCACCTTCACCGTTCCCAACGCCAATGCCAGCCTTGCCCGCAAGGTCAGCTTCTACGGCGTGTTGAAGAACGGCGTGCCCGCCCCCGGCTTCTTCCTGGCCCCGCAGTTGCCCGAGCCTGGCCAGACGGTCACCACCTCCCCGGTGCTGTCCGGCGCGGTGGACATCGTCGCCGGCCCCTAGTTAGTTAGCAGGCCTTCAACTCAAATCAGCCCCTGTCCTCGCGCTTTGCGGGGAGCAGGGGCTTTTTGCGGGTGAATGTGCTGTTTCGCAAAGTGCCATTGCACGCATTCTTTGGTTTGACCGCCGTTTTCGAAGTCTTGGGTTCCTCGGTGACGGCGGGACGCCGTCACTCCTTGGTCGCGGAGCCCGCAGAGAAGAGGACAAAGGACGCGTTTTTCCACGGATCGTGGAATACCCCCGCCCACCTCATCCCTGCAATGTCGCCAGCCCCACATAGTCCGGCTTGTCCGAGGCGTCCTGATGCACAAAACGGCGCACCACGCTTCCTTGATGGATGAGGAAGGCCCCGGGCATCTGGGTCACATCGCCCTGGATTTTGCCTGCGGAATGGCCGGCAAAAAACGCTCTTGCTCCGCGTGCCCACACCCGCGGGCCCATCAGTTGCACCACGGTGCCGCGTTTCAGCCCGAGGGCCAGGTAAAGCCGCCGCCCAGGGTCCGAAACCGCCGGCACCTGGCCCAGTCCGTAGCGTTCCGCGAACGGCGCGAATTCCGCCGCGCTGCTCATGTGCCCCAGCACAATTGCCGCCCCGGCGTTCTCGATCCGCGGGCGCAGGCGCGAAATGTCGGCCATGGCGTTGCGGCAAAAGGTGCAGCCCACATGCCGCAGCAGCACCAGCAGCACCGGCTTTTCAAAGGACAGCAGGCTGAGGGAGGTGTTGTGATTGGTCAGGGCCTGCTCCAGCACAGCTGACTCGCACGGAGCATCCTCCATGCCTTCGTGCCGGTAGCGGTCCCAGGCATGCTGCAGGATCATGGTGAAGGGCAGCCACCAGATCACGTCGTGTGCCACGCACAGCCAGCCTAGCGTGGCGGGCAGCGCGCCTGTCCAAAGTCCGCGCACAATGCTTACCGGCGCCAGCACCTTGCACCCCAGCCCGAGGAACACCACCGGCCAGTGCCGGGCGGGGCGGCCGGAGGCGATGGCATATCCCAGGCCGAACACGGCGGAGATCACGCCAATGCACTGCCAGAGCTGCGGGTAGTTCGGCGGTGCCATCCCGGCCATTACAAACACCGCCCCAGGCCAAAGCACCACCCAGGCCCCCACCAGCACGTTGCACATCGCCGCAGCCACCAGCACGCGGCGCATCCAGGGAGGAGTGGGATGCCGAGGTTTCATCACAGGGGACACAGTTGGCGCGGAAAGGCGAGATTTCAGCCTCTGATTTTCGCTGGCTGCGCGTTGTCTCTTTCCCTCCTGGCGTTTCAGTTCCCTCTCCTCAGCTCGCAGGTGGCACGTTTATGAAGCAGTTCCTTGCGCCGATGGCCCGCCGTGGCACTGTCCGCGCTCCTTTATGCGTTGCCCCAAGTGCGGCAGTTCCCAGGACCGGGTGATCGACTCTCGCGAGGCGCGGGACGGCTACGCCATTCGCCGCCGCCGCGAATGCCTGCGCTGCACCTTCCGCTTCACCACCTATGAAGAGGTGGAGCGCGAGGAGCTGCGCGTGGTAAAGCGCAACGGCGCGCGCGAACCTTTCAACCGCGACAAGCTCTTCAGCGGCATCCGCAAGGCCTGCGAGAAGCGCCCGGTCAAAATCGAGGACCTGGAGCGTGCCGTGGACGAAATCGCCACCGAGCTGGAAGAAGAAGGCTACAAGGAAATCCCGTCCTCCGTCATTGGAGCCAAGGTCATGCGCCGCCTTGAGGCCATCGACCACGTGGCCTATGTGCGCTACGCCTCCGTGTACCGCCAGTTCGAGGATGTGGGCGAGTTCATCAACGAAATCCAGTCCCTCGGCACCCGCAAGTTCACCGGCGACAGCGGCCAGCGCGACCTCTTCTAAATACCTTTCCCACCCATGAGCGACAAGACTCTTTTCCAAAAGATCATCGACCGCGAGATCCCCGCCACCATCGTCTATGAGGACGATCATTGTTGCGCCTTCAACGACATCACCCCCCAGGCCCCGGTCCACGTCCTCATCGTCCCGCGCAAGCCCATCCCGCGCGTGGGCGATGCCGTCGCCGCCGACCAGGCCCAGCTCGGTGCCCTCCTGCTCGCCGCCGGCAACGTCGCCCGCCAGCTCGGTGTGGACGACCGCACCAAGGGCTTCCGCCTGGTGATCAATCAAGGCGCCGATGCCGGTGAAACCGTGCCCCACATGCACGTGCACCTCCTCGCCGGCCGCCCGCTGGACTGGCCTCCGGGCTGAGGTTCAGCGCCCGATGCATCCTCATGCCGATATTAAGCGTTCCGTGTTCTGAATGTCGCGGCAGCGTTTTGGAGTGCGGTGGCAAGCGATAGCGCGACACCGCTTTGAGAGGCTCACGATGTCTTCGTTGTAAAGGGCATTGCCGGAGCAGGCGGTGTGCGGCAAAGAAGCCCTTGGAACCTTTGCAGCACCGCGCTTCGGCTAAAGCGGTGTCGCGCTGTCGCTTGCCACCGCAGTCCAAAACGCTGCCGCGACATTCCATGGCTCCAGTCAATCCATCAGTTTCAGGTCCCTAATGAAAACCATCCTCCGCGTCCTCGCCTACCTGCGCCGCTACCCGTTCATGGCCTCGGCCCAGTTGCTGTGCGCCATCCTCGGCACTCTCATGCTCGGCGTGTACCCCCTGGTCACCCGCGAGCTGATCAACGTCATCATTCCCGCGCATCAATGGGACCGCGTTCCCGGCTTCTGCTTGTTAGCCGTCGGCGCTTACTTCGTCCAGATGCTCATGAGCGCCCTGCGCCTGTGGCTCAACAACACATTTGAGCAAAAAGTCGTCTTCGACCTGCGCAGCGACCTCTACGCCCGCCTTCAGCGCCTGCCCCTGCGCTGGTTCGACAACCGGCCCACCGGCGACATCATGACCACTGTTTCCGAGGACATTCCCGCCGTCGAGCGCGTGCTCATCGACGGTGTCGAGCAGGGCGTGATCGCCGTCCTCCAGATCGGCATCTTCGCCGTCATCATGTTCCGTGCGGATGCGGCCCTGGCCTTCACCGCCCTGCTGCCCATTCCCTTTCTCGCCCTCGGCGCCCTGCTTTACACCCGCAGCTCGCGCGAGCGCCATCGCGACGTCCGCGTGGCCAGCAGCGGCATGAACTCCCTGCTTCACGACAACGTCTCCGGCATGCGCCAGATCAAGGCCTACGCCATGGAGAAGGAGGAGCACGCGCGCTTCAATGAAGGCTCCGCCGCCCTGCGCGATGCCACCCTGCACCTCATGCGCGTGTGGTCAGCTTATCGCCCGGGCATGACCTTTCTCAAGGACATGGGCAGCATCATCGTCCTGTGGTTCGGCACCCGCGCCCTGCAGGCCGGTCACCTCGGCGCCGACGGCCATCCGGTCTTCCAGCTTGGCGACCTCATGGCCTTCCTCATCATTGTCCGTTACTTCTACGAGCCCGTGGAGCAGCTTCACAGCCTCAACCAGCTCTTCCTCGCCGGCCGCGCCGCCGGCGAGCGCGTGTTCAGCATCCTCGATGCCGAAGAGGAGGCCGGCATCGACGACGGCCAGGCCATGACCGACGTGCGCGGCCACATCCGCTACGACAATGTCGGCTTCAGCTACACCGGCCGGCTGCCCACCGTGCACGGCGTCAACATCGACGCCCTCCCAGGCCAGACCATCGCCCTGGTCGGCCCCACCGGCGCCGGCAAGTCCACCTTGATCAACCTCCTCACCCGCTTCTACGAGTACGACGAGGGCACCCTTACCATCGACGGCGTGCCCGTGCGCGACATCAGCAAGAGCAGCCTGCGCCAGCACATCGGCTACGTGACCCAGGAGAGCTTTTTGTTTAACGGTTCCGTGCGCGACAACTTGCGCATCGGAAAGCGCGATGCCACCGATGAAGAGCTCTGGGCCTGCCTCGCCAGCGCCAATGCCGATGAGTTCGTCCGCCGCCTGCCCCAGCAGCTCGACACCCATGTCGGCGAGCGCGGCATCAAGCTCAGCGTCGGTGAAAAGCAGCGCGTCAGCATCGCCCGCGCCCTCTTGCGCAACCCGCCCATCTTGTTGTTAGACGAAGCCACCGCCAGCGTCGATACCGAAACCGAGCGCCAGATCCAGCAGGCACTGGAGCGACTCATGCGCCACCGCACCAGCTTCGTCATCGCCCACCGCCTCAGCACCATCCGCAACGCCGACTGCATCTACGTTCTCAACCACGGCCGCATCGTGGAGAAGGGCACCCATGAGGAGCTCACCGCCACCAGCGGCCTGTATGCCGAGCTGTGCCGCAGCAGCCTGATTGCGGCCAGCCTTGCGTGACGTAAGGCGTGGTCTGCATTAATACAACAAGCTGTTAAAAAACGCTTGAAGCAGTGCGCAGGCACGGAGACCTCCCCGAGGTCGCTGGCCCGTCCCGGTGGTCTGGCAGTCACACGTTGGAGTGAAGCCTTTAGGCCAATGCCATCAGGGAAAGGCATGGCGAAATGGGGGCCGAAGCCTTGCTCCATCAAGGGTTGAAGAGGTCTGCCATAAAATGCGAAGCCCCTCAAAAACATGCGCCTGCCTTGAACCGCAGAGCGGTTCTCCACGAGTAGCCCGGGGTCGAACGACCCCGGGTACGCGCCGAAGAGGAGCGTCCAACCACAGCGTGGTTGCCCAATGGGTGCGGGGCTTCGAACCGGGCGCAACGAGCATGGGACAACCACGCTGTGGTTGGGCGCGTTTGTCTCACAAAACCGGGGGTTGAAACCCCCGGCTACTCGTGGAGAACCGCTCCGCGGTTCAAAACCCGGCGTGTACGCAAATGGCTGGAAGCCTTGCCCCATCAGCTTTCCAGCTCCATTTCACCATGCGTCTCCCTGATGGCATTGGCCTTTAGGCACTCCGGGAAACTCAGCATGCTTGCAAAAGTAGCCCGGTTGCGCCGCCAACCGGAACCGCTTCACCAGTCGCGGCGCGACTGGGCTACTTTCGCAGATGTCCTGCAACGGCCATCGTCCTGAGTTTTCGGAAGTGCCTTTAGGCGATCACCAGCGAGCGGCCCATCGCTGTGTTTTCCTGATCGGCTGAAGCCTTCACTCCAACAGACTGCGGCCAGGCGCTGGGTTCCTGAACTCACAAGAATGTCCCAGAAGGGGCCTTTCGGGCTGAAGACCCGAGGTTCCTCAGCCCAGGGCACAGCGAGCTTGCGAGCGACGCCCTGGGTACGGCAGCGCAAGCGGGAGGCGTGAACCGAAGACATCGCCGGGTTGGCCGCCATCCAGAAGCGCCGTGGGCAAACAACGGCCAGGGCGGCTCCCGAAGAGCTTGTCGCCACCGCTCTAGCAGCGCTACGACCTTCGCAAGCACGCGGTTCGCTCCCTGGTTACGCACCCAGAACCCAGGGCGTCGCTCGCAAAGCTCGCTGTGCCCCGGGCTGAGGAACCTCGGGCCTTCAGCCCGAAAGGCCGGCAGAAGCCGATGCCAGGCTTTGACTTTCATCCCGAATCCGTCAGCCTGAAACGATGCGCAACTTTATTCAACACTATGGCATGCTGGCCGTCCTCCTGGCGCTGGGGGTGTGTTTCAGTGTGGCCACCCTGCGCGAGCAGCCGGCGGTGGGCGATGTGGCGGGCAGGGCGCTTGCCGCGCGTCTCGGCAAAGGCAGCCACGTGCTGATCGCGGCGGGTGGCTCGCCGGAGGAAACGGCCTTCACCCAGGCCGTGGCAAGCGAGGCCAAACAAGCAGGCGTGCAGGTGGAAGCCATCGTCACGGGCGAGCCCAAGGATGCCCGCAAAACCTTGGATGACCTGAACAAGCGCGGCGTGGCCCTGCAGTTCCTGGCGCTCAGCCAGGCAGCCTCGGCATGGCAGGTGTTTGACGATCTGCACACGGATTTCCCCGCGCTTGGCACCCCGGCCATTCTCAAGCCGCAGACCGGCCGCTGGCCAAGTTTCCTAACCAAGGAGAACCTCATCAACGTGGCCAACCAGATTGCCGTGATCGCCATCGTGGCCATCGGCATGACGATGGTGATCATCACCGGCGGCATCGACCTTTCAGTGGGCAGCCTCATCGCGCTATCAGCCGTGCTGGTGGCGCTGCTGGTCAGGAATTACGCCGGCGCGGAGCATGCGTCGGCCATGGGCATGTTTCTCGCAGGTCTGGGAGCGATGGCCGTGTGCGGAATTGTGGGGGCGGGCACTGGCGTGGTGGTCACGCGCTTCGGCATCCCGCCCTTCATCGTTACGCTGGCGATCATGCTGGTGGCCAGCGGCCTGGCTTATCTTCTGGCCCAGGGGCAGTCGGTTTATCAAGTGCCGGAGGGCTTCATCTGGCTGGGGCGGGGGACCGATGTGGGCGGCCTGCCCAATGCGGTGCTGCTCATGCTGCTGCTCTATGTGGCCGCGCATTTGTTCATGAAGCACACCGCCATGGGCCGCTATCTTTATGCGGTGGGCGGCAACCGCGAGGCCGCCATTGTTTCCGGCCTGCGGGTGAGCTTGGTGCTCATTTTTGCCTACACCATCAGCGGCCTGCTGGCCGGGCTTGGCGGCGTGATCATGGCCTCCCAGCTCAAGAGCGGCTCGCCCACCTATGGCCAGATGTACGAGCTGTATGTGATTGCCGCCGTGGTCGTGGGCGGCGCCAGCCTCAGCGGCGGGCGCGGCAGGATGTTCGGCACGCTCATCGGCGCGCTGATCATCGCTGTGATACAAAATGGGATGAACTTGACCAACATCGAAAGCTACACCCAGAAGGTGGTGCTCGGCTTGGTGATCCTTGGCGCGGTGATGCTCGACCAGTGGAAGGCCGGCGCCACCGGCCGCTGACGTACAACAAGAAGCACGATCATGACGGATTTCCTGGTCTTCGAAAAGGTGGTGAAAAGCTTCGGCTCCCTGCGCGCGGTAAACGAGGTGACGCTCGGCATCGGCAAGGGCGAGATCTTCTCCCTGCTCGGCCCCAGCGGCTGCGGCAAGACCACCCTGCTGCGCATGGCCGCGGGCTTCGAAACGCCCGACAGCGGCCGCATCCTGCTCGATGGCAAGGACATCACCCGCATGCCCCCCAATGAACGGCCGGTGAACACCGTGTTCCAAAACTACGCCCTGTTCCCGCACCTGAGCGTGCGGGACAACATCGCCTTTGGCCCGCGCATTGCCGGCGTGGCCAAGGGCCGTCGAAATACCGATGTGGAGGCCATGCTGCGGCTGGTAAAACTGGAGCCGCACGCGGACAAGAAGCCCCAGCAGCTTAGCGGCGGGCAGAAGCAGCGTGTGGCCATCGCCCGCGCCCTGATCAACAAGCCCCGGGTGCTGCTGCTGGATGAACCCCTGGCGGCGCTGGATTTAAAACTGCGCCAGCACCTCTTGATGGAGCTGCTGAACATCCACCGCGAAGTCGGCACCACCTTCATCTACGTCACCCACGACCAGACCGAAGCCATCGGCCTGAGCCACCACATCGCCGTGATGAACGAAGGCCGCGTGGAGCAGGCCGGATCGCCGCGTGAGATCTATGAATCGCCACGCACCAGCTTCGTCGCCTCCTTCATTGGCGACACCAACTTCCTGCCCGGCGTCGCCTCAGGTTCCGATGCGGCGCTGTGCACGGTGAAGGTGGAAGGGCTCGGCGAGTTCACCGCCACCTCCATGGATGCGCTGGCTGCAGGTTCCGCCGTTCGCCTCAGCGTGCGTCCCGAAGCCTGGACCTTGTCCGCCACCGATTCCATCCCCAATGCCGTGAAGGTGCGCGTGGAGGAAGTGCTCTACCTCGGCGCCCACTCCTGCGTCACCCTCATCGCCGGTTCGCAACGCCTGGTCGCCCACCGCTCCAACCGCCAGGAGACCGACGGCGGCCTCGTGCAACGCGGCGCGGAGCTATGGGCGGGCTTTCATCCGGAGAATGCCGTGGTGCTGCCGCATTGAGTAAACCAGCGTTTTATACTAATTTTAGCTGGAAAAGGGTAAATAGCACCTCGGAGTTTGGCGTGGGCCTCAAAGTAGCCCGGTTGCGCCGCAACCGATACCGCTTCACCAGTCGCGGCGCGACTGGGCTACTTTGCAGGCCATCATCGCACCTCATTTCAACTTTATTTGGTATTATATCGCCCCACAGGTGGTTGAAGACGGATCAGCTGCTGCCTTGCCTTGAGGCGGGCAAGCCCGTGCCCATCCCGTTTCAACCTACTCAGGATTCAGCACCACGGCACCGGACCACAGCACGGGGAAATGCTGCAGCAACAGGTTAGGATCATCCGGGCTGAACAGGTAGTAGGTGCCTACGCGGGCGAAGTAGCCGGCTCCGTAGCCCTTGGTGCTGGCGGGATCCGCGCGTGTGACGATGCCCTGGAAGGGAGCGGTGCCGGAGCCCAGGTAGTTGCCGTCCACGTCGTAAAAATACGCCGTGCCGCCGCCGCTGAAGAAGCCGGTGGCCGCGTTGAAGGTGATGCCGCTGGCGCGTAGCGTGTCGCCGGGCGTGTACGCCGGTGCGTTGGTGGTGTGCCGGGTGCTTAGATTGACATCGAAGGTCACTGTCGGGATCGCGCCGCCGGAGACGGTGGCCTTGAGGTTCGGCGCGCCGGCCCTGGCGTCCATCATGTACGGGCCGGTGACGCCGGTTAGGCCGGGCTTCAGGTAGCGCGCGCCGCGCACGCCCAGGCCGGTGTTGATGCCGTTGAAGTAGGTGTTCTCCACCACATCCATGGCCGGGTAGGTGCTCGCCGGGCGCACCCAGCCCACGCTGCCGCCCACGCCGGTGTCATAGTAATGCGGTGCGGTGCCGGCGGTGAGGTTGAGGGTG
>FTCC01000076.1_pt1 | contig 16372 bp, 14 predicted proteins | sample 1639481 | NCBI WGS metagenome assembly FTCC01 (sample SAMEA3914864, study PRJEB12502) | metagenome | biome: forest; material: soil | place: USA | collected 2012-03-12 | depth 0.3 m | reverse complement strand
GACGGAGATCGACCCCATCAAGGTCACCGAGAACGTCGCCCAGGTGTTCATGGGCATGCGCATCCAGTGCGCCCAGTGCCACAACCATCCCTTCGACCGCTGGACGCTGGACGACTACTATGGCTGGAAGTCCTTCTTCATGCAGATCGGCCGCAAGCAGACGGATGACCCGCAGGAAGTGATCGTGTTCAACAGCAAGGGCGGCGAGGCCACCCATCCGGTGACCGGCGCCCGCGTGGCACCGAAGTTCCTGGGTGGCGCCGCGCCTGAGCTCAAGCCGGGCGAAGACCGCCGCGTGGTGATGGCCAAGTGGATCGCCTCGCCCGAAAACAGCTACTTCTCCCGCAACATCGCCAACATCGTGTGGCAGCACTTCACCGGCGTGGGCATCGTTGATCCGGTGGACGATGTGCGAGTGAGCAACCCACCCTCGAACCCCGAGCTGCTCGACGCCCTGGCCCAGAAGCTGGTGGAGTACAAGTTCGACATGCGCCGCTTTGTCAAGGACATCACCATGTCCATGACCTATCAGCGCTCCTCGCTGACCAACGACAGCAACGTGGGTGACAAGCGCAACTTCGCCCATGCCATGGTGCGCCGCGTGCGCGCCGAAGTGCTGCTGGACGCGGTCTCGCAGGTGACGAATACGCCGAACAAGTTCCAGGGCCTGCCGCTCGGCGCCCGTGCCGTGCAGATTGCCGACGGGGCGGTGACCAACTACTTCCTCACCACCTTCGGCCGCGCCTCCCGCACCACCGTGTGCTCCTGCGAGGTGAAGATGGAGCCCACTCTTTCCCAGGCCCTGCACCTCATGAATGGCGACGCCGTGCACGACAACATCAAGCGCGGCAAAGTGGTGGCCACCCTGATCAAGGACGGCAAGTCCGACAAGGAGATCGTTGAAGACCTCTACCTCCGCTGCTTTGGCCGTGCGCCGCTGGAGAAGGAAGCCACGGCGATCAACCAGGCCCTCGCCGAATCCGCCGACAGCCGCCAGGCTGTGCTGGAAGACGTGTTCTGGGCGCTGCTGAATTCGAAGGAGTTCTACTTCAACCACTAACCCGTCGGCATTCCGCCGTCGGTAACCTTCTACACACGAACAGGGGCGTCAAACGCCCCTGTTTTTGTTTGGCCACTACGGCCGCCTGCTTGTGGGCATACCCCTTTCAAGCCGGCTTCACGAGCCCCATGTTCACCTCAGCTCCGGCACTTCCACCCACTGCCGCCTGGCCCAGGAATCCAGGCCCAGCTCCGCGAGTTGCACGCCCTTGGCGCCTTCGCGCAGCGTCCAGGGAAACGGCGTGTCGAGCGCCACGTGCTTGAGAAACTCCTCCCACTGGATCTTGAAGGCGTTGTCGTAAGTGGTCGCGTCCGGCACCTCCTGCCAGCCCTCGAAAAAGTTGATCGGCTGGTCGATGTCCGGATTCCAGATGGGGCGTGGCGTGGTGCCCAGGCTCTGTGCCCAGCATTTGCGCAGGCCCACGATGGCGGAGCCCTGGGTGCCGTCCACCTGCATGGTGAAAAGATCATCCCGGCGCACGCGCACGGTCCATGAGCTGTTGAACTGGCACACGATGCCGTTGCTCGTCTCCATGGTGGCATAGCAGGCATCATCCGCCGTGCATTCGTAAGCCTGGTTCTTTTCGTCCATGCGGCGCGCAACATGGGTGGCGCCGAGGCAGGAAACGCCCTTCACCGGACCGAAGAGGTTGTCGATCACATAACGCCAGTGGCAAAGCATGTCCACGATGATGCCGCCGCCGTCTTCCTTGCGATAGTTCCAGGACGGGCGCTGCTGCGGCTGGCCTTCGTGCTCGCCGGTGAAGACCCAGTAGCCAAACTCTCCGCGCACGCTCAGGATGCGGCCAAAGAAGCCCTGGTCGCGCAGCATCTTGAACTTGCGGATGCCCGGCAGCCAGAGTTTGTCCTGCACCACGCCGTTCTTGATGCCCGCATCCTCGCAAAGAGTGGCCAGGCGCAGCGCCTCGGCAGTCTCCACTGCCGTCGGCTTCTCACAGTACACCGCCTTGCCGGCGGCCACGGCCATCTCAACAAAGCGGGCGCGCTGCAGGGTCCCGGAGGCGTCGAAGAATATCTCGTAGGCGGGATCGGCCAGCACCGCCTCCACATTGGTGCTGTACTTTTCCAAACCCACGCGCCGGGCCAGATCGCGCAGCTTGTTCTCGCTCCGGCCCGTCAGGATCGGATCAGGCATCAGGGTGAGGTCGTCGCTGATCTTCACCCCGCCCTGCTTGATGATCGCCATGATCGAGCGGATGAGGTGCTGGTTGGTGCCCATGCGCCCGGTGACGCCGTTGAGGATGATGCCGATGCGTTTCATGTGTTGGAGAGGGCCATGAGAGCCGGAACCGGCGACGGCGTCAACTTTCACGCGCGAGTCGTGGTCGGATTGCGCAAGGATGTTGATCGTGGCGCAAACAACCCGCAGACCGCTGCGTTATCCTCCGCCCATGAATTCACTCCTGCCCCTGCTCTTTGTTGCCTGCGCCGCCACCGTCGCCCGTGCTGAAATCCCTGCCAGCTACTACAGCCGCACCTTGTTCACAGACGACTTCTCCAGCGACGGTTTCGGCAAGCGCTGGGGCCACTACAAGAGCTCCAGCATTGTGAAGGACGGCGTGCTCCAGGGCATCACCGCTGAAACTTCGGACCATCCTGCGGTGGACAACATCATCATCGATCCCGAACGTGACCTCGAAGTATCGGTCAAGTTCAAGTACACCAGCGACAAGGCCAAGGGCTTCAACGTCTGGTTCGACGACAAGTTCTACAAGGGCTCCCACGCCGGCCACATCTGCAGCGTGGTCGTCTATCCCACCTCCGTCGTCGTCTCGGATGCCAAGACCGGCCGTTTCATGAACGAGATCTACGAGCAGAGCAAGACCAAGGAAGGCCTGAAGGAGGACCAGAAGAAGCTGCTGCAAACCAAGACCAAGACCTTCCCCGTCAACCTCACCCGCCAGGAATGGCACACCCTCGTCTCGCGCACCAAGGGCGATGAAGTCGAAGTCCTCATCGACGGCAAATCCGTGGGCTCCTTCAAAGGCGAAGGCATCGCCCACGACAACAAGACCCTCGTCAGCCTCACCACCTATGGCGTGGACGTGAACTACGACGACTTCAGCGTCAAGGCGGCGGCGAAGTAACTGAACGGGCAGGTGCGGAGCGGCGGCTGACCTCATCCGCCCTCCGCAATCCCTGGAAGATCGGGAGGGAGGACGGCGTTCTCAGGCGCAATGAGCCTCCATGTCACGGAAACATCGCGGCGGCCGGTCAGGCATCATTTGCGGCTGTTGCCTGTTTGCTGCGCCACAGCGGCCTTCGTTTTGAGTGGCGCCGCATCAGCGGAGACACTTCTCATCGACAAAAGCCACGCCCTAGCTGAAATCGTGGTCGCCAAAAATTCGGCTCCAGCGACCCGGCTGGCCGCAAGGCCGCTGCTACTGGGACGCGGCTCTTGATGTAGATGCTTTGATAGACGAATACTGATACTGCCGCGATTTCTACGGCCCTGCCGCTGCGGAAATGAAGGCGCTCATCGCCTTCGGTGAAGCGAACTGGATGAGCATCCTGAAAACGCCCGACAAGATCGACACCACCTTGCAACTGCTCCATACGGCGCAGGCCAAGACCATTCCAGACAGCGTCTATGGGCGCCGGCTGGCCTTGATTGCCGAATACCTCGCTCCGCTGGAGAAGCTGCGCGCCCAAAGCCGGATCGTCCGCACCGACGTGCCCGAGGTGCTCGTGGATCAACGGCTCCAGAGAGACATCGTGGTCGATGGCAAGCTCGATGATCCTTTCTGGCAAAAGATGCACACCACCTCCCGCGGCAAGCTCAAGCCTTTGCAGGCTGGAGGGAGGTCAGGGCCCGAGACAAGGTTCATGTTCGGCTGGGCGAACGACAATCTTTACTTCGGCATCACCTGCTATCTCGAAAAAGGCAAGCCCCCGCGCAACACCGCTGCCACCCACGATGACATGGCCCTGTGGAAGGGCGATTGCATGGAACTGCTGCTGGAGACCCCCGGTCACTCCTATTATCAAATCGCGATCAGCCCCAGCGGCACCGTCACGGATCAAGACTGGGCGCTGGACAAATCCAAGCGCCTCGACTGGGAGTCCGATGTGGAAGTAAAGACCTCCGTTGCCGATGACCGCTGGATTCGCATTCCCGCCGCCGGAGAAGAACAGGAAAAGATCCTGCCCTTCAAAGGCTTCCGCCGGCAAGCCGACGGAAGCCTTTCCCTGGCACTTCAATCTCTGCCGTCAACGCGCCCGCGCGGATGACTTTGAACTCTCCGCCTTCTCACCCACGGAAGGCGAAGGATTTCACGTGCCGGAGAAGTTCGGCAAGCTATGGGTGGGCCGCAGGAAGCCGGAGAAAGGCAAACCTCCGCCATAGTGACACTGTGATAAGGGGGCCGGTCAGTAAATGCTTCTGTAAGCCTCAACGATCTTCCCCAGCCATTCGTCCTGGTCCATCGCCCAGTACTTGTGGGAAAAGATCTCCACCTCCCGCACACCGGTGAAGCCGGTGGCGTCGACCCAGTCGGAAATCTCGCGGATTTTGATGCAGCCTTCGCCCATGAGGCCGCGGTCGTTTAACAAGTCGGTGGTGGGCGTTTTCCAGTCGCAGATATGAAAGGCATGCAGCCTGCCAGTGCTGCCGGCGAGCTCGATCATCGCCTTCAGCTCCGGATCCCACCAGACGTGGTAGACATCCACGGCAATGCCCACCTGGGCGGGCGAACCGAGTGTATCACAAATGTCGTGCGCCTGGCGCATCGTGTTCACCGCGCTGCGGTCGTCGGCATACATCGGGTGAAGCGGCTCGATGGCGAGCTTCACCCCGGCGGCTTCGGCGTGAGGGAGAACGGCGGCAATGCCTTCGGCGATCTGCTTGCGTGATTCTGTCAAGGGCTGGCCGGGCACCGCGCCACATACAAGCACCACCAGCGGTGCGCCCAAGGCCTGCGCCTGGTCAATGCACAGCTTGTTGTCATCAATGGCCGCCTGCCGGCCGGCAGCGTCGCGCGCGGGAAAAAATCCGCCGCGGCAGAGGCTGGTCACTTCCAGTCCCGCTTCCCGCGCCTGCCGCCCGACCGCGGACGCATCCCTGCCTTCGAGATTGTAGCGCCAGAAGGTGATCCCCCCTGCGCCGGCGGAGGCAAACTTGCGAATGCAGTCCTCGGTGCTCCAGGGCTTGGTGGTGACGGTATGAATGCACAGGCGTCTCATAGGTCGCAGGTAATGGAGGCTGCATCCGCGGCAATCAAGATGGAAGCGGAAACCGCCATGCATGGCGCATGTTTCTTCCACCAATCGAGCGTTGACATCTCCGCCGTCAGTTTTCACTCTCTGTCCTCGCATGAGCAAGCGCCCGGTCACCCGCTCCCGACGTCCGGACAACGCACGCGAACGCGCCCTTCTGCTCATGGCGCTGGGCGCTGCCGCCCTCGTGCTGGGCATGCGCTTGAGCCATTACTCCTCCGCCCGGCTGGCGGCGTGGGCCGGTGGAGATGCCTCCCTCCATCCGGCGCTGATGCTTTCGAGCACTGTTCTGCGCATGATCGGCGATCCTTTGCAGCGCATGGAATGGCAGTTTCGGGACTTCATCCATCGCAACGCCACGCCCGCTCCGGCACGCGGCGACGTGCTGGTGCTGGGTGTGGACGACGCCAGCCTGGATGTGAGCGCCGCCTTTCCCGAAGACCTCGCAGCCTCCCCCACCCTGCGCCTGATGCAGCAGGCCTTTCCCTGGTCGCGGGCCGTCTACGCGGACGCGGCGGAGCGCATTCTGGCGGGCGGTGCCAAGGCGGTGATCATCGACTTTGCCTTCACCGGCCCGCACTTCGATGCCGCCGGCGACCATCGCCTGGCCGAGGTCTTGAAAGCCCACCCTGGCAAGATTCTCCTGGGAGCCAACTTCGCCGAAACCATCGCCACCAACGGCCAGCGCGTGGCCGTGGTGCTCAAGCCGCCGTGGGAAGGCTTCAATTCTGCCCAGGCCGGCTTCTACAACTACTGGCCGGACGAAGACAACGTGGTGCGTTCCGTCCGCCACTACTACTCCCGCTATGAACAACTGAAGCGCGAGGACCTTTACCACCTGGAAATGATCCCCTCTCTGGTGGCGGCTGCCTTGAAGGCCACGGGCCAGGACGCAGCCATCACTGCGGATGTCAACCGCCACTGGCCACGCTTTTCCTCCGCCGCCGCTTATCCGCCCTACTCCTTCCATGAGATGTTCGTTCCCGCGATGTGGGAGCAAAACTTCGACAAGGGCGCGGTCTTCAAGAACCGCTACGTCTTCATCGGCCCCGCAGCGCCGCACATGCAGGACTTCCACGCCACGCCGGTGGGCCGCCTGCTGGGCGTGCAGCTTCACGCGCAAACGATGGGTGCCGCGCTCAATGGCGCATGGCTGCATCATGTCAGGCCGTGGGTTTCCCTGGCGGACATCCTCCTGGCCAGCCTTGTGGCCTGGACGCTGGTGGCGTTTTGGAAGCGCCCGATCAGCACCATGCTTCTGCTGCTGGTCTTCAGCGGCCTCAGCGTCGTCATTCGCTGGTGGCTGTTTGACCGCTTCAACCTGGTCACCGATGGCGTGGCCCCCACGCTGGCCTTCAACCTCGCCGGCCTTGCTGGAGTGTCCTACGATTTCATGCTGGAACGGCGGCAGAAGCTCCAGCTTCGCAACACCCTTTCCCGTTACTTTTCACCGGACCTCGCCGAGGAGATTCTGCGCGATCCCGAACGCTTCTACTCCATGGCCGGCGGCACCAGCCGCACCGTCACGGTGCTGTTCTCCGATGTGCGCGGTTTCACCACGCTCTCCGAAACCCTTCCGCCCAAACAGCTCCTTCTCCAGCTCAACCAGTACCTGGAGCGCATGGTGGAGGTGATCTTTGGCAACCGGGGCAGCATCGACAAGTTCATTGGCGACGCCATCATGGCCGTGTGGGGCCGGATTGGAAAGGTGCAGGATGAAGCCGCCCTGAAGGAGGAGGCCGTCAATGCCGTGACCACCGCCCTGCGCATGCGCGGCGCTCTTGCCGACCTCAACCGCCAATGGCTTGCAGAAGGCCTGCAGGAATTGCAGGCCGGCATCGGCATCCATCAAGGCGACGCCGTGGTGGGCAACATCGGCTCCACCACCCGCATGGAGTTCACCGTCATTGGTGACAGCGTGAACACCGCCTCCCGCCTCGAAGGCACCACCAAGGAATACGGCGTGGACCTCATCATCAGCGACAGCGTGCATGCCCGGGTGAAGGACCGCTTCATCTGCCGCAGCGCCGACCTTGTGAAAGTGAAGGGCAAAACTGTTCCTGTGGGTCTCTACACCGTGATCCACGAAGCTGAACACGGCACGCCGCCCGGCTTTGAAGGTTTCGAATCAGGCGTGCGCCTGTACCGCGAAGGCAGGTTCAACGAAGCCCGTGCGGCCTTTGTGGCAGGCCAGAGTACAGGAATGGATGATGAGCTCTCCCGGCTATATGTGAGCCGCTGCGACATGCTGATACAAACATCACCGCCTGAGAGCTGGGACGGGGTCTACACCTTCAAGAGCAAGTAGCAGGCTATCTCCCCGCGTGGGCCACGATGAACGCCTTCACCGCCTCCGTCGTCGCAGGGAGCGGATAGGTGTGCAGGGGCTTGTTTTTCAAGGCTTCCAGCGTGGGGTGCGTCGGCTCATTGCCGGTGGCCTGGGTGACCACATCGGGGAACTTGGCCGGGCTGGCGGTGGCCAGCACCACGCTCACGCGGTCTTTGGCCATGTCGGTGAAGGCGCAGGCGGTGTGCGGGTCCAGCACGTACTGCCAGTCCTTCCACATTTGCGCAATGACCTTGGGGATGGTCTCGTCATCCATGCGCGTGGCACGGAAGCTTGTGACCGCGGGCAACGGCAGGGTGACGGCCTCGCCGTTCTTCATCCGTCCCATCACATCGCGCACCGCCGCGGGGTCCTGGCCCAGCATGAAGTACAGGTAGCGCTCGAAGTTGGAGGCGGCCTGGATGTCCATGCTCGGCGCATGGCTGGGCAGCACCTCGCCCTGTCGGTACTCACCACTGGTGAAGAACCGGTACAATATATCATTCTGGTTGGTGGCCACGCGGAAGCCGCCGCACTTCAGCCCCATCTGCTGCGCCAGCCAGCCGGCCATCACGTTGCCAAAGTTGCCCGTGGGAACCACGAACTCCACCGTCGCACGCGCCGCTTCAGGCAGCTTCAGCCAGGCCCAGATGTAATACACACACTGGGCCAGCACGCGGGCGATGTTGATGGAATTGACCGCCGACAGGTTGACTGACTGCGCGAACGTCGTGTCGCCGAAGGTTTCCTTCACCACCCGCTGGGCGTCATCGAACGTGCCTGGCACCGGGATCGCGTAAACATTCGCCGCCCCGGTGCACGCCATCTGGCGCTCCTGAAGCGGGGCCACACGACCATTCGGATACAGGATGAAAATGTCGATCCCCTCCTGGCCCATGCAGCCATGGATGGCCGCCGAGCCCGTGTCACCGGAGGTCGCACCCAGCACCGCCAGGCGCTTGCCGCTCAGCCTGGTCTGCCGCTTGTACAGCAGACCTAACAACTGCAAGGCGAAATCCTTGAACGCCAGCGTGGGGCCATGAAACAGTTCCAGGACATAGGTTTTCTCCGTGATCTTTCGCAGCGGCGCAACATCCGGCGAATCAAACTTTGAGTACGCCTCCCGTGTCATCGCCTGCCATTCGGCGGCAGGAATCTCCGGGGCAAAGAGTTCAAAAAACTCCGCCGCCAGCTCCGCGTATGAAAGCGAAGCCCAGCCCGCGAGCCTGCCCGAAATGTCTGGCAGGCTCTCCGGAAGGAACAGCCCGCCATCAGGTGCAAGGCCGGCTTCGACGGCTTCGGAAAAGGTATGGGGCCGCGTCTGCCCGCGCGTGGAAAGGTACTTCATGTGGAGCACCCACTATTCGCCGCCCGAGGTGGCGTTGCCAAGTCCCACGACAGCCTCTTTCGCCGATGAAACAGCAAAGTCGCGGTTCATTTTGCCGATCCAGTCGCGCTTGATCTCCTTCGGGCACACCGCCTCGCACTCATAGTGGTTGGTGCAGTTGCCGAAGCCCGCTTCGTCCATGGCGCGCACCATGCCCAGCGTGCGGCGGGTCTTCTCCGGCTGGCCCTGCGGCAGCACGTTGAGCTGGCCGGACTTCGCACCCACAAACAGCATGGCGCTCGCATTTGGGCAGGCCGCCACGCAGGCACCACAGCCAATGCAGGCCGCCGCATCCATCGCCGCATCCGCGACGTCCTTACCAATCGGCAAGGCGTTCGCGTCCTGCGGAGCACCCGTGCGCACGGTGATGAAGCCGCCCGCCTGCATGATCTTGTCAAAAGCGCCGCGGTCCACCACCAAATCCTTGCGGACGGGGAAGGCACGCGCACGGAAGGGCTCGACCCAGATCGTGTCGCCGGTGCGGAACTTGCGCATGTGAAGCTGGCAGGTGGTCGTGGCCTTCTCGGGACCATGGGCCACGCCGTTGATCACCATCGAGCACGCGCCGCAGATGCCTTCGCGGCAGTCGTGGTCAAAGGCCACCGGCTCCTCGCCCTTGGCGATCAGGCGCTCGTTCACGATGTCCATCATCTCCAGGAACGAAGCGTGATCCGGAATGTTCGGCGCTTCGATGTCTTGGAAATGGCCCTTGGCATTGGTGCTGGCCTGACGCCAGACTTTGAGATGAAGGTTGAGGTCGGACATGATGCAAAAAGGCTTACTTGTAACTACGAACGGCCAGGTGCACGGCCTCAAAGGTGAGCTCTTCCTTGTTCAGCTTCGGCTTGCCGAAGTCACCCGTGTATTCCCAGGCGGCGGCGTAGGCGAATTCTTCGTCATTGCGCTTGGCTTCGCCATCCGGGTACTGGTATTCCGAGCGGAAGTGGCCGCCGCAGCTTTCTTCGCGGTGCTGGGCGTCGATGCATAGCAGCTCCCCGAATTCCAGGAAGTCCGCCACCCGGCCGGCCTTCTCCAGTTCCTGGTTCACCTCGGCGCCGGAGCCCGGCACCGTCACGTTGTTCCAGAACTCCTCGCGCAGGGCGGGGATGCGGTCGATCGCCTCCTGCAGGCCCTCGCGGGTGCGGGCCATGCCGCACTTGTCCCACACCAGCAGGCCCAGTTCTCGGTGGAAGCTGTCCACCGTGCGCTTGCCCTTGATGTTGAGGAAACGGTTGGTGCGCGCATTCACCTCTTCCAGCGCCTTGGCAAACTCCGGGTGCGCCGTGGTCACGCTGCCCGGCTTCTGGCCCACAAGGTAGTTCGCAATGGTGGTGGGTATCACAAAGTATCCGTCCGCCAGGCCCTGCATAAGCGCGCTCGCGCCCAGGCGGTTCGCACCGTGGTCGCTGAAGTTCGCCTCGCCCAGCACGTGCAGGCCGGGCAGGTTGCTCATCAGGTTGTAGTCGACCCACAGGCCGCCCATGGTGTAGTGCACCGCCGGATAGATGCGCATCGGCTTCTTGTAGGCGCTCTCGCCGGTGATGCGCTCGTACATTTCAAAGAGGTTGCCGTAGCGCTCGCGGATGGTGTTTTCGCCGAATTTCGTGATGGCCTCGGAGAAATCCAGGTACACGCCGCGGCCGCCCGGGCCCACACCACGGCCTTCGTCACAAGCCTCCTTCGCCGCGCGGCTGGAAATGTCGCGCGGGGCCAGGTTGCCGAAGCTCGGGTACTTGCGCTCCAGGTAGTAGTCACGGGCCTCTTCCGGCACCTGATCCGGCGCCTTGCCGCAGTCTTCCTTCTTCTTCGGCACCCACACGCGGCCGTCGTTGCGCAGGGACTCTGACATGAGCGTGAGCTTGCTCTGGTAGTCGCCGCTCACCGGGATGCAGGTGGGGTGAATCTGCGTGTAGCAGGGATTGGCAAAGAAGGCGCCCTTCTTGTGGGCGCGCCAGGTGGCCGTTACGTTGCAGCCCTTGGCGTTGGTGCTGAGGAAGAACACGTTGCCATAGCCGCCGGTGCAAAGCAGCACGCAGTCGGCCGCATGCGCCTCCACCTTGCCGGTGATGAGGTGGCGGGTGATGATGCCCTTGGCGTGCCCGTCCACCGTCACCACGTCCAGCATTTCGCAGCGCGAATACATCTCCACATTCTTGGTCGCAATCTCCTTGCTCAGCGCCGAGTAGGCGCCCAGCAGGAGCTGCTGCCCGGTCTGGCCACGCGCATAAAACGTACGGCTCACCTGCGCGCCGCCAAAGGAGCGGTTCGCCAGCATGCCGCCGTACTCGCGGGCAAAGGGCACGCCCTGGGCCACGCATTGGTCGATGATGTTCACGCTCACCTCCGCCAGGCGATGCACGTTCGCCTCGCGGGCACGGAAGTCGCCGCCCTTCACTGTGTCATAAAACAGGCGGTGCACCGAGTCGCCGTCGTTCTGGTAGTTCTTCGCCGCATTGATGCCGCCCTGCGCCGCAATGGAGTGCGCGCGGCGGGGGCTGTCCTGGAAGCAGAAGCACTTGACCTTGTAGCCGAGTTCAGACAGGGAGGCGGCGGCCGCGGCCCCGGCCAGTCCGCTGCCCACCACGATCACCGTGTACTTGCGCTTGTTCTTGGGGTTGATCAGCTTCGAATCACGCTTGTGATTGGTCCACTTGTCGGCCATCGGGCCGGGAGGTACATTGGAGTTGAGGGACATAACGAGGATTGAAAAAAGTTACGAAGCAGACGGCGGCGCGGGCTTGGGTGCGAGCGGCTTGAACACTGGCTTCACTGGCACGGCGCCGCGAGCAGCAGCGGCGGCAGGCCCGATGGCCGGCGGCGGTGTGTAGCCGGGCTTCATCGGTTTGCCGTCGGCCGAACGATGGGCGGATTCCTGCTGAAGCAGGGCGACCAGGGCCGGAGGCAGTCCGCGCAGCACGGCGGAAGTCTCACGCACTTTCACGGCGCGAAACGGCTCCCCATTGCGGTCCTCATACCAGCTCGCAGTCCCGATCAAAAAAGATCCCCCAAGCATCAGGAGGGCGGCTGGCAAAGGCGATGCCTGCATCAGGCCGATGCCCACAATAAATCCAACCAGACCGGGCGCACCCATGCACATGGCCTTTCTTTTCCGCCCTTTGATGATCTTGCTGGCTTCCGGCGTCAGATAATAGCCGAGCTTAACCCTTTTGCTGCCCAGTGTCTGGAAGACCATCGCGAACCAGACACCCATGGGCACGAACAACATGAAGATCAGCCAGGGAGGAGGGGCTTCACCCAGCACCACATCCCTTCTCACCGATGCATTCTCCGCCCCTGTGAGGGCGCAGATGGGCGGCAGCACGCGGCCGCTCACCACTGTTACATCGGTATTCATCAATCGAAGGGTGCGAGGCTTTACCTGCCGTAGTGGAAGAAGTAGATGGCAACAGGGATCGAACAGTTGCCGATCAGGATGAGGAGGGCATACCCGCGGGCCAGCCCCTTGTAAAAGCCCTGCGTCTGCTGCGTGTTCAGGCCCAGCGTCTGGAACATGCTGGCCACGCCGTGGCTCAGGTGCGAGCAGAGAAGCACCATCGCGATGATGTAAAACGCCACCGCCGGGAACCAGGAAAAGCCCGCGATCACCATCTTGTACACGTCGTGCACCGGCTCCTGCACGCCCTCCGCCGTGGTCATGTAGGTGCCGTAGTCATTGCCCGCATGCACGGTGAAGTGCAGGATGTGGTAGATAAAGAAGGCCAGGATCGTCAGCCCGCTCAGGATCATAATCTTGGCCGAGGCCGTGGTGGCCTGCGTCTTGTGCACCTGGTAGCGGTCTGTACGTGCCGCACGGTTGGCCCTGGTCAGTGAAATCGTCGCCCAGGCATGCACCCCGATCGCTCCGAAGGTGACCACACGCGCCACCCAGATCAGCATGTTGTGCCCCATCGTCTGGAGGAAGTGGCCGTAGCCGTTGATGGCATCCGGCCCCTTGAAGATGAGCAGGTTGCCCACCATGTGGCCGAAAACGAAAATCACCAGGAATGCCCCGGTGAGCGCCACCAGGATTTTCTTTCCGATGGACGAGTTGTAGAAGGTGGGCAAGGCGGCTGCGAGAGAACTCATGTCAGGTATTCAAGAAAGGGGTACGAACGGAAAGGCTCACTGAGGCGTCATGTCATAGATCAGCACCTTGTCCCAGAAGGTCTTGCAGGCGTCCACAAACCGCTGATGGTCCTTGCAGCCCGACTGGTAAAAGTCGTGGTCCGCGATCGACTTGAACTGAACCACGAGGCTCCAGTCGAACGACTGGTCGCACACAGGCCGGGCCGGCACTTCCGCCGGCTTGCCCTTCCAGGCCTGGGCGAGGTAGGAGATTTTGGTCACCAAATCGAGTTCATTTTCAAACGTCGCCCTGTCCTCGGCAGACAGGTCCTTCTTGAGCCAAAAATACACGCAGTGGAACATCGTCCTGCGATTTTGGCGAGCCCTCCGGGGTGAGCAAGCGGGTTATATGGATGAATCTTGGGATTTGCAAGGCTGGCAGGCCCCTCACCTATTGAGATTTAATCTCAAAAAATAACACGCTTAATGGAGGAGAACGGAGACCCTTGAGCCAGGACTCGAGGACCTCCTGTTCCCGCAAAGCGCAATCAGGGGGTGCATGACCACCTTCACGCAGCCGTCCTCTTTATCATTGAAGATCTTGTAGGCGTGGGGCGCCTCCTCAAGGCTCAGCTCGTGGGTGATGATGTCATCCAGCCGCACCTCGTCGCGCGAGAGATGCTCGAACAGCTTGTCGATGTACTTCTGCACGGGTGCCTGGCCGAAGTGCATGTGAATGCCCTTGTCGAAAATCTGCCCCAGCGGGAAGTTGTTGTAGGTTGTGCCATAGACGCCGAGCACGCTGACGATGCCGCCCCGGCGCACGGCGCTGATGGCCATGCCCAGCGCCTTGATGGTGCCGCCCTCCATGCGCAGGGTGCCGGCGACCTTGTCCATGAGCGTGCGGTCGGCCTCCATGCCCACCGCATCGATGCACACGTCCGCGCCGCGTCCGTCGGTCATGGAGCGGATCGCCTCCACGGCGTCGACCTTGGTGAGGTCGATGGTCTCGGACTTGGCGCTGCTGCGCGCCATGTCCAGCCGGTAGGGCTGCAAGTCCACGCCGATCACGCGCTCCGCACCGCGCAGCCAGGCCGCCTTCTGCGCCATGAGGCCCACGGGCCCGCAGCCGAACACGGCCACGGTTTCGCCGCCCTTCACGCCGGCCCAGTCAATGCCGGAATAGCCGGTGGGAAAGATGTCGGTGAGGAAGAGCACCTGCTTGTCATCAAAGCCCTCGGGCACCCGGCGCGGACCGAAGTTGGCATAGGGCACGCGCACGTACTCCGCCTGGCCGCCGCTGTACCCGCCGTAGAGGTCGGTGTAGCCAAACAGGCCGCCGCCCTTCTGGTCCATCATGCCGCCTTCCGGGCCGTACTTGCCCGGATTGGAATGCTCGCAGTGGCCGGGCAGCTCGTGCTGGCAGAAGAAGCACTGGCCGCAGGCGATGGGGAAAGGAACCACCACACGGTCCCCCGCTTTGACGCTTGTCACGCCGATGCCCGCCTCCTCCACCACGCCCATGAATTCATGGCCCATGATCAGCGGATCCTTCTGCGGGAAGAGCCCGTTGTAAATGTGCAGGTCGGAGCCGCAGATGGCGGTGCTGGTGACGCGCACAATGATGTCTTCCCGATCTTGGATTTTGGGATCATCCACGCGGTCGACACGCATGTCCCCAGGCTTGTGAAACACGACGGCTTTCATATAGCCATTGCTTCGCGGAGGGCACGCCGAATGCGCTGTTCAGAACCATCGGGCAACGCCCTGCTCCTTCTCTCAGGCCGGGTTGGACTTCTTGAAACCGTGAACTGAGGATGGCCGGCCGGCCTTCGTGCAAGGCGGCACATCCGTGCGCGGGAAGGTTGGCGAAGCACAGGTGAAAGTTTTTCTTCATCACCGCCATGTCCGCCCCATCCCTTCTCTCGGACCTGCTGGGCCTGGGCCGCCAGGCGCAGGAGCTGGGCTTTCTGCAAATGTGCTGCCGCGGCGTGGTGGTGTTTTTCTCCGGCCTGCTGCTGGTGCGCTTTGCGGAGAAGCGGTTCTTTGCCAAGAAGAACGCCTTCGACGTGCTGCTGGCCCTGATGCTGGGCTCCACGCTGGGGCGCGCCATCAACGGCTCGGAGCGCCTGTTTGAAACCATCGGCGTGTGCTTCCTGCTGGTGCTGCTGCACCGCCTTGTCTCGATGGCCGCCCGGCGTTTTCCCGTCCTTGAAACAGTGGTCAAGGGCCACACCAACGTGCTGGTGGAGGACGGCCGCCTCAACCAGGCCGCGCTAGATCATCACGATGTGACAAAGTGTGATTTGGAGGAGGAGATGCGCCTCATGGCGAACATTGACGACCTCGGCAGGGTCTCCCTGGCCTGCCTGGAGCGCAGCGGCGAGATCAGCATCGTAAAAAAGGAGAAAGGATGAAACGGCAGCCCCGTGCGCCGCTGACGGCCCGCGAACCTCCTTTTTCTTGATAACCATGAAAGTGCTCATGATCGATGTAGGCGGCACCAATTTGAAGCTGATGGCCTCCGGCCATGAAGGCCGGCGCAAGGTGCCCTCCGGGCCGGAGCTCACCGCCGGGCGGATGGTGAAGGAAGTGCTCAAGGCCACCGAGGACTGGACGTACGAGGCGGTCTCCATCGGCTTCCCAGGCCTGGTGGTCGAAGGCCGGCCGGTGCGGGAACCTCTCAACCTGGGCGGAGGCTGGCTGAAGCTCGACTATGAGAAGGCTTTTGGAAAGCCGGTGCGCTTCATCAACGACGCCGCCATGCAGGCGCTGGCCAGCTATGAGAACGGGCGGCTGCTCTTCCTTGGCTTCGGCACCAGCACCGGCGCGGCCGTGATCGTTGATGATGTCATCGTCACCCTGGAACCGGGGATGCTGCGGCTTTCCCGCAACCACACGTTCATGAGCCTGCTCAGCGACAAGTCCCGCCGCAACCTGGGCCGCAAACGCTGGGCGCGCAGCGCCGCGGAGGCCATTGAAATCATGCGCGACCTGTTCAAGCCCGATGCCGTGGTCATTGGCGGCGGCAACGCCAAGGACGTGGATCCGCTTCCGGAAGGCTGCCGCATCCGTGACAACCAGATGGCTTTCAGGGGCGCGCAGCGGCTCTGGCCTGGCGATGACATGATCGCCGAGCCCTACGGCAGCTCATGGCGCATCAAGCGCAAAAAGCCCGCCGCCTCATGAACCAGCCCGCGACATCCCGGGAGGGTTGCGAGCCGGACATCTGCACCGCCGCCCTGCTGCTGGTCGACGTGATCAACGACCTGGAGTTTCCCGAGGGAAAGAAGCTGTTC
>FTCC01000788.1_pt1 | contig 16373 bp, 12 predicted proteins | sample 1639481 | NCBI WGS metagenome assembly FTCC01 (sample SAMEA3914864, study PRJEB12502) | metagenome | biome: forest; material: soil | place: USA | collected 2012-03-12 | depth 0.3 m | reverse complement strand
CTCTTGTCCGCAATGTGCTTGGCCGAAGCCGATTGCCGCTGCGTCAATGCGTGCTGTGAAAGTGATCGTCTTCACCATCTCTGAAAACGAGTTCTAAAACTGCATTCACCGGCTTCGGCCAAGCACATTGCGGACAAGAGTGTCCGCGCTCCTTTCGCAAGCGTGTGGCCAATGCAGCCTGCATGATCGGCTCGGCGATGGATCGAATGTCGGCCGAGCGTAAGTAAACGTGCCGCATTGCCCGCCAGCATTTTATCCTGCACCTGTCATGAGCCTTACCCGCCGCTCCTTTCTTGCCTCCGCTGCGGCTCCTTGCTTTGCCACCACGCCCGGCAGGAAGAAGGTGGCACTGGTATGCACGGAGGTGTTCGTCCATTCCCACGCGCAGCATTTCCTGGACCGGCTGGCGCTTGGCTACAACTGGAACGGCCAATGGCTGGCGCCGGAGGTGGACCTCGTGTCCATCTATGTGGACCAGTTTCATGACAAGGAGGACCTGTCGCGCGGCAAGGCCAAGAAGTACGGCATCCCCATCCACGACAGCATCGCGGCGGCTCTGACGCTGGGCACGGGCAAACTGGCGGTGGATGGCGTGGTGATCATCGGCGAGCACGGCCAGTACCCGAAGAACGACAAGGGCCAGGTGCTGTACCCGCGCCACAAGTTTTTCAAGGAGGTTGTTAAAGTCTTCGAGGCGTCCGGGCGCAGCGTGCCGGTGTTCAATGACAAGCACCTGTCCACGGACTGGGCGCAGTGCACGGAGATGGTGGCGGATTCGCAGCGGCTGGGCTTCCCGTTCCTGGCGGGCTCGTCGCTGCCGGTGACGCGCCGGCTGCCAGCGGTGGACATCCCATGGGGGGCGCCGTTGAAGGAAAGCGTGTCCATCGGCTACGGCGGGGTGGACAGCTACGATTTCCACGCCCTGGAGACAGCGCAGTGCATGTCCGAACGAAGGCGGGGCGGCGAGGTGGGCATCCGCAGCGTGCAGGCGCTGCGCGGGGAGAAGCTGTGGCAGCGGCTGGCGGGCATGGAGTCAACCCAGCGCCTGCTGGTGGCGGCGCTGACTCGCAGCCACTCGCTGCCAGTGGAGGGCGGCTATGAGTCGGCGCCGGTGAGCTTCGAATGGGCAAAGCAGGTGTTTCCCGATGCCTTCGCTTACTTTATCGAGCATCGCGACGGTTTCCGCACCACGACGTTCATGCTGAAAATCAGTGATTTCAACTACGCGGGGCTGAACGGCGAGACGGGGGAGATCACCTCCTGCCAGATGTACCTGCCCATGCCTGGCCGCGGCCCCACGACGGCGGATTTTTTTAACCCCCTGGTGCATCATCTGGTGCAAATGGTGCTCACGGGACGCGCTCCCTATCCGGTGGAGCGCACGCTGCTGACTTCCGGCATGCTGCTCTCGGCAGTGGATTCCCTGCATCGCGATGGCGCGCTGGTGGAGACGCCGGAGATGGCGGTGGCCTACGAGGCACCGAAGGAACCGATGTATTGGAGGGGGTGAGGATCGAAGATGCGCGCCAGGTTTTGACGTCGGCCCATGGCGATGACAAAGTGGGCCACCATGAAGATTGACGGGATCAAGGGCTGTTTTGAGAAGACCGGCGGGCTGTTTTACTTTGCCCGCATGTGCTCGAAGATCCGGCTGCGGGCAAGGAATGCGCTGCCGGAAGAGTATTTCGAAATGCTGGGCCAGGGATTCGATGGTCGCACCTGCCGCTACCTGCGGGTGACGTATGAGGACGTGAAGGCCCAGGTGCTCGCGGGCAGACCCGACTCGGAGGTGCTGGAATGGTGCCTGGCCCATGGGCGGCGCCTGACGGATGAGGAGGTCTTGATCTACAACAGCTTCATGAGCAAGCGTGGCTGGCATGATGACGAGACGGATGGCTTCATCCCGGAGATGATCAGGCACTATGGCCTGAAGGATGATGGCACGGTGCTCACGGACTTCGACCTCATCGAGATGGACGAGGGCCGCTGGTACCCGGACATGTGGCGGGAGGCGTGGAAGTAGGGAGCGGGAAGGGGAGTTTTCTTTTTCCAAAAACTTCATCTTTGCTGTCCTTGCGCCCGTTTGCCGTTCGTCGAGAGACTGAAGGGTCATCCGCTGATCGGCTGGCCCGGCACTCATCCTTGCACTACCTTGACCCGCATGCACAAACACGTTTTCATCAACCTGCCTGTCGCCGATCTGCCCAAGTCGATGGCGTTTTACCAGGCCCTGGGTTACCAGCATAACCCGCAGTTCACGGATGACACGGCGGCCTGCATCGTGATCAGCGAGGTGATCCACGTGATGCTGCTCACGCATCCGAAGTTCACAGAGTTCACACCGAAGGCGATTTGCGATACGCGCACGGCCACGGAAGTGCTGAACTGCCTTTCCTGCGAAAGCCGGGCGGAAGTGGAGGGCCTGGTGGCGAAGGCTGTGGCGGCCGGCGGCACGAAGTACGCGGAGCCGAAGGACTACGGCTTCATGTACCAGCACAGCTTTGCCGATCCGGACGGCCATCAATGGGAGCTTGTCCACATGAGCGCGATGCCGGAAAAATAGGACTGCAATCCTCACCCATCCTCCATTCCATGAGCAATTCCCAGCTACCTACCAACGAGCACCTCTTCCTCATGCGCGGCACGCACTGGGCTGGCAGCCTGTCGCCAGCGGAAACCCAGCGCGTGATGACGGACTTCTACGCCTGGGCCGATCGCTTGAGGGAAACAGGCCTGCTGCGCGGCGCCCAGCCCCTGATGGAAGAAGGCAGGCTGGTCTCTGGCGCGATGGGGGCGGCGGTGACGGACGGCGTCTTCATTGAATCCAAGGAGGCCATCGCGGGCTACTTCCTGCTGTCCGTGGCCTCCACGGAGGAGGCGGTGCGCATTGCCCAGGCCTGCCCCACCCTCGCCTATGGCATGCAGATCGAGGTCCGGCCCGTGGCCGATGTCTGCAAGGTGATGGGCGATGTCAAGGCGGCGGCTCTCGATTGAGCTGTTGCCTCCAGATTCCACTGGGGACAGGCCTCCAGCTCCCCTTCATTCCATGTCTTCCGCCGCTGAATCTCGCACCGGCCACGTGGCGGATGACCTGTTCCGCCACGAGGGGGCGCGTATCATTGCCGCGCTCACGGCGCACCTGGGCACGCACCGGCTGCAACTGGTGGAGGACGTGGTGCAGGAGGCGCTGGTGCGGGCATTGCAGACGTGGCCTTACCGGGGCATTCCAGACAACCCGGCCGCCTGGCTCACCCAGGCCGCGAAGAACCTGGCGCTGGACCATCTGCGTCGGGAGAAACGCTGGTTGGAGAAGCAGCCGGCCATCACGGCGGAGCAGGAGCGCTGGCTGAGCAGCGCCGAAGACGACGAAGCCATGCACGACGAGAACGCCATCGCAGATGACACGCTGCGGATGCTGTTTGTCTGCTTTCATCCCCAGCTCTCCAGCGAGGCGCAAATGGCGCTGGCTCTGCGCACCGTGTGCGGCCTCAGCGCGGGGGAGATAGCGATGGCGTTCCTGAGCTCTGAGGCGGCGGTTGAAAAACGGCTGGTGCGCGCCCGCCAGCGCATCCGCAGCCTGGCGCTGCCCTTCGCCGTGCCGGACACGGCTGAGCTGCCGCAACGGCTGGAAGGGGTGATGGGCGCGCTTTACCTGCTTTTCAACGAAGGCTACAAGGCTTCCTCCGGCGACCGCCTGGTGCGGGAGGACTTGTGTCACGAAGCCATGCGCCTGGCGGAGCTGCTCAGCGCGCACCCCGCCACCGCAGAGCCGCGCGTGCATGCCCTGCTGGCGCTGATGCGGTTCAATGCCTCGCGCCTGGCCGGCCGCACGGATGATGCGGGCAACCTGCTGCGCCTGCACGAGCAAAACCGTGGCGCATGGGATCAGAAGCTGATCTATTTAGGCCTGCAAAGCCTGGCGCAGGCGGCGGCCGGCGAGCGTGTGAGCACCTATCACCTGGAGGCCGGCATCGCCGCCTGCCACTGCCTGGCCCCGGATGAGGCAGGCACGGACTGGCCGCGCATCCTGGGCTTGTACGATCAGCTCGTGAGGCTTACCGCCTCGCCTGTCGCCGCGATGAACCGTGCCGTTGCGGTCGCCCGCGTGCACGGCCCGGAACAGGGCTTGAAAGCGCTGGCTGAAATCGCCAACCGCAGCACGCTGGAGGCCTACCACTTGTATCACGCCATTCACGGCACCTTTGCTGCTGAGCTGGGCCGCACAGCCGAGGCGCTCACTCATTTCAAACAGGCCGGCAGCCTGGCGAAACTGCCGGCGGAAAGGGACTTCATCGCACGGCGCGCGGCCGAGGTGGGGCCGTCGCGCGAGGACGAAAAGCGGCAAAATGCCAGATAGGGGCAGTGGTATTATTTCCTGGCCAGTTGATCCTTGGCGGTGATCTCCGGCTGGGCCTGTTGCTGTTGTTGCTGGCTGGCAAGCGCGGCCTCGGCTCCCTGGATCAGGCTTGCGAGGCCGGGATCCATCTGAAGTTCTCCCGCGTGGCGGTATTCCTCCAGCGCCTTGCGCGGCTTGCCGGTCTGGCCGTACACCATGCCCAGCACCAGGTGGGACATACGGTGGCCGGGGTGTTCCTTGGTGACCTTGCTGAGGATGCGAATGCCCTCTTCCATGCGGCCGGTCTCCACCAGTGCGATGCTGCGGTTGGCCTGCACGTCGGGGGATTGGTCGGCGTTTTTGTCGAATTTCAGGAGCCGGTCGATCACCTCCAGCACCTGCTGTGAACGGTGCAGGGCGTTGAGCACGGAGGCGAGGTTGAGGTAGGCCGTGGCGTAGTGGGAATCCAGGGCGATGGCCTTTTCATAGCAGCGTGCGGCGTCCTCGTAGCGGCCGTCGTTAGTGTAGGCGGCGCCGAGATTGCCCCAGGCACGCGAGTTGCCCGGGCTCTTCGCTGCCGTGTCCTCCCACAGGCTCGAGGCGGAGCGCCACACCTGGTTGCGGTTGCAGGTCGTCCAGCCCAGGGCGCAGAAGGCCAGCAATGCCGTCGCTGGTGCCAGCCATGCGCCGATGTTTTTAGACTTGAGGCCGGCCGTCACCGTGTTCCGCTCGGAAGAAACCGCGCCGCCCAGGCTTCCCAGCAGGCTGGAACCCGACCGCCAGCAGTCCAGCACGCAGGCCAGCGCCAAGAAAATGCCGACCGAAGGCAGGTAGGAACGGTGCTCGGCCATCATGTCGGGCAGCGGCACGAGGCCGGAGGAAATGCTGATGCTCAAAAAGAACCACAGCACGCCGGCCAGGATGCAGGCCGCGCGGCCGTCCTTGCCATGGCGCCTGTACACAGCCCACGCTCCGCCCAGAAGAGCACTGATGACGAGGAGCGAGCGCAGCACCGGCCATTCCGCCAGCGAATGATACACCGGCCACTCCGGATCGATGTTCAGCGAGGAAGGCCACACCAGGCGCTGCAAGTAGCTCACCACGACGGTGGACTGGGTGACAAGGTATTCCCATCCCGTCCACGGCACGGCGTTCAGGTTCGCCACGTTCATCGCCTCGCCCACGCTCACGTTGCCACCGTTCTGCGCCGATGAAGTCATGAGCACCAGGATGGGCACCAGCGGCAGGCACAGCAGCAGCGGAACGGCCGCGCGCAATGCTCTTTTCAGCGGTGTGCGCAGCACCAGCACATCCAGCAGCAGCGCCGCCAGGGGCGCGGTGAAACAGCATTCCTTGGTCAGCATTCCCAGCAGCAGGACCATCGTGGCCGCCGCCCGCAGCCATCGCTTCCCTTCCCGCCCCTCCTCAGGGCGGGAAGAGAAGTACAGCCACAACGAAAGCAGGTAAAAGAAAGTGCTCAGCGTGGTGAAGCGCTGCACGATGTAGGTCACCGATTCGGTGGCCAGAGGGTGCGCCGCAAACAGCAGGGCCGCCGTGCCGGCGATGAACGCCGCCGACCGCCGAGCGACTCCCTCGCACCGGACGAGCAGGCAGCGCAACAGCGCGTAGATGAGCGCCGCATTCGCCGCATGCACGCCAATGTTCACCGCCCGGAACCAGCGTGGATGGAAGCTGTCGAACAGGTAGTTGCAGTAAAAGGTGGCGTATGCTACGGGCCGCAGGATGAAGTTGGTTGCCAGATCGGTAGGCAGCCCCATGCGGGCTGGAAGCGTGGCAAACTCGTGGAAATGCGCCAGGTATCCAAAGCTGTGCCAGTCCCGGAGCAGGGGATTGGTGATCAGGTAGGCATAGTCGTCGAACACCATCGGGAAGTCCGTCGTCCAGCCATAGAGAGCCAGGCACACGGCCACCACCATGACAACCGCCACCCTGTGCGCAAGGCTTCCGTCCATCAGCCACGCCACCCACGAACCGCCCTGATCTTGAGCCGCCCTTTGGTGGCACGCGCCGCCGTCCCGGTGCTGTTTTCGCGACGGGCAAGCACCTTCCAAAGGCCCAGTGACGTCTTGAGAAGACACCCGGGATGCCACCCGCGAGCGGTGTTCCCTTCCGCTCTGACGGAGTCTTTCGGATCGAGATGGTTTAGCCATAGTTGAATTGAATCGTCCGGTACATTCGGAAATTATCACAACTATACAAAACACACTGCTTGTAGCGTTGATAGCCACACGAGGTGGTGAAGGAAGGCTTCAGCAGGGAGGAATCATACCGGGCGGCCAGGGAGAAGCCGGGCCATGTGCCCTTTAACTTTGTGTGGCAAAGTTTTCCTTGCAACGCCTCGCTTTGACAGACAAAGTAGATGACATGACGACGACCGACGCCGCGCTGGAGAACCTTCGCATCATCCGTTCCCTGATGGAGAGGGCCCACATCTATCGGGCGATCTCGGCGCCGGCGGCACTGGCGGGGGGCGTGATGGCGGTGGCCGCTTCGGCGTGGCCGGTGTGGTATGCCTCTGCCAACAACGGCGCGGGGATGATGAGCGACGGCGGGTTCCTCGCCTTGTGGCTGGCGCTGCTGGTGGTCGCATCGGCGTTGAACGTGGTCCTGCTTCACAAGGAGGCGGCGCGCAGCGGCCAGCCGTTTGTTTCGGGCGGCATGCGCATGGCATTGCGGGCGCTGGCACCGCCGCTGCTGGTGGGCGGCTGCGTGGGCGTCGGCCTCATCGTGCTGCTGCATAACCTGACGCTGGCGGCGATCCTCTGGTGCCTGTGCTACGGGCTGGCGCTGCTTTCCACCGCAGGCTTTTCACCTCGCTCGCTGGTGCGCCTGGGCTGGGCGTTTGTGATCGCGGGGCTGGGGCTGTTTTTCACCTGGGCGGCGAACCCGGACATCCTCATGATGCACAGTGACCTGGGCCCGGCCTCGCTGGTGATGGGGCTTACCTTCGGCCTGCTGCATCTGGTGTACGCGCTCGCGGTGTTCTTCAGCGGTCCATCCAGGGAGGTGCCGTCCGAATGATCGACTTTGATCAAATCGACAAGCTGATCCACGAGAAGGGCCGGCTTTCGATCATGACGCTGCTCTCCACGCGCGGCGAGTGGGCGTTCCAGGAACTGAAGGCCGAGCTGGGCATGAGCGACGGCAATCTCATCACGCACCTGCGCACCCTGGGCACGGCGGGCTACATCAAGGAGATGCGCGATGAATCCGGCGCACGGCCGCGCACGAGCTACGAGCTGACCAGCGCGGGCCGCAAGGCGTTCAAGACCTACGTGGACGTGCTGGGCGAGATCGTGAAGGCCGCGAACAAGAAATAATTCAAAGTCATTTTGTGAACGAATATTCATTTTAATTAACTTTGCGATACAAAGTAAAAAATAACCAGCAACGACATGAACATCCTCCTCGCCCAACATCACGGCATGTGCTTCGGCGTCCGCGACGCCTTGCGAGCCACCCACGCGGCGGCACGCAGCGCGCCGCTAACGATCCTCGGCCAGCTCGTGCACAATCCGCTGGTGGACCGTCATCTGGAGGTGCTGGGAGTGCGGCGCGGCGACATGGATGATTTAACAAGCGCCAGCACGCACCGAGTGGCGGTGACAGCGCACGGCGCCTCCGACACTCACCGTCAGCTCTGGGCGCAGGCGGGGCATGAGGTGCTGGACACGACGTGTCCGCTGGTCAGGAAAGCGCACCAGGCCCTGGCCTTGCTGGTCAGTGACGGCTGCCAGCCGGTGGTGATCGGCCAGGCGGGGCATGTGGAAGTGCGCGGCCTGGTGGGCGATTTTCCCGAAGCCGTGGTGGTGCTGGACGAAACGGACCTGGACCGCATCCCGGCACATCCCCGGCTCGGCGTGGTGTCGCAGACCACGCAGCCGCTGGAGCGGACGTTGCGCCTGGTGGAGGCGATCAAGCGCCGTCACCCAGAGTCGGAGGTGCGCTTCATCGACACGATCTGCCAGCCGACCAAGCAGCGCCAGGCGGCGATGGATGAGCTGCTGGGCCAGTGCGACCACATCGTGGTGATCGGCGGGCGCAACAGCAACAACACGCAGGCTCTGACGCGCAAAGCGGAAGACCATGGCCTGCCGGTGATGCAGGTGGAAAGGCCGGAGGAACTGGAGCCGGCGTGGTTCGTCGGCGCGGTCAACGTGGGCGTGACGGCCGGCACCTCCACGCTGGATGAGACGGTGCAGGCCGTGCTGGACCGGCTGCGGCGGATCGCGGCTGAGGCCGGGCCCGTTCCCCACGCCATAGGTTAACAATTTCAAGCATGCAACCAATCCCATGAACACCCAGTACTGGATCACCCGCTTCCAAGCCAGCACCTGTCTCAATCACGAGATGGTCTTCCCCACGATCACCTGCGAGCTGTCTGAGGAGGTGCGAAAACCTCTGGCGGCCTCACTGGCTACCTTTCAACTTGGAGAAAGCGGTGGTGGCACGCGCTTGCGCCGCTACGCCCGCAGCATCGCCCCGCTGGAAAGCTTTCGCGGCTATCAGCGGGCGGTGGACATGTTTGTGGCGGAAGAGCAGAGCCACGCGGCCTTGCTGGCTCGGCTGGTGGAGCGGCTGGACGGCACCCTGCTCACCCGGCAGTGGACGAACTCGGTGTTCCGCTGGATGCGCGACCTGGTGAACCTGGAATTTAACGTCCAGGTGCTGCTAACCGCTGAACTGGTGGCGGAGGCATACTTTGGCATCCTGGCGGTGCGCGCCACCGATCCGGCGGTGCGGGCTGTGTCACGCAAGCTGCTGCGCGATGAGATGGGGCACCTGGCCTTCCAGCGCGATTTTCTGTTTGAGCGGCTGCGCACGTTCACGCCGGCCACGCAACGGCTCTGGCGCTGGCAGTTCCGCGCCATCCACCAGGTCACCGCCGCTGTGGTGGCCTGGGATCACCGGCAATGCCTGCGTGCGATGGGCGTGGCACCGGCGGACTTCCGCGCCCGCGCCACGCGCTGCTGGCGCAGCTTCCAGGCACGGCTGGAGCGGCAGCTCAAGGAAGCGGCCGCTGAAGGCCAGGCACCGGTCATGGTCACCACTCTTGGCTGATCGCGTTACCAGGACACAGGTCGTATAGGGCCTATTTGAACGTTATCGGACAGCCGCCATCATCGCGGGCGGCGAATCAGGGCCATGACCACGCTTTTCACTTCTGAAGCCACCTCCAAAGGGGGCCGTTCCGGCTCGATCTCGAATCCCGACGGCCTGCTCAATGTCTCGCTGGGCAATCCGCTGGAGGAGGGCCGGGCCAAGGCTGGGCCGAATCCCGAGCTGTTGTTTGCCGGTGCCTACTCGGCCTGCTATCATGGCGCAGTGCTGAATGCGGCGAAGAAGCTGGGCATCCCGCTGAAGGATTCCACCGTGCGCGCCTTGGTGAGCTTGAACGAGGATGATCAGGGCGGCTATGGCATCTCCGTGGAGCTGCACGCGCACCTGCCGGATGTGGCCCGCGCCGATGCGCAGGCGGTGATGGAGCAGGCGCACAAGACCTGCCCGTATTCGAAGGCCTTGCGCGGCGAGGCTCCCGTGGTGCTGGTGGTGGATTGAAAGTCACGCGGCGGCTGCAAGGAAGGCCCGGGGCGGCAGCGTATGAGGCTGCCCGCCTATGTCCTTCCTCTCGCTCAAACCTTGCCGCCTGCCCCTGCTTTCGCTCTGTGTCTGCGCCGTCGCCAGCCTGGCATCGGCCAAACAGCCGCCGCCTCCAGGGCCGCTGGCACCGGCTTTGCAGCCGCTGGTGGACCGTGGCGACCTCATCGCCGGCGCGGTGTTGCTGGTGGCGGACAAGGAGAAGGTGCTGGACCTGGAGGCCTTCGGTCACTCCAGCCTGAAGAAGCACACGCCGATGGAGGTGAACAACGTCTTCTGGATTGCCTCCATGACCAAGTCCATCACCGGCACACTGTTCATGACCCTGGTGGACGAGGGCAAGGTGAACATTGAGGATCCGGTGGAGAAGTATCTGCCCGAGTTCAAAGGCCAGCAGGTGGTGGAAGAAACGGGCAAGGACAAGGCGAAGGGCGCTCCGCATGCGCCAAAGCATCCCATCACGGTGAAGGAAGTGCTCAGTCACACCAGCGGCATGGCTTTGCCGAATGACCCGGCGCTGCGGGGCAAGGACACCCTGAAGGACTTGGTAACAGGCTACGCTGCCCTGCCTCTGCGCCGCGAGCCGGGCACCAAGTTCGAGTACAACAACGCTGGCATCAACACGGCGGGCCGCATCATTGAAGTGCTCACCGGCCTGTCATTCGACGAGGCATTGCACCAGCGCCTGCTCGATCCGCTGGGCATGAAGGACACCAGCTTCTGGCCTAACGAAGAGCAGGGCCGTCGCCTGGCGCACACCGTGCGCTTCACCGCCGACAAGAAGGGGCTGGAGGAGATCGACTTTGCCGAAAAAATCACGCCCGACCTGATCGAAAAGCTGGGCAAGGGCGTGCCTGTGCCGCATGAGCTGCTGGAGGACTTTGGCCTGGGCAAGCTGACCGAGTACGGCAACCACTACGGCGAGCCGGCCGGCGGCCTGTTTTCCACGGCGGCGGACCTCGGGCGCTTCTGCCAGATGCTGCTCAACGGCGGCACCTGGGAGGGCAGGCGCTACCTCAGCGAGAAGGCCATCGCGCAGATGAGCTCGATCCAGACCGGCGACATCGTGGTCAATCCGCAGGAAGGCTACGGCCTGGGCTGGTTCGTAAAGAAGGGCACGGCGGAAGGCCCTGCCGTAGGCAGCTACGGCCATCGCGGCGCCCGCCGGCCCATCATGTGGGTGGATCCCAAAGACGGCCTGGTAATGGTGCTGCTGGTGGAGCGTTTCGACATGACGGGCGAGCAGCAGCAGGACCTTTACAGCGGCTTCATGAAAAAGGCGGTGGAGCTTTACGGTAAGAAGTAGGACGGCCGAATCCGCGGCCCACAACGGACTCTTGCCTGGTCTCATGGAACCCCAATGCTCACCTTGCCTGAAAGCTCGGGCGAGGTGCTCAGCGTCTGGCCGGTGATGGGGAGGTGGGGCAGGAGGAACCAGCCTTGGGCCACGGGGCCGGAGGCCTGGTAAATGATGGCGCCCTGGTAAGTGACGGTGCGGTTGAGTGACTCCGGCGTGCCGGTGAGCAGGAAGCTGCCGCTGAACAGGCCGCTGCTGGAGGTGATGGCGAGCAGGAGCTTGTCAGGGTTGGGGGAGGGCGGCGTGACGGTGTTGGTGATGGCGGTGGTGCTGAGGTTACGCACGCTCACCACAGCATCCGGCGGCGAGCCGGGGGCCTGGCTGAGACCACCGCCGGTGAAGCTCACCTGGGCGTTGGCGTTCTGGTTGGGCAGGCCCATGACGACGTGGCCGGCTGTCGGTGCGATGTACTTGCCGCCAAAGGCGGAGAGGGTGAGGGGACCGAAGCCCGAGCGGTACACGCGGTCCTTGGAGGCCGTGGCGGCAGGCGCTTTGTACCACGTGGGGCTGCCGCTGATGGAGCCGGTCGTGTCGGTGGCCAGGGAAAGCACGCCGCTGTAGCTCCCGGTGTTGCCATAGAGAAGCTGGTGGACCAAAACCTGGCCTTGGGGGCCAACGAAGGCGCTGCTGGTGACGGCGGAGCCATCGGCCAGTTTCTGCACGGCGGACAGGGTGCCGGCGGCGGCGACGGTGAAGCTGCCGAAGCCGGTGCCCTGCGGCAGGGATGGATCGGCGGTGCCCTGGGTAAGGCCAAAGGTGCGGTAGCCCAGATACGCCGTGGCGGGGTGGGTGGTGGCGATCCAGGTGTTGCGCCAGCCCTGCACGGCGGCGGTGTGGGTGGTGTCGGTAAGGGAGCCGGAAGTGATGACGGCATTGGTCGTATCAATGCCAAAGGTGAGGAGCAGCGGCAACGGCAGCGGCGTGCCGGTGCGGAAAATGCCAACGGTGGCGGTGGGCGTTTTGATGCCCGCGACATCGATGTTCACCGAGCCAAAGGTGAGCGGCACGGCGGCCGCGGCACCGAGGCTGAGCCTGCCGGTGATGAGACCGTTGCCGGCGATGGTGAAATCCACGCGGCCGCCGAGTTTGTTGTTCAGCCCGGCATCGCGTGCCACGGGGCCGGCGTAGTTGCCGGCAATGCCGGCGGGGAAGGGCGCGATGTGGATGGTGTCGATCACCGCGGTGCTGACCCCTTTGAGATTGGTGGCGGTGATCTTGACGTTGAAGGTGCCGGCCACGCGCGGTGCCCCGATGATCACCCCGCTGGTGGGCACGTAAGTGACGCCGGAAGGCAGGCCGCTGACGGCATAGCTGGCGGGCTGGCGCTCGGGCGAGCTGTCCACCTGGATCTGGTGCACGTAGCTGCCGCTCACGATGCCATCCGGCATGTTCTGCGGGCTGGTGACGATGGGTGCGCGCAGCACCTTCACGGTGAAGGGGCCGCTGCTGTGGCTGATGAGGGTGCCGGGGTGCTGCAGGTCGGGCATGGAGACGAGGCAGGAATAGCTGTCCGTATCCGCGAGCGAGGCTTTGGTGATGGTGAGCCTGTAAGCTGTCACTTCGGCGATGGTGCCGGCCGTGTTCAACGGATTGACGCCATTGGCCAGCGGCGAGCCGTTCTTCTGCCAGTGATAGGTGATGCCTGGCGCGGCGGCGCTGACGGTGAGGCTGATGGTGCCGCCTTCCGCCACCAGCACGGGCGTGGTGGCAAGGTTCACCACGCCGAGGTTCGCCGTGCTGGTGATCGAGCCGGAGGCGTTGGTGGCCTTCACCATGTAGGCCCCCGCGCTGGCCGTGGTGGCGGCGGCGATGGAGTAGCTGGCGGCGGTGGCCTTGCTGATGGCGGCATTGTTCTTGTACCACTGGTAGCCCAGCCCGCCGCCGCTGGCATTGACGGTGAACAGCGCCGCCTGGCCGGTGCCTGTCCAGGCGGAGGCGGGCGGTGTGGTGATGGCGGGCACCGTCAGGCCGCTGCCGGTGAGGGTCACATCGAACGAAGGCTGGTACGAGGGATCGTTGCTGGCGATGTGCAGCACGGCCGTGCGCGTGCCGCCGGCGGCGGGGGCAAAGGTCACCGTCAGCGTGGCGCTGCCGCCTGCCGCCACGGAGCCGGGCGCCGGCGGCTTGATGGCGAAGTCACCGGCATTGGCTCCATCAATGGTAAAGCCCAGGCCGCTGAGGGCGGCGGTGCCGGTGTTCTTGATGGTGAAGGCCACGGATGTGCTGCCGCCGGAGCGCACCGCACCAAAGTCCGCCGTGCCGCCGCTGCTGAGGCTGGCTCCAGCCTTTTGAACCACCAGTGTGGGCAGGCTCATCAGCACGCCGCGCACCACCCGGTTGCCATAGTAATCGGCCACGTAGAGCACGTTGTGGGCGCCAAGCGCGATGCCCATGGGCGAATCGAAACGCGCCGCCGCTCCCGTGCCTTCCCGGCCGCCGGAGACGGAGGCCAGGCCGCCGACGGTGGTCACCATCCCATCGAGGGTGATGCGCCGGATGGTGTTGTTGCCGGTGTCCGCCACAAAGACATTGCCCGCGGCATCAACGCACAGGCCGGAGGGGGTGTTGAACGTGGCGGCGGTGGCACCCGCACCATCTGCGGAGCCCGCGTGGCCGGCCTGCCCGGCCAGGGTGGACACCGTGCCGCCAGCGGTGATCTTGCGGATCAGATTGTTGCCGGAGTCCGCGACATAGAGGTTGCCCGCGGCATCACGCGCCAGCCCGCGCGGCTGGCTGAACCGCGCCGTGGTGAGCCCGCCATTGGTCGAGCCGGAACTGCCCGCCGCCCCGGCATAGGTGGAGACAAGCCCGGCCGCGGTGATCTTGCGCAGCAGGTAGTTGTACGAGTCGGCCACCACCAGGCTGCCATCGGCCATGAGCACCGATCCCCAGGGCTGGTAAAACTTCGCCGCCGTGCCCTGGCCGTTGATAGTGCCCGCGTTGTTACGGCTGCCGGCGAAATCGGTGATGCCGCCCTGCGCGTCCACTTTCACCACCACCTGATGGTAGTTGTCCACCCCGAGGATGGTGCCCGTGCTGTCCATGGCCAGGCCGGAGATCTGGCGCAAATCCAGGTCAGGCCCGCTGCTGTAGTTGGCGGCGATCACGCTGGTGACTCCTGCCAGGGTGACACGGCGGATGGACTCCGCACCCCATTCGCCCAGGAGGAGGTTGCCACCGGCATCGGTGGTGATGGCGGCGGGGTAACTGAGGCGTGCGGCAAGGCCCACGCCATCCACCGGCACGCTTCCGCCCGTCGTCTCCGCATCCCCGGGGTGGGGGGCGAGGCCCGCGTACGTGGAAACCAGGCCGGCCGTGGTGACGGCACGGATGGTGCCGCAGGTGCCATCGGCCACCAGCAGGTCGCCCGCCGGCGTGAGCGCGATGCCGGAGACCCCGGAGAACTGCGCGTTGCTGCCAAGGCCGTCGATGATGCCGTAGCCTAGGCCGTAGCCCCCGGCGAGGGTGGTGACAACGCCCGCCGCTGTGACCTTGCGCACGGCCCGGTTGCCTGTGTCCGCCACGTAAATGCTGCCATCCGCCGCCACGGCCAGACCTTTGGGGCTGCTAAACCGTGCGGCGCTGCCGGTGCCGTCCGCAAAACCGTTGAGCGTGCCGCCCGCGAGGGTGGAGACGGCAGCGGAGGCAACGACGATCTTGCGCAAGGCACTGGCGCCATCCAGCACGTACAGGGTGGTCCCGGCGGGATCGCTGGTCATGCCAGCGGGGCTGGAGAAGTGCGCTGAGGCGCCTGTTCCATCCAGTTGATCGTAGGTCCCGGCAGTGCCGGCAAAGGTGCTCACCACGCCGGACGGTGTGATTTTGCGTATCACGTGGTTGAACGTGTCCGCCACGTAGAGGTTGCCGGCGGCGTCGAACGCCAGCCCTGACGGGTTTCTGAAGCGGGCGGCCGGGCCCGGCTGGTCCACATAGCCGGAGGAAGAGTACAAACCGCCGGCGACCGTGGTCACCGTGCCGTCGCTGGTGACCTTGCGGACGACCGAGCCATCGGTGAAGTACAGCGTGCCCGCACCGTCCCAGGCCATGCCGCTGGTGGTGGGGGAGAGGGTGGCCGTGCCCGCCGGTCCATCCCCCGGAATAAAGTATCCGGGCCTGCCGGCATAGGTGGTGACCACGCCGCCCGGCGCGATCTTGCGGATGGCGAAGTTGTTCGTGTCCATCACGTAGGCATTGCCAGCGGCATCGGTCACCAGGCCCCCAAGCTGCGAGCTGAAGCGCGCCACGGAGCCGGTGCCATCGTCGCTGCCGAAGCCGCCGGGCGCGCCCACAAAGGTGCTCCACAGGTACTGCCCCACGCCGGAGGGTTCGCTGCCGCCGAAGCCGGTGAGCGTGAGCTTGAAGACGAGGTGCAGCGGATCGTTCGACGTGATGCTCAGCTCGCCGCCGCGCGGGCCGGCGGCAGCGGGTGCGAAGGTGATGGTGAAGGTGGTGCTGGCACCCTCCGCCACCGAAGCCGCCGGGGCTGTGGCAAGGCTGAAATCACCGCCGTTGACGCCGCCGGGAGCGGCTGCGGAAAGGGACAGGGCCGCGCCGCCGGTGTTCCGGATGGTGAAGGACTTTGTCATGGTGCCGCCCGTGGCCACCGCCCCGAAGTCCACCGTGCCGATGCCATCGGTGAGCGCGGTGCCAGCCGGCTGCTCCACCACCATCTGCGGCACTTGCACCAGGGTGCCTTTCACGATGCGGTTGTTGTCCTGGTCGGCCACGTAGAGGTCGCCGGCGGCGGAGATGGCGATGCCTTCCGGCCCGTTGAATTCGCCCAGGGAAGCGAGGCCGTCGCGATGGCCGGCCACATACGGCGAGCCGCCCAGGTTTCGAACCACGCCCGCCGGGCTGATCTGGATCACTGTCTGTGCCACGGTGTTGGTCACGTAAATATTGCCCGCGGCATCGGCGCAGATGGCCCTTGGCAGCCCCAGGTTACCCTGCCATTCGAAGTCATGGTAGTAAGGCAGCACGTTGAGGGTGGTGACCACGCCAGCGGGGGTTACCTTGCGGATGTTGTCACCGTCGTAGCCCATGACGTAGAGGTTGCCGGCG
>FTCC01000268.1_pt1 | contig 16520 bp, 11 predicted proteins | sample 1639481 | NCBI WGS metagenome assembly FTCC01 (sample SAMEA3914864, study PRJEB12502) | metagenome | biome: forest; material: soil | place: USA | collected 2012-03-12 | depth 0.3 m | reverse complement strand
GGTCCAGCGCGGGCGGCAGGGAGTGGATGAAGCTGTCGATCGCGCGCACCACATAGGGATGGCTGATGTGGATGGCCTCCACGTCCTGAGGGCAGCGCGAGATGATGTCAGTCTCGTAATTGTTAGGTGCGCTCTCGGTGAAAATCCGGGCGTCGTTGTCGCCAACGATGTTGATGGCGAACTGGCGGCCCTTGAAGTTCACGCCGTCGTTGGTGGTTGAGTTGAAGTTCACCCAGCGCTTGACATACCGGGCGGTGTCCAGGTCGTCCTTGGCCAGGCCGTCGTCGTCGAAAATGAAGTACACCTTGGTGCCCTGGATGGACTCGTACAGGCGGGCGCCGGTGCGGAACAGGCGGTTGTCATCCCCCTGGGCATAGACGAAGATTTTTTTAACACCTGGCTGCAATCTTTGCCAGAGCTGCTGGTTCTGGTCATCCAGGTTCACCAGGGTGGTGAAGCCGCGGTACTCTTCGTACAGGGTGAAGCCGTCGCCTTTGTTGGAAGCCCCCGTGTCGGGCTTGTTTTCCTCATCCCAGGTGGCGGGCAGGTTCTGGTCAAAGATGTGGTTCTGCTTCTCCCAGGCATCGGCGATGTGGTTGCCATTGTCATCGCGCGGGATGGGGATGAACTTCCCGCCGGTGCGCGGATAGGTGCCCACCAGGTCACTGGTGTCGGCAGTGGCCTCCAGCCTGCCATAGGCGGCGGCGTCGATGGCCTCCACCACAATCACGGCCTCGGTCACATCCTTCACGATATAGGCGTGCTGCGGGTTGCCAGGATCGACGTGGATGCCGTCGGCCTGGTCCTTGGCGAAGCGCAGGCCGGGCTTGGGATCACCGGCGTATCCGGTCTTGGGCTCATTGCCGCAGCGGCCCGTGTTCTTGCTCACCTCGGTGAGGTAGAAGTCCATCGGCGCGCCGGCGGCAGGCTTCTTTGGGTCCTTGGGCTTGAGCGTGGCCTTGAAGGACAGGCGCTCGGCATCGCCGTAGAGCTTCTGCGCGTCGGCGGTCTCGCACACCGGCTTGGGCACCCAGTTGTCGTAGGCCAGGCTGTCCACCGGCTCGATGATCAGGTCCTCCGGCGGCTTCGGGCCGGGGATGATGGTGATGGTGGCGGAGATGGTCTTGCGGTGCGTGTGTGAGACACTTTTGCCCGGCGTGGAGGCCTGGCTTTCGGCCTTCGCCATGGGGTCCTCGATGGTGCCGCTGCAGGTCAGCGTGTATCCGCCCTTGGGGAGCTTGGTGGTCTTCGCGCCGTACCACACGTTGCTGCTGAAATCGTCCGCTGGGTCGGGCTGCGGGCCTTCCGTGGCGCTGGCGGGCGTGGGCCGCAAGGTGAAGCCAGGGCTGTCGGTCTGGCCTTGGGCAGGCAGCGGGCTGATGCTGTCGGTGTGATGCTCGGCCACCAGGTGCCGGTTGGGCGGCAGGCCTTCCCAGTGATGCAGGGTGGTCTTGTTCTGGCAGCTTGACTGAGTGATCTTGATCAGGGCGGGAATGGTGGCCATCAGGTTCATGCCATCGCCGATGTGCGTGATGTTGGCGCCGCCCACCTGCGTGGGATCGGCGATGCCGCTGGCCGATCCTTGGGATTCGGTGGTGGTGGGCGGGAAGTCCTTGCCGTCGGGCACGGCGCTGTGGGTGTCCTTGGCGTGGTAAGTGTAACTCGCCGAGCCCTGGAGGGTCTTCTGCGGGTCCTCCATCACCAGGAAATTTTCGCCCTCCGTGTCCTTGGTGATCTGGATGCTGTGGGATTCGTGGATTTGGATGGCCGTCTCCGTAACGGCATGGCGCTTGGTCTCGCCCTGGCTGTCCTTGGCGTCGGAGGTCAGGACGTCGGATTCGGTGTAGCGCAGGTCGATGATCAGCCGGCCGTCGATCCGGCTGCTCTGGCCGTGGGCGGTGAGGCTGAACAGGGCGGCCAGGGTGATCAGACCGTGGGGGAGAAAAGCCGTCAGTTTCCGAAGGGCGGGCGACATTGGCCACCATCCGTTAAGAGGGCTGCCTGGGCAATCAATCATTGCCTTGGACCTCAATTCAGGGGGCGAACTCGGAAGGCGTGCAGCAAATTCGCAGCCCTGTGGTGCAGCTTGCTTGTTGTGCGCGCTTCAGCGCGTGGGGTGGGACAAGGTTGGTCGCGTGAAGTTCCGCCACCCCACGCGCTAAAGCGACGCACAACGAACGGGGAAGGCGTGCGGCAAATTCGCAGCCCAACGGCGCGGCCGGGCAATCAATCAATGCCTTGAAGGAATAACTTGCCGTCGAGCGTCTCTCATTGCTGACTGAACCGTACCCTAGCCATGAAACTCGTTCGTGCCTTTTCCCTGCTCGCCGCCCTGGCCCTGATCAGCCATGCGGAAGACAAGCCCGCAACCCCCAAGAAGACCGCCGTGGACAACAAGACTGACAAAGTGGTGAAAACCGATGCCGAGTGGCGCAAGCAGCTCACGCCCGAGCAGTACCGCGTGACGCGCACCGCCGGCACCGAGCGGCCCTTTGGCGAGGCGTACGAGAAGTTCAACGCCGAGGGCGACGGCACCTATTACTGCGTGGGCTGCGGCGCGGAGCTGTTCACCTCGCATGAGAAGTTTCACTCCGGCTGCGGCTGGCCGTCCTTTTACGATTCCAGCAAGGCCAAAGGCGTGGCCGAACACGTGGACAACTCCGGCGGCATGCACCGTGTCGAGGTGACCTGCAAGCGCTGCGATGCGCACCTGGGCCACGTCTTCGAAGGGGAAGGCTTCAAGACGCCCACCGACCGCCGTTTCTGCATCAATGCGGCCGCGCTGAAGTTTGTGCCGGCGGGCGATACGACGAAGCCAGAGCTGAAGGAGCTGGAGCAGGCAAAGAAGGATGCCGCCGCGGCGAGGAAGGCACAGGAGGAGCGGGAGAAGTAGGAGCGGTGGTTTTAAACTGGATTTGAACCACGGAGTGGTTCTCCACGAGTAGCCCGGGGTCGAATGACCCCGGGAATAGGCGAGTGGGGGCATCAACCACGGAGTGGTTGGCCAATGCTTGGCAGGCATTTTTAAGCGCAGTGAGCATTGGGCAACCCCTCCAGGGTTGAGCGCGTGTCTCTCGCTTTACCCGGGGTCGTTCCGACCCCGGGCTACTCACGGAGAACCGCGCTGCGGTTCAAGGCCGAGCATTCGGTGCCCTAAATCCTTCCCAAAATCGCCGCATCCCAGTCCTTCCACACGGGATCAAAGCCGCGATTCCTGAGCAGCGTGGCGATTTCATCGGGCGAACGGTTATCGGAGATTTCGAACTGGCCCGTAGCTTCGTCGTCAGCGGTGTGCTCGGCCAGCTCCACGCGGCGGCCGCGCACAGTGAGGTGCAGGTCGTCGCGGCCCTGGCCGGTGTAGCCGCCGGGCTCGGTGTGGCTGCCAGCGCTCATGGTGGTGACGCCGAGCGGCAAAAGGGCATCGCGCAGGGCAGGGGATTCACGGGTGCTCATCACGATGCCCACCTGCGGGAAGCAGATGCGGAAGGCGCAGATGAGCTGCACAAAGGTGCGGTCGTCTAACACGTAGCGTGGCGCAAAACCGCCGGCCGCGGGGCGCAGGCGCGGGAAGGCCACGGTGTAGCTGGCCTTCCAGCAATGCGTCTGCATGTAATCGACATGCGCGCCCAGGCCAAGGGCTTCATCCCGCCAGTCGGCAAGACCAAACAGCGCGCCGAGGCCGAGCCGCCGGAAGCCGCCGGCATAGCCGCGCTCGGGGCATTCCAGGCGCCAGTCGAAATCGCGCTTGGGGCCCAGGGTGTGGTACTGGGCATAGGCGGGGCGGTCGTAGGTTTCCTGATAAACCACCAGGCCCTCCGCGCCGCAGTTCACCATGCGCTCATAGTCCGGCGTCTCCATGGGGCCGACCTCGATGGCCAGGGTGGGCACTTCATTGCGCAGCACCTCCAGGCACTGCTCCAGGTAGCCGTTGGAGACAAATTTCGGGTGCTCGCCCGCCACCAGCAGGATGTGGCGGAAGCCCTTGTCACACAGGTGCCGGGCCTCCTTGATCACCTGGTCAATGGTTAGAGTGACACGGAAGATCGGGTTGTCGCGCGAGAAGCCGCAGTAGGCGCAGTTGTTCACGCACTCGTTGCTCAGGTACAGCGCCGCGAACAGGCGCATGGCCTTGCCGAAGTTCTGGCGCGTGAGCTTGGCGGCCTCCTTGGCCATGGCCTCAAGCTGCGCGGGGGACTTGGGCTCCAGGAGCTGCGAGAGCCTCCGCACGGTGGGCGACTGACGGGTGGGGAGCTGGTTGAAGGTATCGACGAAACTCATTGCGATGGGGATGACGGGGAGTGCTGGGCAAGCCACTCGCCGGGAGACATGATCATCTGGGCGGTGAACGAAAGGCCATCCCGGAGGGATGAAAGCCTGTAGCCGGTGGTTGAGCGAGCTTGCGAGCGATACCACCGGTTTGATCGCCTCGCAAGACGCACCCCGGCAGGGGTGCCAGCCACGCCGCTGCGATCCCTGCCGGGATCGTTGCCGACCGCTTGCTACTTCCGGTGGTGTCGCTCGCAGGCTCGCTCAACCACCGGCTACAGGCTGCCACGCCTCCGGCGTAAAGATGCCGCCGTCCAAGATTGAGTAACTGTCCCTGGTCCCGGTCCGGGGCAGCCATGAAAGCGGTGGCTTCCGCATGGGCTGGCTCGTTGGGATTCGCTGCCGCCAGCCAGACATGGGTGTCAACTACGAGCATCGGTTACGCCCTTCACTGACAATCTCCACCATGTTGGGACCCTCCACGGCTTTGGCCTCGATCCGACGACCGATCTGCAACAGGCCTTCCAGCCAGCGGTCCACCGCAGCCTGGCGCTCTTCATGCGATTGAGGAATGGCGGACTCGCTGGTTTCCATGCGCGCCTGCAACCTGGCGACAAGGTGCTCCAAACCAGACCGGGGCAACAGGCCGGCTGCCGTCTCAATTTCCGCGAGCGTCATCGAGTTGTGATAATCTTGAAATAAGTGAATGGCAACCCGGGCCTCAATCCCGCCAGACCATGTCCGCAGGATACGCCTCCTTGCGGAAGGCCTCGCGCTGGGCGCGGTGCTGGTTGAGCAGGATGGTGTTGGGGTACGAGCCGAGGACGATGCACGGACGCTCGCGCTCGGGGCGGCTGAGGTGGTGCTGGTTGATCTCGGCCACGGCGTTGCTGATGCTGGGCGAGTCGCTGTGGCCTTCGAATTCGGCGAAGAACACGTACTCGAACGACACCATCAGCCGCGGATACGGATGGATGATGGAGAGGAAGGCACCGTGGCGGTCGAAGACGCGCAGGGTTTCGTGCAGGGTGCCGCGTTTGTTCGGCAGATTGAGCAGCACGCAGGTCTTCTGCCAGGAGTGGTCCACGGTGCCGACGATCTGGCCGGCGGAATCCTTCACCGTGGCCATGAAGGTGCGGCCTTCGATCTGGCGCATGGGCTCATCGCCCAGCACCCAGAAGCGCGTCATGCCATTGCGGAAATCGGTGATCCAGTCGGCGGCCTCCCACACCAGGCCGCAGGATTCGCGGGCGGCGGCGAGGTTTACCTCCACCAGCCGGCCTTCGGTGGAGGCGGCGGCTTCGGCGGAGGCGAGGGCGGCGATGCCGGGATCAGCGAGGGCTTCCTGCACAGCGGCGCCGGTGCTTTTGGCCTGCACAATCTCAATGCCGGGCAGGGCCTTGCGCACCGCGGCGAGGAAGCGCGAGCACTGGCGCAGGGCGCTCTGGTGGCTCATTATTTTGGTCACCTGGCGCAGGTCGCCGGTCTGGTGGATAAACAGGTGGCGGATGGGCAGCAGCTCCTCCCAGCACAGATGCGGGCGGCTGGGCAGATCGTACTCAAACAGGCGCTCGATCTCACGCACGGATTCGGTGATCAGGCTGTCGAGGGTGTTCTCGATGGCGATGATGCCGTAGTCGATCTCCCCGCGCGCCTTGGCATCGATCACATCCTGGTGCGTTTCGAAGGGGCGCATGTCGGCGTCGCTGCCGAGGGTCTTCAGGTGCGCCGCAAAGCGCGTGGCCACGGTGTAGCCGTTGGTCAGCGGAGCGGGGCCGAGGAAGCCAATGCGGGCGGGGGACATGGGGAGTCTTACTGGGGGCTGGAAGGATAAATGTCCAGTGCCAAGTCAAGGCCCAGCGTTCCGGCGGCACTCAAAAGATCATGAGGCAGAACGGTGCCGATGTTGCCGTTTTCTGTAAACAAGCCAATGAACAACTCACTGCTGCCGCCTGACGTGCGATGTCTTTGAAGAAGGCGCGGTGCGGTTTCAACCCCTCGACCGTGCTCCAAAGAAAGCCTTCCAGATCATTGTCGTCAGTCACCGCGGGCGATGAAAACCAGTAGCCGGCGCAGGATGGGCTCGCAAGGCCTGGCTGCAACCCGAGGGTGTCCGTGAGGACTTGGAGATCCATCGTGGAGTGGCGGATCCGCAGCGAGACCTGGTAGGTGTAGGGATGCATTAAGGCGGAGAAAAGTGGAGGCGTGCTTTGGAGTACGGTGACTTGTCCCCTATATCTTGAAAGGCTTCGTGTGGAGGCGTGCGAAGCACCTTGGACTGCGGTGACTTTTCACCGCTTTCGGCCGTGGAGGCTTGCCGACGATAGGAACTTTATTTGCCGCCCAGTTGTGATGCAGTCAAAGCCGTTGGCCATGCAATGCCGCTTCCCCACCACGCCGACAAGTCGGCTCCGGCCAAAGCGGTGACAAGTCACCGCAGTCCAAAGCGCTTCGCGCGCCTCCAGATGGTACATGTGGGGGTGCATTGATGTGAAAGCCAGCCCGCTCACACATCCACTGCCACCGCTGCCGAGGCCGCCAGGATGGCATACGCCCGCTTGCCTTTGCGCAGCAGCACGCCCTGGCCGTGCAGCAGGTCGGCGGAGGTGACGGTATGGGCCACATCGGTGCAGCGCACGCCGTTGATGTAGATGCCGCCGGCCTCGATGTCCTTGCGCGCCTGGCCTTTGCTGGGGCTCAGCGCGGTGGCGACCAGGGCTTCGACGATGGACAGGCCTTTGATGAGCTGGTCGTCTGACACGGTGGAACCGGCGACTTCGCTGCGCAGGATCTGAAACGTCTCGGGCGTGATGTCTTCCGCCGGGCCGCCGAAGAGGATGGCGGTGGCCGCCTCCGCCGCCTGGCAGGCTGGTTCGCCGTGCAGGAGCGTGGTCATTTCCTTGGCCAGGGCCCGGTGGGCTTCGCGCTTGCCGGGGTTGACGGTGTGGGCTTCCTCCAGCGCCGCGATCTGCTCCTGCGGCAGGAGGGTGAAGTACTTCAGGTAGCGCACCACGTCGCGGTCGTCCGTGTTGATCCAGAACTGGTAGAACTTGTACACGCTGGTGCGCTTCGCATCCAGCCAGATGGTGCCGCTCTCGGTCTTGCCGAACTTGGTGCCGTCGGCCTTGGTGATCAGCGGCAGGGTCAGGCCGTAGGCCTGGCGGCTGAGCTTCTTGCGGATGAGGTCGCTGCCGGCGGTGATGTTGCCCCACTGGTCGCTGCCGCCGATTTGGAGCATGCAGTCGAACTTCTCCGCCAGGTGGTAGAAGTCGTAGGCCTGCAGCAGCATGTAGCTGAACTCGGTGTAGCTGATGCCCACGTCGCGGTCCTCCATGCGGGCACGCACGCTTTCCTTGGCCACCATTTGGTTGACGGTGAAGTGCTTGCCCACATCGCGCAGGAAGTCGATGAAGCTGATGGGGCGGAACCAGTCGGCATTGTCCACCAGGCGCGCGGGGTTGCCGGCCACCTCGAAATCCAGCAGGCGCGAGAGCTGCGGCTTGATGGCCTCGACATTGGCGCGGATCTGGTCGGCGGTCAGGAGCTGGCGCTCGGCGGTCTTGCCGCTAGGATCGCCGATGGAGCCCGTGGCCCCGCCGGCGACGGCAATGGGATGATGGCCGGCAAGCTGGAAGCGGCGCAGGGCGATCAGGGGCACCAAGCTGCCCACGTGCAGCGAATCGGCCGTGGGATCAAAGCCGCAGTACAAGGTGACGGGCTTTTGCTTGAGCAGATCGGGAAGCTGCGGGGCCTTGTCGGCGGCATCGGACTCCGCGAAGCGGGTATAATCGCTGAGCAGGCCGCGCCATTGGATGTCTTCAAAAATGTCCATGCACGGGGTGAATAGCACAGCCTGCGGTGCGTGCCAGTGATTGTGCTCACGGCCCCGTCAGCTCTGCACGGCCGCTGAGCTTCGGCGAGGTGGCCACGGTCTGCTTCGCCACAGGCAGCTCCGGCAGCAGGAAGTAGCCGCAGCCCGCGGTGCCCGTCGGTGTGGTGACGATCTGGCCCAGGAAGCCCGCCGTGCGGTTCAGGGCGGTGGTGGCGCCGGGGATGAGGAAGGTGCCGCCGTAGATGCCGGTGGCGGCGTTGAAGGTGGTTACGACAGTGTGATACGGATTGGGATTGGGCGAGAGCTTCGCGTTGTACGGGGTGACACTGGCCGAGTTCGTGACCCCCGTGGCGCTGGGATTGGCGATGCGCAGGGCCTGGCTGAACTCCTTGCCTTCCGCATCCAGGCCGCCGAGGGTGAAAGCAAGGGAGGCATTGGTGCCCTGGCTGGCTGGCAGGCCGAGCACCCGCTGGCCTTTGGCCGGGGCCGCATACGGGCTGCCGGCGACCGTCACATTGAGCGGGCCGAAGCCGGCCTTGTACACGGTGTCTGTCGAAGTGGGCAGGGGCGAAGGCTTCATCCAGGCCAGCGTGCCGCCCACGGTGTTCTGGGCCGGAGCCGTGGCGCCCTGGGTGAGGGTGAGCACGCCCAGGCAGCTCCCGCGGTTGCCGTACAGCGGCTGGTAGAGCATCACATGGCCGTCTTCGCTGAGAAACGCCGCGCAGCTCAGCACGCTGCTGTCGGCCAGACGGCCGCTGATCGTCAGCCCGCCGGTGACCTCATTCACCGTGAAGGCGCCGAAGCCAAAGCCCTGCGGCAGGCTGCGATCCGCATTCCCGTTCTCGATGCCGAAGGTGTAATACGCCTTGTACGCCGTGGCCTTGTGGGCGGTGCTCCACACGTTGCGCCACAGGCTGAAGGTCACCGTAGTGGCTCCGCCGTCGGTCAGCGTGGCAGTGGTGATGCTGCTGGAGGAGTGCGGGGTAAACGTCAGCGCCAGCGGCGTGGCACCGGTGCGCGGCAGGCTCAATACGGCGCTGGGATCCGCGCCAGGAGAGGCATCCAGCGCCTTCACCAATCCTAGCGTGGTGCCGCCGGTGGTGATCTTGAACGTCATCACGCCAGTGCCGGCAATGGTGAGGCTGACCCGCGAGCCGAGGCCGTTGCTCAGAGAGCTGGCAGGGATGAGCCCCTCATAGGTGCCGGCGATGTTCGAGGTCAGCGCAGTGACATTATAGGTAAAGACCTGCGCCACGCTGCTGCCGGCTGGATTGGCCGCTATCACCGTGAACCTGCCGCCGGTCTTCACCGCCACGGGCTTGCCGCCGAGCTGGCCGGTGGTGCGATTGTAAGTCACGCCTGCAGGCAGTCCGGTGATGGTGTAAGCGGTGGCATCATGGTTCAGCACGGTGATCTGGTCGGTCACCGTGCTGCTCACCATCCAGGCAAAAGGGTTGGCTGCAGCATTGACGACCGGCTTGTGCCGGATGGTCACGGTGAAGGCGCCGCTGGTGGCCGTCACGGGCGAGGCGGCATTGGCGGGATCCGGCATGGTGACCCTGCAGGTGTAGGCACCGGCATCCATGTCGCCCATCTGGGTGATGGCGAGCGTGCTGGTGCCGCTGCCAGCAAGGCTGCGCGCGCCGGCTTTGGCATCGCTCAAGGGCGTGCCGTCTTTGCTCCATTGATAGGTCAGGCCAGGCCCGGCGGCGCTCAGCGTGAGCTTCAGCGTGCCGCCGACGTTCACTGTCGTGAGGCTGGCGGCCATGTTGATCACGCCCACGTTGGCCTGGTTGCTGGTCGCACTGGGAGGCACTGCGTTCGTGGCGGTCACGGCATAGGTGCCGGCGGTGGTCAGTGCCGCAGCCGCCACGCGGTAGGGATTGGAGGTGGCGCCCTTGATCGCCAGGCGGTCCTTCTGCCACTGATAAGTCAGCGCGCCGCCAGTGGCGGAGGCCGTGAGCGTCAGCGGCATGCCCAGCCCGTCGATCTGCGAGGCCAGCGTGGCCACGACGGGCTTCGACTCCCGGGGCCGCCACTGCACCTCGATGGTCGTGGCATTGTTGTTGATGTAGAAGTCGCCGATGCCCAGGCAGGTGTCCACATCGTTGCCGTTGCCGATGAAGTAGCCCGCATCAAAGCCGCCGCTCACGCCCGAGGCGTTGATCAGCGTCCACGTATGAACGTCCTGCCAGAAGGGGGCGGCAAAGTTCACCACGTCCGGCCCCGGAATGGCGAAGTCCACCCGCGCGCCGCCTTCCACCGTCAGCGCGCCGCAGCTCATCGGCGAGCCTGGGGTGGCCCCGTGGAGGAAGTCACACACAAACACGCTGCTGCCGTGATACGTGGCCGGCCCGTTGATCACCTGTCCCGGCAGGCCGCTGTCGTGCGTGTGAGTGCCGGAGACGAACAGGGGGCCGTTGATCGTGCCCGAGCCGTTGAGCTGCGAGTTCGCCGCCAGCGTCAGCCCGCTGGGGATGGTGAAGGTGGCGTTGTTCGTCAGGTTGAACGTCACCGCGTGGGTGCCGTCGCCCACCACCAGGCTCTTCACCCGCGCATCCGCCGCCGGCCCCGAGATGGTGGCATCAAAGGCAGGGTCAACGTAGGTGCTGGTGCCGGCGGAGGGCACCATGCCGAAGGTCCAGTTCGCCGCGGTGCCCCAGGCACCGCCGCCAGTGGCGCGCCAGTGCACGGTGGGCGAGGCCACGAGGATGCCCATGGCGCCATTGCCTAACGATGTGCTGCATGCAACCTGGCCGCTGCTGTTGAAGCTGCCGCCGCCCGGCATCGTGCCGCGCGCGGCAGGCGTGGGGCCGGTGTCCGAAATGCCGCGGGTGAGCACCAGGGTGCTGCCGCCAAAAGAATCGCCCAGCGCGACCAGGGACTGCAGCTCGCCATTGGCCCACAGGAAGATGGCATCCGTGCTGTTGCTGGAGCGCAGCACCTCGCCGCTGAACATCACCATCCCCGCGTTGTTGATCTCCGGCGGGCCCACGATCAGCGTGCCGCCGTCGATCGCCTGGCCGTCGGCCGCCACGATGATCATGTCATTGGCCGCGCGGCGCAGGAAGACGCTGAAATTTTCCCCCACCGCGCCGTAGAAGACGATCCAGCCCTGGTCATTGATCATCGGATCGGAGATCCAGTTGATGGTGCCGCCGCCGGGCGCGGGATCGCCATTGGTCACCGCATTGACGGAGCCCGAGGCCGTGGCCAGCACGATGGTGTTGTTGTTCAGATAAACGATCTGCCCGGCATTGTTCATCCAATAGGAATAGTTGCCGTCCGGAATGGACTTGATCAGGTTCATCTTGGTCCTCGATCCCAGGAACAGGCCCGTGCCCGCGGAACCCGTTGTGTGCGCAATGAAGGCCACCTGCGCATCCTGCCCGGCAGGGGCGTTCACCGCGCAGGTGCCGCCGATGAAGGAGGTGAAGACACCGCCATCCTGGGAATTGCTGCCAATCTTGGCAATGATCTGCAGGCTGCCGCCGGTGGCAAGGAACACGCCCTGGCCTGAGCCGGTGGTGGAGGCGATGAAGGCCACCTCGCTGCGATTGTTCACCTGCGGGGCGTCGCTGCCGAAAGCCCCGCTCTTGAACGTGCCATCCCCCGCCGCCGCGCCCTTCTCCATCGCCAGTGCGGTGATGGTGGATCCGCTGCGCAAGTAAATCCCGGTGGAGCCCTGCGTTTCGCCGATGAAGGCGATGGCGCCAGTGAGGGCGATGTTGGCATTCGGATAGCTGTAAAAAGTGCCGCCCTGCGGCGACGGTGTTCCATTGATGAGGCCACCCAGCGAACCGTTGCTAAAGCTTTCGTAAATCGCGCTGGTGCCGCCAAAGAACGTCTCCGGATAAAACATCGTCGTGCCATTGTCCGTCAGCCCTAGTGGTTGCAGGTTGGTGCCAAAGGTGGCACCCGCGCTGCCCAGCGGATTGGCATCGCCTGAAAAGGCCACGCGGGAAAGGTCGTGCGCCATGGCACTGCCGCAGGTGAGCGGCAGGAGCAGGCTCATCACGAGAACAAAGGCGCTGTGTTTCGGAAGCTTCATGGGGCAGGGGAAAGGGGGGCAGATCCATCAGCCTCTTCGCAGGCGACTCCGCCCGGTTGCAACGTTTTGATGTTTTTTTGCGCCGCTTCTCGATGAATCATACCAAATGCAGTTAATAACAGGCATTTCGCAGCCCCGCGGCGAAGCTTGCTCGTTGTGCGCGCTTTAGCGCGTGGGATTGGACTACGTTCGGCACCCTTACCTCCGCTGCCCCACGCGCTAAAGCGCGCACAACGAACCCTGAAGCGGACCGCCATTGCCAATCCACCATTACACCTGTTTTCAGTCAGTTCCTCGGCGCGGTGAAAACCAGGGAGCGTCCGTTGCATCCGACGTGGCGGGAGTTTCCGATGGACTCGATGTCCTTGTAGTTCATCACGCGGACTGCGCCCGCTACTTCCCGTGTGCTGCCTGCCAGGCGGGCCAGCCACCGGAGAGCACCCAGGCATCGGTCATGGCCATGTGTTCCACCAGGTACTCGCGGATCTTGCGGCTGGCGTGGCAGGCCTTGCCGTCGCAGTACACCACCACAGGCTTGCGGTTGTCCTGCAGCTTTTCGATGTTCTCAGTGATGAGGGTGCCGAGCTCCTGCTCATTGAGCAGCAGGGCGCCGGGGATGTGGTCCTTCTGGTAGAGCTCGCGCAGGCGGGCGTCGATCCACAGCACGTCGCCGTTCCAGCGTTTTTCCACGTCCGCCAGCGTCACTTCGTCCTCGCGCAGCGGCTCCAGCATCTGATAAAGCATCGGCGCACGCGGGTGCAGACGGTAGGTGGCCGTGGCGGCCGCCGCCGTCAGCAGCAAAAGGATGAAAGCATTCCGGATCACTATCTTCTTCCTTCTTGCTTATCACTTCCCCGCCGCCTTCTTCACCTGCTCCACTGGCGGCGGCGCGGCACCCGCGGTGCCGGGCTTCAGGCCCTCCACCACCTTCACTTCGGCGGGCTTGGCACCGGCGGTGGGCTCGTTGGCGCGGCTCTTGGGCTGGTTGACCACGCCGAAGAAGGCGGGCTGGTGCTGGTATTTCGGGATCTTGCTGTCGGTCTCCAGCTTGAGCATGCCGATCATGACTTCAGCCGTGGTCTTGGGCGTGACGGTGACGGTGTATTCGCGCCCGGGCTTGACCTCCTTGAAGGAGAACGTCACGTTCTCGCGGGTGGAGGTGATCTTCTGGATCGTCATCGGGTCCGCGCCCACCATTTTCACCGTCAGGTCCTTGGGCTTGGGCTTCTCGCCCACCCACCACTGGATCATGGAGGGCTCGATATCGACCACGGCGGGCACATCCATGACAAAGGTGACGATCCACTCCGGCTGCTTGGGGTCGTCGGTGGTGATGGTGATGGTTTTTTCCTGCTTGCCCACGAAGGTGGACACCTTGAATTCCGCCTTGCCCGAGCCAGTGCTACCGGCTTCGTAAGTGGCGCGGTCGAGCGTAGCGCTGAGGCAGGAGCAGGCGCTTTCCAGATTGAGGATGCGCACGGGCTTGTCGCCGTCGTTTTTGAAGGTGAAGGTCACCTTCGCCACTTCATCCTCAGGCTTCGGTTTCAGGTCCACATGGTCGCCGTCCAGACGCATGGTGGCGGAGGCCGCGAGAGGCAGGGACAGGCATAAACCGAGGGCCAGGGCGGGGAAAAGAGTCTTCATGAGTGCGTAAACGATAACGTCCGCCATGGATTTGTCAGGGGCGTTTTGTGAAGGGGTGGGGCGTTTCAGGAGGGTGGCGGCTGGAATGCGGAAAAAATAGGCCTCAAAGGAGCAATAGGACGCATAGCTCCTTTTGTTCTATTGGTCTCACGAGTCCAGCACTCCAGCACTCCCATCTCCCATCTCCCATCTCCGGCGCGCAGCGCCTAAAATTCGCGCACAGTGCTTGCACACCCCTCATTCCCGGCTTAACACCCACGCGTTTGACCCGATTTTTTTTCGACTGACCACTGATCATTGATGAGAGCAATTCTGGCACTGGAAGACGGACGTTACTTTGAAGGAGAAGCCTTTGGCGCCACCGGCACCGCGACCGGGGAGGCCTGCTTTAACACCTCGATGACAGGCTACCAGGAGGTCCTCACCGATCCCTCCTACCGTGGCCAGATCGTCGCCATGACCGCCCCCCAGATCGGCAACTACGGCATCAACGAGCAGGACAACGAGAGCACCCAGCCGCATGTGCGCGGCTTCGTCATCGAAGAGCTCAGCCCCGTCGTCAGCAACTGGCGCTCCGAGACCGATCTCGACTCCTACCTCAAGCACTGGAACATCCCCGGCATCCAGGGCGTCGACACCCGCGCGCTGACCAAGCACCTGCGCACCCGCGGCGCCATGCGCTCCGTCATCACCAGCACCGCCGCCACCGTCGAGGACGCCGTGCGCATGGCCCAGGAAAGCCCCCTCATGGAAGGCTCCGACTTCGTCAAGGAAGTCACCACCCCCAAGGCCTACCGCTGGGATCCCGAGGGCACCCTCAGCGGCGACTGGGACATCCCCAGCCCCAGCCAGGACCGCTCCGGCCACCCCACCCAGGGCTGCCAGCACCCGCTCAAGCCCGCGAAACACCACATCGTCGCCTACGATTTCGGCATCAAGTACAACATGCTTCGCCGCCTGCGCCAGTACGGCTTCGAAGTCGATGTCGTCCCCGCCACCACCAGCGCCAAGGACGTCATCGCCCGCAATCCCGACGGCGTCTTCCTCTCCAACGGCCCCGGCGATCCCGCCGCCCTTGATTACATCCACCGCGAAGTGAAGGAGCTCGTCGGCAAGAAGCCCATCTTCGCCATCTGCCTCGGCCACCAGATCCTCGGCCACGCCTTCGGCGGCCGCACCTTCAAGCTCAAGTTCGGCCACCGCGGCGGCAACCAGCCCGTCAAGGACCTGCGCACCGGCACCGTCGCCATGACCGCCCAGAACCACGGCTTCTCCATCGATCCCTCCAGCCTGCCGGGGAATGTCGCCGTCACCCATATCAATCTCAACGACGGCACCGTCGAAGGCATCCGCCACCTGGAGCACCCCGTCTTCAGCGTGCAGTACCACCCCGAGGCCGCCCCCGGCCCGCACGACGCGAAGTATTTCTTTGCCGAGTTTGCCAAACTGATTGAAGAAACCCGCTGAAACCGATAGAACAGCCCCGCACTTATTCACATTATGGCCAGGATCACCCTTCAGACTCCCGATGGAAACGCCTTTGAGGCCGAGCTCACTTCCGCTGTGATGTCCGTCGGTCGTACCGAAGACAACGACCTGCAGATCCCCGATGGCTCCGTTTCCAGCCGTCACGGGCAGTTTTCCAATGAAGGCGGCCAGTGGATTTTCACCGACCTCGGCTCCACCAACGGCACCAAGGTCAACGGCGAGCGCGTGGAACGCGTGGAGCTGGGCGAAGGCGCGAATTTCGAGATCGGCAGCGTCGCCGTCGTGTTTCATGACGACGCCCCCGTGGCCGTGCCTGCCGCCCGTGGCGGCACCGCACCGCGCACCAGCACTGCGGCATCCGGCGGCTTTGGCAACACCCCCATCGAGCGCGCCGCCCGCACCGGCTTCGGCGCCAAGGTGAAAGAAAAGGACGGCCCCCGCACCATGCTCATGGTGCTCGGCATCGTGTCCCTGCTCGTCACCCTCGGCGTCGCGGGCGTGCTTTACAGCCAGGGCCTCATCGAGGGCCTGCATTGAAGCAGGGCTGTCCCCCGGAGCATCCGGCTAACAGGCAGCCCGTGACAGAAATCCCAGCGCTCCGCCAGGGGCGTGGCATGATTTCTTTTTCCGGGATGCACGCTGCATTTTTCGATTCATATTCAAAACAACAGAGGAGGCCCGTGCCTCCAGGAGAACAAGACAATGGCTAATACAATCGTGGTGGGCGCCCAGTGGGGCGACGAAGGCAAGGGCAAGATCGTCGATTATCTTACCGAAACGAGCGACGTCGTCGTGCGCGCCCAGGGCGGCAACAACGCCGGGCACACCGTCATCAACAACGGCGTCAAGTACGTGCTCCACCTCGTGCCCAGCGGCATCCTCTGGCCCACCAAGCTCAATGTCATCGGCAACGGCGTCGTTCTCGATCCCATCGGCCTGGTCGAGGAAATCACCAAGCTGCGCGGTCAGGGCGTGAAGATCACCGCCGAAAACCTGCTCATTTCCGACTGCGCCCACCTCGCCATGCCCTACCACCAGGGCCTCGACAAGGCCCGCGAAGTGATGCGTGGCGACAAGAAGATCGGCACCACCGGCCGCGGCATCGGCCCCTCGTATGCTGACAAGGTCGAGCGCATGGGCCTGCGCGGCTCCGCCCTGCGCGACCCCGAAGCCCTTTGCAAGGAAGTGGCCGAGCGCATCGCCCTGCACAACACCTTCATCACCAGCCAGGGCATCCCC
>FTCC01000386.1_pt1 | contig 16615 bp, 9 predicted proteins | sample 1639481 | NCBI WGS metagenome assembly FTCC01 (sample SAMEA3914864, study PRJEB12502) | metagenome | biome: forest; material: soil | place: USA | collected 2012-03-12 | depth 0.3 m | reverse complement strand
TGTGGCTCATGCAGGTGGAAAGGGGGCGGACAGCACGTTCTGGGAATGGAGCTGGACGATTTCGAAGGCGGGCCTATCAACGACGGCCGGGAGATGGAGGGTATGCGGCTCATTGGCTAACTCCCCACTTGGCCATCAGGTAGGCAATAAGCTTCTGAACATCGCGAATAGAAGGTGGAGCAGAGTAGATTAGCATCTCTGACAAACGGAGGGGGTCACCCATGGTGAAAGCGCTCTCCCAGCATCCTCCCAATTTGTAATTGGTGTCTTCCGATGCCGACAGGGTCTGGTAAGCCAGGACGTTGCACGCATTTATTGGAGCCACGTTTACGGATCCGCTCAGGTCAGTGAGATTGCGGAACAGCATTGGCTGAGGCTGGTCAAAAGATGTGGAAAGCACGACAAAATAGGCGTTCAGCCGTGCCCCTGCCCCCCCGTGCTCAAAGAGTGCGCCATAGCTGATTACTTCGGCAGCGGAGTATTTCCACACTACGAAGATCACGGGTTGCACGCCCGCAATCTGAGGGATGTTGGCAATCATGTTGTCGTTGCTGCCATCGAACTCCACCACATCCAGGCCGTGCTGCGCAGCAGTACGGCGCAGGCCACATTGATTGAGGGTAGTCTGCACGGCGTCGTTGCGATTGCCGCTCTTGTCTAACCATCGAAAAACTGGGTCGTCGGGGGCCGCAGGTGATCCTTCAGAGGCAGCATTCAGGAGCGTGGATGAATCAGAAGCATCCAGCCACAAAGCCAGCCCGGCGATGCTCCCAGGACTAAAGTCCTGTCCAACCGTCCGTTCCCCCACCAATGATGTCCCAAGTCCCAGCATGATCAATCCCTCCAGCCGATGAGGGTTCCGCTGGTGAGGGTGATGGCCGTGGCGGGGACGGGGTAGAAGACGCCTTCGGCCAGCGAGAGGCCGGCGAGGTGGGAGGCGTCGCCGCGGTAGCCGGTGCCGGCGCGCTGGGCGGGCAGGGTGATGTCGAAGATGACGGCGGGGCCGCCGACGGGGGTGAAGCCCTGGATGGGGTCGCGGCACAGATCAATGGGGTCGGTGCCAGTGAGGACGAGGAAGCCGGAATTGGCGAAGGGATCGTTCATGCCGGACGTGGCTGATCACGTTTCGTGAAGTCAACGGCCTTTTTTGCATGACGGCTTTTTTCTGACAGGACTTGGGGTGATCACCCCGTGGCAGAGGTCAGGTGAGACGGTGTATTATCGAACCGTCAACACCACCGGGCGGCAGGCAGCCGTTTTTCAACCTCATCGCATCCCATGAATATTCTGCTCATCATTCTCATCCTGCTGCTCATCGGCGGCGGCGGCTATGGCTTCAGCTCGGGCAACATGTACCTGGGAGGGGGATCGGGGCTGCTGGTGCTGATTCTGGTGGTGCTGCTGCTGACGGGGCGGCTGTAGCTGCCTGCGCCGTGCGGCACTGAGCTGTGTGCTGGACCTCGTTGCGTACACAGGTTTCGGGCTTTGTTTCATCGACAGACCGCCTGCTTTGGCGAGGGGCCGTGCGCCAGAAAGGGTGACGCGCATCTTGTCGCCGTCGGACACCTGCGGCGCAGCCGCCATGCCATCCAATCGCCTGGCAATGCTCCAGGGCTTCTCTGGGTTTGTCGCGGCTGCGCCGCAGATTTTATGACGGCGGCAAGATGCACGCCGCTCCTTGGGGGGCACACGGTCGCGAGGATGGCGGTGTTGGAGGCTTTTAGCCATCAGCGAAGCCACCGTGGGAGCCACCCGGAGGCAGCTTGACCGCCGGCCGCCTCCGCTTTGGCCCAGATGAAGGGCCTTCGTGGAGACGGGCGGCGGTTGGAGGTGCCTAACAAGTGTTTGCAGTGAATTGCGGCGCCGGCTCAGCGGCCTTCGCGGTGGCGCGCTTCGGTGATCTGGAGAAGGGCGTGGGCGAAGGGGGCGGCGAGGTACCAGTGGACGTTTTCCAGGCACTTGGGGCCGCGGAAGAGGGCGGTGTGGATGAGTCTGACGCCGGGCTCGGCGGCCTCGATCTCATACTGCACTTCCTGGGTGGTGCTGGCGTTGCTCTTCACGTTGATGTAGTCGTAGTACGGCTCCATGCGGCCGGCTTGAAGGTGGGGCGGCATGCGCTTGTGGAGGATGAGGGGCTGGTCCTTGGGCGAGGTGGCGACGAGCTCCAGGCCGACAAGGCGGCGCTGCTTGTCGAGCACGAAGTAAATCCAGTCGAACTTATGGCCGTGGTCCTCCAGCATGTTGATGATGTGGAAGCCGGCGATGGTGAGGGAGTTCTGTGGAAGGCAGTCGCTCATGAGCTGCTGCTCAGGCGCACGGTCGTGCGGGGAGGGCAGGGCCTTGACGATGTCGTCATAGCTCATGAGCCATTTGAAGGACCACCAGAGGCCGGCGCCGGGCTTGCGCCCCTTGCTGCTTTCCGGATTGCCGCCAACGGCCTTGGAATAGAGCTCCAGGCCGTCCTGCATGCGGCTTTTCATGCCGGTGGCGCCGGGGATCCAGCTGTTGGCGAAGGTCATGCCGTTGACATTCACGGGGGCGAGAAGGCCGATGCCGGGCTTGGGGTATTCGGCTGCGGGGGCGTGGGCAGCAACGGCGGCGGTGATGACGATGAGGGCGAGGGTGGGGAGGCGCATGGGAGTTAGGAGTGGTAAGTGGTACGTGAGAAGTGAGAAGTGAGAAGTGAGGAGTGAGGAGTGAGGAGTGAGGAGTGAGGAGTGAGGAGTGAGGAGACGTGGAGTGAGGAGACGTGGAGTGATGAGTGGTGCGATGGCGGGCTGTCACCGTTCTTCTCGCAGTCTTGCCTGCAGGTCCCCTGGGTCCCCTAGGTCCCGTGTCCCGGGCCTGTATCACACGCGGGGCCGGTGAAACCTGTGCGCGTTCAGTGAGCACCTGCGGAAGTTTTCAGCGAGGTCAGCTCAGCCTGCTGGGCGTCGAGGCGTTGCTGGAGGTCGGAGAGGTGGTGTTCGCGGGCGGGGGGGGGGGGGGAAGGCGGGGGGTAGAGGATGGCGATGGGCGGGCGGCAGCGGAGCAGATCCTGGATGATGAGGGCGGTGCTGAGAAGCAAGATGATGCCCAGGCTGAGGAGCAGCAGAGGCTGGGCGGAAGATTGGGACGGGGAAGGGAGCGGCTGGGCGCGGGGGAGCGGGCCGGAGGTGCTGATGCTGGCACTGGGGGGCTGCGGCTCTTCGGGAGCGGGAACGATGAACTCCTGCTCGCACGCAGGGCAGCGCCGGCGCTGCCCGAAGAGATCGGGCGTGGCGGAGATGCGCTGGCGGCAGTGCGGGCACTCAAACTTGTGTTTCATGGCTGCGGCAAGAAGGGAGAAGAGGGGCGGTTGGGAGCTTCTTCGCAAGAGGGCGGAAAGGGTTGCAAAATAAAAAGACAAAACGAGAGCCCCTTCCCTCCGAAGGCACCTATGAGCTCTGCTCCCGGGTCATGAAGAGATCGACAAAACCGGGCTTCGGAGTGATGAACCCGGATACCGCCTTTGAACGGGGCTATCTTCGCCAAATCCCGGCCTGATGCGGCCCGGCGGCGGTGGGCTCGGTATTTTTCAATACAGGCCCACCGCCGCCAGACCGCCTGAGACTCGGGCTTTGACGAAGCTACCCCCGTTGAAACGCGGTATCCGGGATGAAGCCATCCTCGGCCAGGCCAGCCGCGGCGGAGGTGGATGAAACGCCTGGCGCACCTGGGATGAAACGCTTTGCGGCATCGGTGGTGAAACGCCGGGCGCGAGGGCTGCTGAAACGCAGCGTTCGGGTTTAACAAGCTCATGCGCTTCGAGCACACCTGCGCCCCACTGGGAGCGGCGTGCATCCTGCCGCCGTCAGGACGCGTGGCCTCCGACCTTTTTCGAGCTAACACAACGCATCTCCTTACGGTGCGTCTTCCTCACCGGCGGAAGCCGTTTTTCAACTCACTGTGGCCTTTACTTGTCCTTGCCGGCGGGCGGAGCTTTGGGTTTGGGATCGGTGAGCTCGGCGAGGACGGGGCGGAGATTGGAGAGGCTCTTCAGGGCGTTGAACCAGAAGGGAGAGCCCAGGCTGAGGAGGGCGGCGAACATGAGGATGCCGGGGAGGTGCGGTGCAATGGGGCCGAAATGATCGGGCAGGGAGGCAAGGAAGGACCACAGGGCGGGCCACGAGGCGGTGAAATTGACCGGGGTGTCCGTTTTGGGGATGGGTTCCCAGCGCCAGGTGTCTTTCGGGATGAAGGCGAAGCCGCCGACGCCGGACAGTTTGGTAATGGCATCGAGCTTTTCGTTGGAGAAGGCAACCATGTCCTTTTCGGACAGTTGTTTGAAGGCGGCGGTGACCTCATCCGGCTTCGCGTCTTTGAGCCCGGCGGCCTGCGTTTTGATCAGGGCCTCCATGTCGGCTATGTTCTTGAAGGTGGTGCTGGTGGAGAGCTCCAGTTCCTTGTGGGCCTTGACCAGGTCGGAGCTGTTCCACTTTTCCTGGATGTCCTCAAGCAGGCCGCCGCTGAGGCTGGCGGGATATTTTTGCTGGTCGATGGCCTTGTTGACACTGTCTGCGGCGCCGACGAGCGAGGCTTTGAGAGGGCCGGGCACGGACACCTGCTTGTAGATCTCCACGGCATCCCACTGGAAGACGAATGCAAGGGCGATGCCGACGATGATGGTGACGTAACGGACGTGGTGGAGAAACCATTCCTGGGCACGGTCCTGGGCGGTTAAAAAGGCTTTGTCAAAGGCGCCGCGCACAGCGTTGGCCTCGCCGGTGAGGTTCTTGCTCAGAGTGGCGAGTGCATCTTGGAGGGTGGTGAGAGTGGGGTTGGCCACCAGGGCTTGGTTAAGCGCGTCTTGCAACGGCAGGAGCGCGTCGTGGTTGGCTTTGGTGGCGTCTGCATTTTGGCCGAGGGCATCAAGCACAGCCTTGGCGGCTGCTGCGAGCTTGTCCTTGGCGGCGGGGTCCGCCACGAACCATGTCTTCACCGGAGCGAAGGCGGCCTGGACTTTGGATTTGAGCCAAGCAGCCCAGCTTGGTGCGGCCCCAGCACCCTGGTTCGCCGCCCCAGCCCCCTGGTTCGCCGCCGTGGCCCCCTGGTTCGCCGCTGCGGCGGGGGGAGGCTGGAGCTTCTTGAGGCTGGCGAAGAGCTCCTCGGGCCGCACGGCTTCCTTCAGGGCCTGGGCCTTGAAGAGACGGGAGACGAAGCGGGCCAGCGGGGGCGCCCAGAACAGAAATTTGCTCAGCCATCGCCCGATGAAGCCGGTGACTTCTTTTTCCAACGGCTGGACGAGCTGGGGATCGGCAATGAGGCGCTCGGCGAGGGCGCGTAGATCGTCGGCCTGACCGGCGTCAGGCACAAGGCCCTGGAAGACATGGGCGAGGCCTTCGCGGAGCTGCGAGCCGCGCAGGCAAAAAGCCGCGGAGATCATTTGCACGACGATGGTGACCAGGAGGCTGGCCACGCTCATGATGACGATGAAGGCGACAAGGGTGTCGATGCTGTCGAGCATGGGAGGAGAGTGTCAGGTGTTAAGCGTGGAGTACAGACCAGCATCTAGGTGCATCTGCGCGATCAAATGTGACAAGTATTCAAGTATAGAAGCAATGGTATCAGGAAATGAGATTAATTGATCTTAGATCAATGGCAGCGTGGCAAAGGCTTGGACGAGTGTCACGACTTTTTTGAGTGGCGGCGTTTCCAATGAGGCATGGAGCCTATAGGCCATATATGGCCTACAGGACCTATGGCGGCAGGCGGGTGCGCTGATACTAAACTGAGGAAATAATCGTGTGTTTGAAGGGCCTCGGCTCCAAGGTGCTTCGCACACCGCCACACCATGCCATCTGCTGCGATGAAGATTTCCAAACATACGATTATTTCGTCAGTTTGGCATGATCCGGCTGATCCGCCGGATGATGCTGCGGCCGGTCCTCTGGTGTAGCACACCATCCTATGCTGTACCAGCCGCCGCTGCCGCCACGGGCAGCTCCGCCTTGCGCAGCCAGCCGCGGCTGAGGCTGACGGGCCAGATCACCAGCTTGGCGGGGGCCGTGGGGGAGGGGAACTCGACCTGGCGGGTGGTGGTGAGGCGGCGGGCTTCGTCGCTGTGGGGCGGGGCGTCGTAGCGGTGGAGCACCTTGCCAGCGGCGTCTTCGATGCCGAAGTAGATGAAGCGGATGTCGTCGCAGGGCTCGATGTCCTGGGCGTTCCAGCGCAGGTCCAGCCGGTGGTGGCGCACGAGGTTCTGCTGCCAGCGGGCCTCGGTTTCATAGGTGGTGGGCGGCTCCAGGCCCTGCAGGGTGTCGCGGTGCAGGCGGCGGGTGGCGAAGTCGATCCCGGCGTAGCGCTCGTAGTCCTGGTGGCTGCGGGCGGTGCCGAGGTCGTAGCCGGTGATGTCGGCGTCGTTGTCCTCCTCGCGCAGCATCTTGCGCAGGCGGCGCTTGCTGATCACGTCGCGCTCGTGCCAGGCCAGGCCGCCGGTGAGGGGGCGGTTGGCGGTGCTGTGGTCATCCCAGTGCTTGGTGCGGCCGGCGCGGGTGTACTCGTGCCAGATCAGGTTGCGGTGCGGGTGGAAGAGGTCGTAGCCCAGGGTGTAGCCGCGGATGCTGAGGCTGATTTCATCGCCGGCGAAGTACAGGCTGGGATCATAGGCATAGTCTTCGCAATGGCGGCCGAGGGTGAAGTAGAAGTGGCCGGAAACGAAACGGGCGCGCACGGGGGAAGTAAGATCACGCCAGCCGGGGATGACCTGCGGGCGGAAGAGGATGGTGCCGGAGGGGGTGAATTTTTCGGCCACCATGTGAAACGGTTCGCGGCCTTTCTTTTCATTGGTTGCGGGGTCATAGATGGCGGCATAGGAGCCTAAGATGGGGCGGGGGCTGCCGGTAAGTTCGAGCTGGCGGCGGAGCTCCACATCCCAGTCCTGCGCGAACCGGTGGTGGGAATCGAGCTGGAGGGTGTAGTCTTCGCCCTGCCAGAGCTTCTGGATGCGGGCGCGGGCCCAGCAGAGGCCCTGGCTTTCATTCCAGGGCACCTCGTCGATGGTGAAACGGGGGTCGTCTTTGAAACCATCGAGATCATTCTCGCCGGGGTGGCGCTGCCAGCAGATGCCGAAGCGCAGATCGCGGGGATGGCGGGCTTTGGCGAGGCAGTCCTGAAGGGTGGGGAGCAGCTCGGGGTCACGATAGGCGGCGATTTGGACGAAGATCATGGGGGGAAGGCGCTGTGCGCCGGAGATGGGAGATGAAGGCGCTGCGCGCCGGAGATGGAAGATGGGAGATCGGAGATGGGGGACTGAGGCTTGGGCGAAGGGGGACTGTGGCGGGCTGTGTTGATCACCCTTGCGGGATGCAAGCGGATTTTGGGAGAGGTGAGGGCGGGGCGCTTGTTGTTTGGAAAAGCGCCTGCAATGAAGGGCCTGCCTGGGGCGAAGACCTTGTTATTAAACCCAAGTCATGGTGTGAAGGGAGCAACCCCTGGCTGAAGCGCGAGCGCATGACGGCGGCCGTGCTGCCCGCGGCGCACTTTATGAACGCCACGCTGGAGGAGGCGGCCATGTTCGTGCGTGTGAAGGCCGGCGAGGTGACCGGGACGGCCAATGGCCCGCCCATTCTTGTCGCGCCGCTGCTGGCGGGCGAGAGCTATGGCCTCATTACCCTTGATTTGAAGAACATCACGGCCTCCACCATCCTCGCCGCATCGGCGAAGCAGGCGCACGCGGAGATGATCTGCCTGGGCGATGCGCTCTACCTGGTGCCGCAAGGGGAAAGGCATGCGGCCGCTGGTTCCATGGCCGCCGTCAGTGCGGCTGCGGTATTGGCCCCGCAGGCTGCCGGCCCCCGGCAACTGCCGTCACGTTCGCCAACGGTGGCGGCGCGGGCCCGGCAGATGCCATCCCTTGGCCAGGATTTGAAGACGCCGGAGCTCCAGGCCGTTACCCCGCCGAAGGATGCTTCGGAGGCCGAGCTGCGCCGCTATGCCAGGGGAGTGATGCTGTACAGCCGCTATCTCCACGAACACCGGGGAGGGGACAAAGTGGGGGGCGAGGAGCAACTGGCGCTGCTGACCGGCCTGGGGGCGGACAACCTGGACCTCATTATCGATGAGTGCACCAAGATTGTGCGGGAACATAAGGGCCTGCACATTGACAATTTCACCTTTTCCAAGGCTGTTGAAGCCCTGGTGACGGACCAAGACAAGGCGCTGATCATCCAATGCTTTCAGGATAACATCCGGCTCATAAGAGTGATCGACCTGCATCACTGGGAGGAGGACGCGGCGCCGGCCCTTGCCTGGCATGCCGCACATTATAGCCTGGGCTGGAACGGCTACAGCGGCACGGAAGTGACGTTTGTGAGAACCTGCCTGAAATCGAAATCTCCGGCGGTGACCGATGCCGTGGCCGCCTTGGTGGCTGATCCTAAGTATGAAATTCTGGACGCTGTGCTTAACGTTGCCAACGCCAAGGACTATAATCCGCAGGCGTTAAAGACCGTGTGGGCCAGCGTTTCCAAAAGCCAGCATGTCTCGTTCCAGATGGCCGCCCTGGCGGCGGCTGTGGGCGACCTTACCGCCCTGGAGGCCATGGCCCGCAATCTCCTGAAATTCCAAGACATGGACCTGCCCTCCGATGAGGAGGGGGAAAGGTACCTGGCTCGCGTGTGCGGCAACGCCCTCCTCAGCGTGACCGGGGCCCCCCAGGGCAAGGCTGGCCAGGCGGCCCAGTGGGTGCTGGACCGGATCGGCAAGCTGGCGTGGGACGAAGGTGCGGGAAAGTTTTTGGAGAGGCCTTAGTGGATCCGGGTGCCCTGGATGGGCGCGAGCGACGCCCTGGGTATGACGGCGAAGGGCGGAGGCGCGAACCGAAGACAACGCCGGGTCACAGGCAAACCAGAAGCGCTGCGGCCAGGCGTTGCCGGGGGCGCAGCTCCGGCAATGCTTGTCGTCGCCGCTCTGTCAACGTCATGGCTTCACCCGCACGCGGTTTGCTCCCCGGCTCTGCATCCCGAAACCCAGGGCGTCGCTCGCAAGTTCGCTGTGCCCTGGGCTGGCTTGTGCCAGGCCGTTGGCCTGAAGCCGGCCAGCTACAGGAAGGCCTCGTGCTGAGTTCGTTCCAACCGTGCAGCGCAGGCAGGGGGCCGGCTGTAGCTGGGGTCTGTGACCCATAAGCGTTAACTTAGCGAGCATGGTGGCATTCGGCGGCATCGAACCGCAGAGCGGTTCTCCTTGAGTAGCCGGGGGTTTTAACCCCCGGATGAACGAGGATGGTGAGATCAACCACAGCGTGGTTGGCCAATGCGCGGCGGACTCGATCAACGCGTCACGTGCATTGGCCAACCCTTCCAGGGTTGAATGCCCCTCGCCGCACAAAACCGGGGGTTAAAACCCCCGGCTACTCGTGGAGAACCGCTCCGCGGTTCAAGCCTCGCTTGTCAATCTCCTGTGCAAGTCCCGTTAAGTTAACGCCTATGGGTCTGTGACCCCGGAGGCGTTAACCTATTATTCCTCGCTCAAGGGAGTGATCCACAGCATCGCGCGTGGACTGCTGTAGCTGGGCTCTTCGAGCCCGGACCTGAAGAGCCAGGCAGTTTCCACGACCACGTTGGAAACTGTTTGGGCTGTGCTGTGTGCTGCGAACACCCGCCACGCCTCCGGGCTCACAGAGCCCAGCTACAACCGATCCCATGCCTATTTTCGCCTCGGAGGCTCTATAGAACGAGGATTGATAGGTTACGCGCTTATGGGTCTGTGACCCCGGAGGCGTGGTGGAGGTTCGCAGCCCTGGGGCCTGTCTCAAGCGGTGTTCCAACGTGATCGTGGAGATAAGATGAACTCTTCAGGTCCGGCCTCGGAGAGGCCAGCTACAGAAAGGCCTGGATTTGCGCGCATTTTTCTTAAGCTAGTAGCGCAAACATCAGCGGCTCGGTGGCGAGCTTAAGCGCGAAATCGGGCCATCAAGCCATGCCTATTTACCAGCCGCCGCACCCTTTTGTGTCACACATTTTCACTATAATTTCCATCATTTGTTGATCGGCAATTTCTTCTGGCCGTTCGCAAATTTATCACTTGCTCCTCCATGGGACGAGCTTATAAGAGGGCGATGAAACGGCTCTGCTTGCTAGTCCTATTTCTTACCTGTTTGGGCTTTCTGACGGAGGAAAGAGCCGTTGCCCAGGCCACCTATGGCTGGAACACGACCTCGATCTCGGGCACGGATGCGAGCGGCACGGACATCCGGTACTGGGCGCCCGGACTTAATTCGGGTTACTTTACTTTCAGCTATAACTTTTACACCGTTCCAGATTCGGTCGTCATTACCTTCGATGGCAATGTGATCTATTCCTCGGGCGGCTATGTCTCGGGCTCCGGGGTGGTGAACCTGATGTTTGGCCCTACGCCCCCTGGGGTGACGCCGATCATCGAGGTGGAGATGAATGCGGCCGGGCCCTACCCGGGCACGGCCTGGGATTATGTGCTCTCGCCCACCACGCAGGTGCCGGTGCTTTCCACGCTTTCGATCCTGGGGCCGACGGTGCTGGGGGAGAATGCCACGGGGGTGTACCAGGCGATCGCGAATTACAGCAACGGCGGCACGCGAGTGGTGACGGCGAGCTGGAAGAGCTCGCTGGAGTCGTTCAAGCTGTACCCGGTGGGCAGCGACCTGGAGGCGGTGGCGCCCAACGTGTCGCAACTGACGCCGCTGACGCTGACGGCGACGTACTCGGAGGGCGGCATCACGGTCTCCAAAACGCTGCCGGTGGTGATCCAGGACCAGCCGATCACCAACAACCCGACGGAGGAGCAGAAGCAGAACCCGAACACGATCACGAGGAATGACAGCCTGGTGGGCCCGACGGGCAGCAGCAGCTTCAGCCAGGACAGCGGCACGGCGAGCGATCCGCCGCCGCCGCCGGGCGATGGGGCCGAGCCGCGGGTGGTGACGGAGAGCACGCCGGTGCCGGCGATAGCCGGGGCGGATGGCGCGACGGCGAACACCTCCACGGGGGCGGAGAGCTTCTACCGGCCGCTGATCAGCCTGCTGGGGGCGCGGGATTTTGAGTTTGGCCTGAACTACAGCTCCACCTTCCCGGGCACGAACTCGGCGGTGGGCCTGGGCTGGAGCCATCCGTTTAGTGCCATCATCCAGGACAGCGGCACCTCGGCAACGATCCGCTGGTCGCCCACGCAGAGCAACACCTACCAGCTCGTGCAGGCCGCCTCGGGCGGGTATTACATCTGCCCGGATGACGACACGCGGTTCGACGTGCTGGCGAAGCTGATCGACGGCGGCTTCTCGCTCACGCGGATGGACCAGACGGTGTACCTCTTTGATGCGGGCGGCTACCTGAAGGAGATCGACAACAGCCGCGGGCAGAAGCTGCTGGTGTCGTTCTCGGGCTCGCAGGTGGGCACGATCGAGGAACCGGTGACAGGGGCGACGCTCACCTTCACGTACACCTCGGGGCTGCTGACTTCGATCAGGGACAACGCGGGGCGGACGGTGACCCTGGCTTACAACAGCTCGAGCCAGCTCATCTCGATCACGGACCTCAATGGCGGCGTGACGAGCTACACTTACAGCGCGGGCGGCCAGCTCATCACGGTGACGGCGCCGGGCGGGGTGCTGACCCGGCGCAACAACTACGATGCGAAGGGCCGCCTGGCCAGCCAGGACGACGGCCTGACCTCGAACCTGCTGACCCTGTTCGCCTATGATGAATCCTCGCGCCCGGGCTTTGTGATCACCACGGTGACGGACCGCACGGGGGCGAAGACGGAGTACACGCACGACAAGCGCTACCGCCTGATCAGCCGGCGCGATGCGCTGGGCCACACTTACAGCTACACTTATGATGAGCCGGGCAACCGCCTCACCGCCACGGACCCGCTGGGCCGGGTGACGCGGATGACCTATGACGCGGCGGGCAACGTGATCCGCAGCGTGGCGCCGGACGGCAGCGAGACGGACATCACTTATGATGCGCGGCGCAACCCGGTGCAGGTGGTGAACGCGGACGGCAAGGTGGCGACGACCACTTATGATGCGCTGAACAATCCCTTGCAGTCCACGGATTTCTCCGGGGCGGTGACGGTGCGCACGTTCAACACCAGCTCGCAGGTGCTTACCGAGACCTCGCCGCGCCATAACACCACCACTTATGCTTATACCAACGGCAGGCTGTCTTCGGTGACGGATTCGCTCGGCGCTTCGCACGGCTTTACCTATGACGCGGCGGGCCGGGTGCTGACGAAGGTGGACGAGGCGGGCAAGACCACGGCCTACACTTACTCCCCGAGCGGCAAGCTGCTCACGGAAACCTCGCCGGTGAACGGTGTGACGACTTACACCTATGATTCGCGCGACCGGCTGGTGACGGTGACCAACCCGGTGGGCGCGGTGACCTCGCAGACTTACGATGCCAACAACAACCTCATCTCGGTGACGGATGCGCTCTCTGGGGTGGAGACACGCCAGTACGACGGCGAGGACCGGCTGATCAAGGACACGGATGCGCTGGGCCATGCCACCACCTTTACCTATGACGCGGTGGGCCGCCTGGTGAGCACGAAGAACGCGCTGAACCAGGTGACCTCCTACACCTATGATTCGGCGGACAACCGCCTGAGCGTGACGCAGCCGAACGGCAGCGTGACGAAGTTTGCCTACTCGCCGGTGGACCTGGTGACGACGACCACCGATCCGCTGGGCCGGGTGAGCACGGCCACGCGCGACGTGCTGGGCCGCATCGTGAGCCTCAACGATCCGCTGCACCGCATCACCAGCACACAGTACGATGAGATGGGCCGCACCACGGCGACGACCAACGGCCTGGGGCTGACGACCTCGCGCCTCTATGATGCGGATGGCAATGATGCGGCGCTGGCCAACGGGGCGGACGCGGTGAGCTCCTTCAGCTACGACAACGAAGGCCGGGAAATCCGCCTGACCTTCCCGGGCGGCTCGCGCCATATCGATTACGGGCATGATCCGCGCGGGCTGGTGACGAGCGTGACGCAGCCTTCCGGCAAGGTCACCACTTATAACTATGATGACGCGGGCCGCGTGGTCACCCGCACGGACGACGTGGGTGCAACCAGTTACATTTACGACGCGAACAACCGCCTGCTCACCACCACGGAAGGCGCCGCTGTGATCACCCGCTCGTATGATGCGCTGGACCGGCTGACGACCTTCACGGACGGGCAGGGGAACACGCTGCACTACGACTATGATGCGGAGGGCAACCTGACCACGCTGACTTATCCCGGCGGCAGGCAGGTGACTTACACCTATGATGCGAACAACCGCATGACCAGCGTGACGGACTGGGCCTCGCGCACGACCACTTACAGCTACGACGCGGGCGGCCGCCTGATCCTGACCACGCGGCCCAACGGCACCAAGCAGGCGCGCACCTATGACAAGGACGGCGAGGTGACGCTGCTGAAGGAGACGGGCACGGGCGGCGCCACCCTGTACAGCATTGCCATCACTTATGATGCGGACGGCGAGATCACCTCGCAGGTGCGCACGGCCCCGGCGTCAGGCACGCCCAACGGGCCGGCGGTGGTGCCTTCGCTGGATTCGATGACCTATGGCCCGGATGACCGGCTGGCCACCTTCAACGGCGTCGCGGTCACCTACGACCTGGATGGCAACATGACCAGCGGCCCGATCGTGGGCGGCACCGGCACGTTTATCTATGATGCGCGCAACCAGCTCACTTCCGTCAACGGCGCGGTGACTTATGGCTATGACGCGGAAGGCCGCCGGATCAGCTCCACCAGCGGGACCACCACCACCACCTATGTGAACAATCCCAATGCCCCGCTGTGGCAGGTGCTCACTTACGGCACGGCCGCTTCCACCACGTACTGCGTGTACGGCCTGGGCCTCATCTACACGGATACCGGCGGCTCGGCGGTGTATCATCACTACGATCTGCGCGGCAGCACCATCCTGACCACGGACCAGGCGGCGAACCAGACTTTCGGGGCGCAGTACGGCGTGTATGGCGAGTTCCTGGACTACACGGCGGTCACCCCGCACTCGCCCTTCCTGTTTGCCGGCCAGGCCGGTGTGATGACGGAGCCCAGCGGCCTGTGCTTCTGCCGGGCGCGCTACTACAACCCCGCCACCCGGCGTTTCCTCAACGCCGATCCTTCAGGCTACGAGGGCGGCACGAACTGGTATGCCTACGCGGGCGATGATCCGGTGCTGGAGACGGACCCGAGCGGGCTGGACCCGGAACAGGGCGGCAACTCAAAGGATGGGGACAGCGAGACCCACGTCTCCTCCGGCTCCGGGGAGACGCACAAATCGGTGCACAAGTCGGTGTCGCATCCGCACGGCGGCGGCTCGCACCAGTCGCATGGCGAGCAGCATGAGCACCACCACCACCACAGCTACACGGTGCGGGTGGACACCAGCACCTATGATTCCTCCTCGGCGAAGGACGGCTCGGGCGCGGCATCGCCGCCGGTGCACCACCACCATCACCATGTGCACCACTCCGATCCCAACACCTCCTCGAGCGAGCATCATTCCAGCATCGTGCATGCCGGGGCGCACGTGAGCAGCTCCTCCACCCATGCGACGGTGGAGGCGGTGCACAAGCATGGCAAGCCGCCGCATTCGCACAAGAAACCCTCCTCCTCAGCGCCGAAGGTGGAGTCCTATGGTTCCTCCGCCAAGGGGCGGCCGTGATGGCTCCCCACGCTGGCTTTCCTCCCTTCCGTTTTCCTTGTTTTTCCGACTCCCTTTTCGCAACCCCGGGCCCGCTCCCCTTTTGCCGACCATGAACATGACCCCACCTTCGAGGACTGGATGCCGCCGCCGCTTCTGCTGGCTGATGTTCGCCCTTGCCGCCCTGCTCAGCGTTTCCAGCGCCTCGGCGGATACCTGCATCTATGATGCGGCGGGCCGCCTCAGCGCGGTGAAGAACACCGCCGGCCAGTTGTTCTACTACAAGTACGATGGCGCGGGGAACCTGCTGGGCGTGGGCACGGACGTGGTGCCGCCCATCACGCTGTCCAGCCCGCAGTCCTTCAGCGTGGATGCGCCGGTGGACCTGGACATGACCGGCGGCCAGCCGGTGGGCGCGCATGTGTACTACGCCACCGGGCTGCCCGCGGGCCTGAAGGTCAACCCCGTCACGGGCGTGATCTCCGGCGTCGTCACCGCGCTGCCCGGCACCTACACCATCCACTACTGGGCGCAGGCGGGCACGCAGAAGAGCCCCACGCAGACGGTGACGGTGACGGTGACGGCCTTCCCCTCCATCTTCACCGGCTCGGCCGATGCGCTGCTGCTCAGCTCCAGCGACAGCACGCCCGTGGGCCGCCTGGGCATCACGGTTTCGAGCAAGGGCGCCTTCACCGGCCAGTTGATCTACAACGACGGCCACACCTACGCGCTGACCGGGCCGCTGACGCTGCAAGCCGGCGGCCTGCAGGCGGGCACCACCGTGAAGGTGAACCGCTCTGGCGGCCTGCAGCCGCTGACGGTGACGCTGGGCGTGCAGCCTAACAACTCCATTGCCACCACGGCCTTCAATGTCAGCATCAAGTCGGGCATCTCGCCCGCGGCCGTCGGCGGCTTTGCCCTGTGGCGCGGCGCTTACACCACCGCCAGCGCGGCGCCCTGGGCCGGCCTTTACACCCTCACGCTCAAGCCCTCCAGCTTCGCCGCCAATGCGCCCGAGGGGGCCGGCTACGCGAGCGTGGTCATCTCCGCCACGGGCACGATGTCGCTCACCGGCAAGCTTGCCGATGGCAAGGTGCTCACCGGCTCCGTGGTCGGCTCGAACCTCGGCGGCTACCTCCTTTATCTCAATCCCTACACCCAGGTGGGCTCGTTCCTCGCCGGCACCATCCAGCTCGTCAGCTCCGGCATCACCCCGCCCGTCACTTATTCCGCCAGCTCGGCCTCGGGCAGCGCCCTCGGCTGGAAGAAGACGGCGCGCGCGGCGGATGCCTCCTACGCGGCAGGCTTTGCCCCGCTGCCCATCGGGGTGGACATGCGCCACTGGACGGTGCCCACCGGCGGCACCTCGCTGGCGGCGGCCATGGGCCTTGGCGGCGGTGGCGGCACTTTTGGCTCCACCATCCAGGGTTACGGGCTGGACAGCACCGCCCCCGAAGCCGTGGTGGTGATCCCGCCCACCGTGCCCGGCCCGCAGGATATGTTTGCCAACCGCGCCACCATCCCGCCCGGCGGCGGCACCTCCACCGGCAGCAACACCACCGCCACCAAGGAAACCGGCGAGCCCAACCACGATGGCCGCACCGGCGGCGAATCCGTGTGGTGGACGTGGACCCCGGCGGCCGACGGACCGGTGACGATTGATTCCAAGGGCAGCACCTTCGACACCGTGCTGGCCGTGTACACCGGCACCGTGCTCACCTCCCTGGTGCAGGTGGCGGCGGATGACGACAGCGGCGGCGGCGTCACCAGCCTCGTGACCTTCAACGCCGTGGGCGGCACCGCCTACCAGATCGCGCTGGACGGCTACGGCAGCGGGGACACGGGCAATGTCGTGCTCAACGTCACCGTTGCCGGCGGCGGCGGCACCCAGATCGCCAACACCTACGGCGTTCCCGCCTGGCTGTCCGTCAACAGCGCGAACAAGATCAGCAC
>FTCC01000609.1_pt1 | contig 17039 bp, 16 predicted proteins | sample 1639481 | NCBI WGS metagenome assembly FTCC01 (sample SAMEA3914864, study PRJEB12502) | metagenome | biome: forest; material: soil | place: USA | collected 2012-03-12 | depth 0.3 m | reverse complement strand
GTGCAGGCTTATGAGGCGTTCTTCGCCTCTCTCATTACGGCATGAAGACCGCATGTGCGCCTTCATTCATCACACCAGGCTCGATCATCTCCTGCGGCCGCAGGACTACTCCAGCCACGAGTTCTGGCAGGCGGAGATGAGCCACCTTTTCCAGCAGAGCTGGCAGTACGCCGGCCAGGCCGAAGACCTGGCCAGGCCCGGCAGCTACTTTGCCCGCGACATTGCCGGAGTTCCCGTGGTAGTGCGAAATTTCGATGGCGAACTGCGTGCCTTCCGCAACATCTGCCCGCACCGGCACACCATGATGGTGGGCGAGGGCAGCGGCTGCACCGCCAGGCTGAAGTGCATGTATCATGGCTGGGAATTCGGCAGTGAAGGCCAGGTCACCCACCTTCCCGATGGCCCCAGTTTCCGTGGCGTCCGCATGGACGAACACAAGCTCTGCCCTGTGCGCCTGGAGCGCCTCGGCTCCATGCTTTTTGTGAACCTCTCGCCCAACGGCCCCTCCATGCGGGAGGGCCTCACCTCCCTGGTGCCGGAGTTGGATCAGTACTTTGGCAATCACACGTTCATCTGGCGCTGGGTCACCGAGCATCCCGTGAACTGGAAGATCATCGAGGAGAACGCGGTGGAAAGCTACCACGTGCCCATGACCCACCCCGGCACTTACGGCCAGTACAAGGCGCCGGAGCTGCACGATCACCAGTTGGAGCCCGGCTACACGCGCTATGCGGACCTGGAACCGTGGAAAAACAGCATCGTAGGCCGCGGCTTCCGACTGCTGTCGAAGCTCTTTCTGCCCCGCCCAAACTACGAGCGCTTCAAGCACGCCCACCTGTTTCCTAACAACTTGCTGTATTACAACGAGCTGCTCTCCACCTGGGCCTTCCTTCAACCCTTGAGCCCTGGCCGCACACGCTACGAGCTGCTCGCCTTCATCCCCCGGAATGTGCGCGGCGGCAGCATCAGCCGGCTGGCCCTGCGGCTCCTCGTGCAGCCGCTTGTGCGCCAGTTCGCCCGTATCCTGAAGGAGGACATGGACTTGTGGCCCCGCATCCATCACGGCCTCGCTCACAGCCCGCACCACGGCGTGCTAAGCTGCCGGGAGGAGCGCGTGCACGCCTTCCAGAAGTATGTGGTGGAAGGGATGAAAGACAAAAGACTGCCAGACACCCGACAAAAGACCTGAGCCGAAGCACTGCCAGGTTGCTGGCAGTGAACTAACCTTGCAGCACTCCGCACCAAACGTGATTGCGGCCCGCGTGATGAACGTGCAAAACATCAGCGCAGCACGAGCCTTCTGTAGCTGGCCTCTGTGAGGCCGGACCTGAAAAGCTCACTCATCTCCACCGCCACGTTGGCCACCGCTTGGCACAGGCCCTTGGGCTGCGAACCTCCGCCACGCCTCCGGGCTCAAAGAGCCCAGCTACAGCCGCTCCCTCGCCATCTCCACGCCTCTGCCAGCTATTTAGCAGCCCCATGCCCCCCCACCTCTCCATCGTCATCCCGGTTTACCGTGCGGTGGAGTGCCTGGACGAGCTCCACCGCCGCCTCACCGATGCCCTCAAGCCCCTCACCTCGGATTACGAGCTGATCCTGGTGGAAGACGGAGGCGAGGACGGCTCATGGGAAAGAATGGCCGAGCTGGCCAGTCAAGATCCACGCCTGAAAGCAGTTAAGATGAGCCGCAACTTCGGCCAGCACTACGCCATCACCGCAGGACTGGATCTTTCCTCGGGGGACTGGATCGTGGTGATGGATTGCGACCTGCAGGACCAGCCGGAGGAAATCCCCAGGCTGCATGCCAAGGCCGCCGAGGGCTACGATATCGTGATGGGCCGCCGCCTCCAGCGCAAGGACACCTTGGGGCGCAGGCTCAGCTCATGGCTTTTCGTTCGGATTTACAACTGGCTGGGCGACATCAAGACCGACGGCTCCATCTCCAACTTCTCCATCTCCTCCCGCCGCGTGATCGACAGCGTGCTGCGCTATCGCGAGCGCAACCGTTCCTTACCCCTTCTCCTCGCCTCGGCCGGCTTCAAAAGCACGGCCATCGACGTGGAGCACGCGCCGCGTTTTGCCGGCCGCAGCTCCTACAGCTTCTGGAAGCTGGCCGACTTTGCCCTGCAATGCATCGTGTCCCAGTCGGACAAGCCGCTGCGCCTTTCCATCAAGGCCGGCTTTGCCCTCGCCGCCTTCTCTGCCGCGCTGGCGGCCTGGCTCGTGCTGCGCTACTTCTTCTACGGCGTTGGCGTGCAGGGCTGGACGAGCATCATGGTGCTCATCAGCTTTTTCTTCGGCCTGCTGTTCGCCAACCTGGGGATCATCGGCCTCTACATCGGCAAGATTTTTGATGAGGTGAAGCACCGCCCGCTCTACTGCGTGGAGACGGCGATAAACGTCGAAGCACCTCCGGCCAGGTGGCGCTCGTGACCATGCAGGTGCATCGCAATGACATCGACTCGCGCGCATTCGGCCTGCCGGTGCTGTCCATCTCCGACTTCGATGCGGATGCGGATTTCGATGCCTTCGAGCGCGATTACGTGGCCACCTGCCAGCCTGGTTATGTCTCCTGCCGTCTGCCTGCCAGCGCTGCAGCAGCGATCCACGCCGCCGAGGCCGCAGGCTTCAGGCTGGTGGAAACTCAAGTGACGGGCGACATGATGGTACGGCCACACGCAGTGGAACACATGCCTTATGGATTCGAACGCGTCACCACTGATGCCACGCTTGAAGAAGTGCTCAACATCACAGCCACCAGCTTCGATTCCGACCGGTACAGCACCGATCCTGCCATCGGCCCCGTTTTGAGCGGCCGGCGCTACCAGGAATATGTGCGCAAGTCCTTTGCTTCGCCCGATGAGGAAGTGTGCCGCCTCTTTGATCCCGCCACCGGCCGCACCTTGAGCTTTAAGACACACCGCTTCACTGCTCCCGGGCAGATCACCGGTCTGCTCAGCGCCGTTCACAGCGATCATAAAGGCAGCGGCATTGGCCTGCTGGCCGACAGGTTTTACTTCAACTACCTTTCAGCGCTCGGCATCTCACGCGTGACTACCAGCTTTCCTGCCAGCCACACCATTGTGATGCAGCATCTGATTGAGCACCTGCACCTGCGGGTCAGCAACGTCAGCATTATTCTCCGCAAATTGTACCGTCCTCATCTCATCGACTGATGCCCATGGATCCCAAAGATTTCTGCGATCGTCTCGAATATTCCCTGGCTGCCATCCCCGGCTCCATCACCCCAGGCCAGGCGTTGTCCACCATACCCCGCTGGGACTCCCTCGCCGTGGTCAATTTCCTCGCCCTCGCCGATACCGAGTACGGCAAGCACGTGGAGGCCGCCAAACTCAGGGACTGCCAGACGGTGGATGACCTGATGCGGGTCATCGACGAGGCCTGATTCCCCGACGCTCTTCATGGCGCTGGCCCTCATCAACTCCATCCGCCTTGCCGGCGTGGCCAGTGCCGTGCCGGCCTCCTTGTGGAAGGATGGTGAAACCCTGCAAAAATTCGGTGCCGAGGAGATCCGCCGGATCAGCAGCGCCACGGGCATTCGTGAGCGCCACGTCTCCACCGGCAGCCTCTGCGCTTCTGACTTGTGCGAAGCTGCCGCCATCCGCTTGTTAGGCGATCTCGGCTGGGAACCCGGCAGCATCGACCTGCTGGTGTTTCTTTCTCAAACGCCGGACCACCTGGTGCCCGCCACCAGCTCCATCCTCCACAAGCGCCTCGGCCTGTCTCGCACCTGCGCTGCCCTCGATGTCTCCCAGGCCTGCTCCGGCTACGTTTACGGTCTCTGGGCCGCCTCGGCCATGATGGCAGCCTCAGGGTTCCGCCGCGGCCTGCTGCTGGTCGGCGACACCCTGCACCGGCTGACTTCGCCCCTGGACCGGGCCACCACCCTGCTTTTTGGCGATGCAGGCACGGCCACAGCTCTAACACTCGATCCCACCGCTTCAGGCATGCGTTTCGCCCTCGGCACCGATGGCACAGGCGCGGCCAACCTCATGGTTCCGGCAGGCGGTTTCCGTCATCGAAGAGATGCCTCAACGGCCCGCCGTGAGCCGGCCCAGGGCGGCAACGAAAGATCCGCCGAAGACCTGTTCATGGATGGCGGCGAGATCTTCAGCTTCACCCTGCGCGAAGTGCCCGCCCTCATCACCTCCCTCATGGAGCAGGACGGCTGCACTTCCGCCGATGTGGATGCCTTCCTTTTTCATCAGGCCAGCCAGCTCGTCGTCAATCATCTCGCGGTGAAACTGAAGCTGCCGGCAGAAAAAGTGCCGCTCTCCCTCCCCGCCTACGGCAACACAAGCTCTGCCTCCATACCGCTGACCATGACCACAGCCCTGCGCGACAAGCTGTCCTCAGGCCCGCGCAAACTGCTGATGGCCGGCTTTGGGGCGGGCTACTCCTGGGGCGGCTGCATGCTCACCTGCGGCCCCGCCGCATGCCCCGAGATCATCCTGGTGCCAGAAAAGCAGGCCGGGCAGTGACCACAGGCACGAAGGCCACGGCCCATGGACATCCCCTTCAACCGCTCCTCCCTGGAAGGCCGTGAACTGGAGTACATCGCCCACACCATCGGCATCGGCCAGATCGCCGGCGACCAGATCTATTCCCGCAAATGCCAGGCCATGCTCGAGTCCGCCCTCGGCGCCCGCCGCGCCCTGCTCACCACCTCCTGCACCCATGCGCTGGAAATCACCGCCCTGCTGCTCAGCCTGCAGCCCGGCGATGAAGTGATCGTGCCAGACTTCGCCTTTGTCTCCACCGCCAACGCCTTTGTGCTTCACGGTGCCACCCCTGTCTTTTGCGACATCCGGCCCGACACGCTGAATCTCGACGAAACCCTCCTCGAAGGCCTCATCACCTCGCGCACTCGCGCCATCGTGGCCCTGCACTACGCCGGAGTGGCCTGCGAAATGGATGCCATCAACGCCATCGCCGCCAGGCACGGCATCACGGTGATCGAAGACAACGCGCACGGCCTCTTTGGCAAATACAAGGGCCGCTGGCTCGGCACGCTGGGGAGCCTGGCCGCCCAGAGCTTCCACGAAACCAAGAACATCACCTGCGGTGAAGGCGGTGCCCTCCTCATCAACGATGAACAGCACTTGCAACGTGCCGAAATCATCCGCGAAAAAGGCACCGACCGCGCCCGCTTCTTCCGCGGGCAGGTGGACAAGTACTCCTGGAGGGATGTGGGCAGCAGCTACGTCATGAGCGATGTGCTTGCCGCCTTTCTCTATGCCCGGCTCGAAGCCTGGCAGGCCGTCCAGTCCAGCCGCCAGCGGATCTGGCAGCGTTACGACCACGAACTTCGCGACTGGGCCTGCCGCCATGGCATCCGCACCCCGTCCATTCCCGGCTACTGCGACCAGGCCTGGCACATGTACTGGCTGCTGCTGCCCTCGCAGGCACACCGGCAGGCACTCATATCACACCTTGGTACACACGGCATCCTGGCCGTGTTCCATTATCTTCCCCTGCATCTTTCCGAATATGGCCGCCGTTTCGCGGCTCCCGGGCAGTCATGTCCGGTCTCAGCGGATGCCAGCGACCGGCTTCTGCGCCTGCCCTTTTATAACAGCATGACCGACGAAGAGCAGGCCCGCGTGATCGCTGCCCTGCACGCCTTCCGCCCCGTATGATTGCCAGGTTCATCAACGCAAGGCCATGGCGATGCTGGTTCCTGTTTTTGGGGCTGGTCCTTGCCGCCTTCCTCCCCTCCCTGGGCAACTGGCCCATCTTCGTTTGGCAGGATGAAGTGCAGACCGTGGACTTCGGCCGCGTGGTGCTCGATCCCCATACCGACTGGGCCGTGTCGTGGTCCACCTTTGATCACAAGCCCCTCTTCCCCATCTCCTATCTGGGCTGTGTTGGAGCCGAGGCCGCCTATCGCATCACCGGCACCGTGCTCGGCTCGCGCATGTTCTGCATCGGCGGCGGCTTCCTGCTTGGCACCCTTGTCTTTGCCCTGCTTCGTCAGGCCGGGCGGTCCGCAGCCATGGCCCTACTCTTCGCCGGGCTGGTCGTGCTCGATCCCGGATTGGTCCAGAGTTTCCGCGCCGGCCGGCTGGATGCCATGGCCGTGGCCTTCGTGCTCGCCGGCGCCGTCTGCCTTCAGCGCCACCTTCTCACGCAATCCAAAGGCTGGCTGATCGCCGCCGCCTTTGCCCTTGCCTGCTCGCCCTACATCTGGGCCCGTGCCGCCATGGCCGTGCCTGCCGCCGTGCTTCCCTTGATCTTTGCCGTCACCCTTCCGGACCGGAAGCTCCTGCGCACCCTCCTTCTCCTGGTGGTGCTCACCGCGGCCGCCGCGCTTCTTCTGCTGCCTCCCGCCTGGCAAGGGATCCGCGATGCGCACGCACTCGCTTACTCTCCCGTCCAATTGCTCAGCGGCATCTCAGACAGCCGTTACCTGAACACCCCTGTGCAGGTCCTGCTGCGCATGTTCGAAGACATCCTGCGCTGCTGCGGCCTCTCGGTTCCGCTCCTGCTCCTCGCCGCCATCGGCCTGGTGGCCGCCTTCACCAGCCGTCATCAGAGCCTTTTGCGCAAGGCCCTCGCCGCCATCGTCGTGCTGGCCACCCTCTTCCTCCAGTACAAGACCACCTCGCTCCTTCATCACTTCACCGCCCTGTATCTTGTGCCCCTGTTCCTGCTGCTCTCCAGCCACGCCCTGGAAAAACTGCCCCCTGGCAGATTCATGCGCTGGCTCTCCACCGGCATGGCCCTTCTCCTCACGTGGCACGGCTTTTCCACCATCAGCCACACCTATGATGCCTGGCAGGAACGCGGCAGCTTTGGTCCCGAAGCCCTGCTGCCTGCTGTCAAAGCCCTGCCAGCAGAACCCAGGCGTCTCATTGTTGACGACTTCCGCCTGTACTTTCTGCTTCGCAACCGAGGCTTCCAAACGTTCTATTTGTTTACTGACATGGACCGGGCCAAGGAAAGCTTCCGCTTCTACATCCCGCTCGCCAGCAGCAGCTACCAGCCCTTTCATCTCTTCAACCAGATGGACAAAGCCACTCGCGAAGAAACCTTCAATCCCCGCGCCGTCCCCGGCCTCCTGGTCGGCGGCTCCACTCCCATGTGGGCCACGTATTTCGAGGCCCAGCTCCGCAAGCCTGTGGTTAAACAACTGCCCCTGGGCTACCGGCAGGTCCCGCCCCCTGCGCTTGCCTCCGGAGCCCGATAAACCTGTCCCGGTCTGATTTCTGCATCTGAATGTCTGAAGCGATCATCAAAGCCGAAGGGCTCGGCAAACGCTACATTCTCGACCACCAAAGTGCTAGTGGTGGCGGTGGTTATCGCCGTCTCAGCGAAGCCCTCCTCCGCCCCTTTCAGCGAGCCTCCCGCGGCACCACCTCCGGTAAGGAAGAGTTCTGGGCGTTGAAAGACATTTCCTTCGAAATCAAGCAGGGCGAAGTGGTCGGCATCATCGGCCGCAACGGTGCCGGCAAGAGCACCCTGTTAAAGATCCTCTCCCGCATCACCGAACCGACCCAGGGCCGCATCACCCTCAGAGGTCGCGTCGCCTCCCTTCTTGAAGTCGGTACCGGCTTCCACCCCGAGCTCACCGGCCGCGAAAACATTTATCTCAACGGCGCCATCCTCGGCATGACCCGCGCCGAGATTAAAGGCAAGTTCGACGAGATCGTCGCCTTCGCCGAAATCGAACGCTTCCTCGACACCCCCGTCAAGCGCTACAGCAGCGGCATGTACGTCCGCCTCGCCTTCGCCGTCGCCGCCCACCTCGACCCCGAAATCCTCATCGTCGATGAAGTCCTTGCCGTAGGCGATGCGCAGTTTCAAAAGAAATGCCTCGGCAAGATGCAGGATGTCGCCAGCGGCGGCCGCACCGTGCTGTTTGTGAGCCATAACCTCTCTGTCATTCAGGAGCTGTGCACCCGCGCCATTCTGTTGAGCACAGGCACCGTGGTCATGGAAGGGAAGCCACCGCAAGTGACTGCGGCGTATGCGCTCGCCGGATTGGGCCGCGGATCGGAGGTGGACCTGACCCGAAGCAAACGTGCCGGTGCCTGCCGGGAAGGCTGCCGTCTGGAACGTGCTGCCGCCACCGTCGGCAGTGCGGACCGAAGCTTCGTTTTCAACTTCAATGAGCGCATTCAGTTCGCCGTGACACTGAGCAACCAGCAGCCCGTGCAGGACGCGGATCTGGCCGTGGCTCTGCTTACGCCAGGGCGGTTCGAGATCGCCTCCACCCTCAGCAGCCACTCCATGTCCCGCACCCGGCTGGAGCCAGGCACGCACGAGTTTCGTGTCCGTTACGAGAACCTTCGCCTTGCCCCGGGTGTTTACACCATTGACCTGGGCGTACGCTCCGGCCGCGGGATAGAAGACCGGATCACCGATGCCTTTCAATTCGAAGTTCTGGCGGAAGAAGGCGCAGTCGAAGCCAGCACCCATTTGCTGGGCGGGGTGGTGATCCCCGAGGTGTCCTACACTTACGAACAAAAGCACGGGCTCGAATCTTGATGGGAATCCGGCCTCTCCACACCTTCCCAAAGCGGGCCGTTCGCTTCGCCCTGCGCCGCACCGGCTTCCTGCCTTCGGCCACGCCGCCCCATCAGAGCGAAACCTCCAAATGCCGCGCCCGTCTGGCCCCCTTCTGCACCGGATACGGAGTGGACCTCGGCTTCGGTGGTGACCCCATCACTCCTGGCGCCATTCGTATCGACCTCCCTTCGCCCTACACCAACGTGGGCTCCCTGCCAGTTCAGCTCGGCGGCAGCGCGACGGACCTCCGCTGGTTCAACGACGGCGTCCTGGATTATATCTATTCATCCCATCTGCTGGAAGATTTTGACGACACCAAGTCCGTACTGATTGAGTGGTTGCGAGTCTTGAAACCAGGCGGTCACCTAGTTATCTTCTGCCCGGACGAACAACTCTTTCGGCAGCACTGCTCCCAAACCGGGCAGTCTTACAACCCCAACCACAAGCACGCCCACTTCTCCCTCGATTTCGTAAAGGACCTGCTCGCCGAGATAGGCCAGACAGACGTGGTATATGAAGCATTTCCAGTGGATATCTATTCGTACGACCTGGTAGTGCGCAAAAAATGACGGACGCAGGCACAAAAACCAGCCGCCTGCAGCCTATCAAGCGCTGGCTGCGTTCTTGGATTCCCTCCCGCCTCTGGGCAATCACCGCCACCACCTGGCACCTGGCAAAGACCACGCCGCTTCTTTGTGCGCAGGTGCTCAAAGGCGGCTGGCCCCACCTCATCCTTCACTTTGGCTCCTCACCCGGCGATGACCTCCTTTGCACCGTCGTAGCCCGCGAACTCAAGCAGCGCGGCGCCCGCTCCTTGTGGATGGCCAGTTACCATCCAACGCTGTTTGCTGAAAATCCGGACATCGCTTGTGTCTTCACACCAGGCCCCTGGCTGGACCTCATCAGAAAACGAGCTCCTGAAATAGTGCCGTCACTTGGGTATTCAAACCACGATCCCGTGGCAGACATTGGCACATCGCCAGACCGGCACATTCTGGAGATCATGTCCGCCGCTGCAGGGGTGCACGGCACCATCAAACTGCGGCCCAGAATGCATCTTTCCAAAGAAGAGCTGCGGCAGCAGGAATGGGCCTCAGGCTGTCTCGCCATCCAAAGCTCCGGGCTGCAGGCCTTGTCACCCATGCTAAACAAGCAATGGCAGGCCGGGCGTTTCCAGGAAATCTGCACCACATTCGCCGCCACCTGTCCCATCGTTCAGCTCGGCCTGCCCGGCGATCCACCTCTCGCAGGTGCCATTGACATGCGCGGCCGCACCAGCCTGAGAGAAACCGCAGCCATCCTTTCCCATGCCCGGCTTTACATCGGCACCGTGGGCCTGCTGATGCATCTTGCCCGCGCCGTGGACTGCCGCAGCGTGATCATCTACGGCGGTCGCGAGCGGCCAGAACAAACCGGCTACACCTGCAACATCAACCTTGCCACCGATGTCCCCTGCTCCCCCTGCTGGCGCTACAATGCCTGCGATCACCAGAGGATGTGCATGGACGCAATCGATGTATCTGCCGTAGCCTCAGCCATCAACGAGTGCCTCCGCCAGCCTCATGGCGCACTGGTGGTTGACACCATACATGTGAACTAAAAGCATGAAGCATCCCCATCCCCCGCACTCCCGCACTGATTCCTCGCTCATGTCTGACGTCATCATCAGTGCCGAAGGTCTCGGCAAGCGCTACGAAATCAATCATCAGAGCGTGGGCGGCGGCTACCGGCGGCTCAGTGAGGTGCTCACCCGTCCCTTTCGGCTCTCACCTCGCACAAAGGCGAATTCAACAGAGGAATTTTGGGCATTAAAAGACCTGTCCTTCGAGATCAAACGTGGAGAAGTCACCGGAGTCATCGGCCGCAATGGCGCAGGCAAGAGCACATTGCTGAAGATCCTCTCCCGCATCACCGAGCCCACCACCGGCCGGGTAACCCTGCGCGGCCGCGTTGCCTCACTTTTGGAGGTGGGCACCGGATTTCATCCAGAACTAAGCGGCCGCGAAAACATCTATCTCAACGGCGCCATCCTGGGCATGACCCGCGCAGAGATCAAAAGCAGGTTTGATGAGATCGTCGCCTTCGCCGAAACCGAACAGTTCCTCGACACACCGGTCAAACGCTACAGCAGCGGAATGTACGTGCGCCTGGCCTTCGCCGTGGCCGCCCATCTCGAACCGGAGATTCTTATTGTCGATGAAGTGCTGGCCGTCGGCGATGCACAGTTCCAAAAAAAATGCCTGGGCAAGATGCAGGACGTGGCGAACGGCGGCCGGACTGTCCTGATTGTCAGCCACAACCTGCCCATGATAAGATCTCTCTGCTCCACGGCGATGTTTCTCGACAACCGGCGGCTGCAGAAGCATGGGCCGGTGGCGGAGGTGACGGATCTTTTTGAGCAATGCGGCATGCAGGATTCCGGCACCGCGGCGTGGGTGAACTCCCGCGCTGGTGAACATGATGAGACCAGGCTCCTTTCAGCCTGCATATGCACCGAAACCGGCGAGAGTAGAAGGCGTTTTTCCACGTCCGAAAACATATGGGTGGTTTTTCAGGTGGAGGTGGTCGTTCAGAGCAGCCTGCTCAAAGTCGGCTTTGAACTCATAAGAAAGGGCGAGGTTGTATTTCGCACCCATCACGTTGACCTCGCCGGGGGGGAGCCTCCGCTGCCCCAGGGCCGGCACTGGCTCTGGTGCCAGATTCCGCCTCACCTGCTCAACGCCGGCCTCTATGAGATCCGCCCTCAGCTTTCATTGCACTGCCAGAAAGGGCTGGGAAGCTTTGACCGCGTGCTATCTTTCGATGTCGACATAGCCCCCGGAACCAACAGCTTCCATATGATTTTGGATGACCGCAACAACCCCGGCGTTGTTTTCCCGCTTTTAAAGTGGGACAAAGGCCCGCAGCCTGAGGGCATGTCCCGGCACGGCGATGCTTAGTTCAGCTTATGCTTGACCGACTTAAACATTTGATCCGCCGCCCCGCTCCATCCATCGGGGTTGTTCCCAAGGACTACATCCGCAAGTTCCTCCCGCCAAATCCAGTCGTCGTGGAGGCCGGAGCACACGCGGGCCACGACACGGTGACGTTTGCCAGACAATGGAAAGGCGCGGAAATTCATGCCTTTGAGCCTGTGCCATCCCTCTGGAAAGCCCTCTGCCAAAATACCGCCGGGCATGGCAACGTCTATTGCTACCCGCTGGCTCTCGCAGAGGGCCCCGGATGGTCATGGTGTGACCTCAACCTCAGTGAAGGCGCATCCAACGCGTCCAGCTCCGTGCTCCCGCCCAAGGAGCATCTGCAGATTCATCCCGATGTGCACTTTCTCAAAAAAATCCGTGCCCCTTCTGTCTCGCTGGATGCCTGGGCCGAGCAATGGTGCGTGCCCCGCATCGACTTTCTGTGGCTGGATCTCCAAGGCCTTGAGCTGCAGGTGTTAAAAGGAGGGCAGACCGCCCTGAAAAATGTGTCGGCCCTATACTGCGAAGTGAATCTTATCGAAAATTACGAAGGCGCATCCCTCTATCCTGTCCTGCGCACATGGCTTGAACAACAGGGCTTCAAGGTGGAGCGGGAGGAGCTTCCTTGGAAAGACAGCGGCAATGTTCTCTTTATCCGAAATGCCGCCCGCATCCAATAACTCCCCTCGGATCAGGGTGCGTGTCACGACCACCTACCCAGACCAGCCTTTGATCCGGCAGACACCCCATGGATCAGGCATCTGGGGAGACCATCAGTTTATCATCAACCAGTCATGCGAAGAGGCCGACTGGTGGGTGGTGGCCTCCGGTCTTCGGCAGCCTGAGACTTGTGTCGTCGATCCGAGGAACATTGTGTTTGTGGCGAACGAGCCGCCCGCCATGAAGTTCAAACCGGGCTTCCTCGGTCAATTCGCGAAAGTCATCACCTGCGACCGCTCAATGAAGCACCAGGGGAAGCTTCACGCTTCTTATGGCCTGCCATGGTGGGCAGGAATCACCATGGACCGCAGCCGTCCGCACGAATTTGCGGCCCAGCCTCGCTTTGGTTACCTGGATTTCAAGGAGATGGCGCCTCCGCGCAAAGAAAAGTTCATGTCTGTGATTGCATCCCGCCTGCAAAATCTTGAGGGGCACCGGGCCCGCTCCGGATTTCTGGATGCGCTTAAAAACAGATATGGAGATGCCGTCGATTTCTTTGGTTATCACGACACACCTCTCGCTGACAAATGGGACGGGCTGGCCGGTTATCGCTACCACTTGTGCATCGAAAACACCGTGTGCCCGGACTATTGGACGGAAAAGATAGGCGATCCTCTTCTAGCATTTGCGCTCCCGGTTTATCATGGCTGCCCCAACATAAATGATTATTTCCCCGATAAGTCACATCTGAAGATAGACATCAATGATCATGAGGCCTGTTTTCGGACCGTTGAACACCTGCTCGCCAATGATCCTTACCATGAGCATTTGCCAGCCATAAGCGAAGCACGGGAAAAGGTTCTCGATAAATACAATTTCTTCGCCCAGATGTCCGCCCTTTGCCGCGGACCTGCGGCAACCCAGCGCAAGGTGACCCTGAAGCCCGATCACTTTTACCCGACCTGGCGGCGCCTGGCGGGCAGGCTGCGACGCTATGTCCGGGGCAGGCTTCTTCCCGCAGTCACGGCCCAGGCCGGCCACCATTAGCGTACCCGCCAAATGATGATAGCCGTTGTCATCTGCACTCACAATCCCCGGCCAGAGTATCTGCAACGAACACTGGAAGGTCTGAAAAGGCAGACTCTCGCCATGCAGGAGTGGACGCTGACGATCGTCGACAATCTCAGCACTCCCGCCGTGGATGCCTCCATCGTCTCCTGGCATCCTGAAGGAAAGGTTGTCCGCGAAGAGGAGCTCGGCCTCACACCGGCCCGCCTGCGTGGCATAGCTCTTGCAGCGGCCCCTTTTATTGTCTTTGTTGACGATGACAATGTGCTCGCGCCCGATTACTTGTCCAAGGTGCTGGAAATAAGCCGGGACCACCCTCACCTGGGTGCATGGGGAGCCGGGGTTCTCGAACCTGGTTTTGAAGTACCTCCGCCGGAATGGACGAAGCCTTACTGGAAACTGGTGGCTGTAGGCAACGTAGGTGCCGACAAATGGTCTAACCTCGGCATGGGGCCGGAAGTTCCCTGCGGAGCAGGCCTGTGTGTGAGGCGTCAGGTCGCGGATGCTTATGCTGAGAAGGTAAGGAATCATCCCCTGCGCCGCCGGCTGGACCGAACCGGAACCAGCCTGCTCAGCGGCGGAGATACAGACCTGGCTCTGACCGCATGTTCCTTGGGGATGGGGGTGGGTAACTTTATCAGGCTGCAACTTACCCATTTAATTCCGGCGGAGCGGCTGGAAAAGCTTTATCTCCTTCGCCTTCAACGCATGATGGCAGCATCCGAGGTGCTGCGGCGATGGAGCGAGGGCCAAAACATTCACCGCATCTGGCCCCTGCGTATTCTTGACCGCTGCCGGGCTTTGGCCCTCCCAGGCCTGGAGCGGGAATTTCGTCTTGCAAGCCTTCGCGGCACCTTCGAAGGGCGGCGCCTGGCGCAGCTCTGGTCCACATTCTCACCACCTGCCACATGATTATCAGACGCCTTAAAAATGCTCTCAAGCGTCTGCTGGCCGAAAAAGGTTACCACATGACCTGGACTCCGCCCGGGGAGGTCACCGGGACGTCATTGTTGCGCGACCTGCCTTTGATCCTACCCGGCAAAAACCCGATGTGTTTTGATGTGGGGGCAAACACCGGCCAGACCATTGAGCTTCTCTGCACAGCCCTGGATCGTCCTGTCATCCATGCCTTCGAGCCTGCGCCCGCGGTTTATGAACAGCTTGTCTCCACGACTCACCGGCAGGACGTTTATTTGCATCATCTGGCATTGGGCGCAAAGCCAGGGGCTGCCACGCTCCATTTGTACGATTTCTCAGTGCTCAACTCACTTTTGCCTCTGGAAAACCAAGGCAGCAGTCCGTTCACCGACGTGAGCTCACAGGGCAGCGTGACCGTAGAGGTCAGTTCTGTGGACGATTTCTGCCAGGCCAACGGAGTGAACTGCATCGATCTGTTAAAAATTGACACCCAGGGATATGATCTGGAAGTGCTGCGCGGCAGCCTGCGCATGCTGCAGCAACAGCGTGTGCGCCATGTGCTCATCGAGATGAACCACATTCCCCTGTACCAGGGCCAGGATCCGCCCTGGGAAGTCGAGGCTTTCCTTGTTTCTCATGGTTTTCGCCTGGTGGATCTCTATGAGCAGGTTCGTTCCGATCACGCCTTGAGCTGGTGCACTGCGCTCTATCGCCAGACTGCAAAATGAGGATCTCTGTCATCATCCCCGCCTTCAACGCGGAGCGCTGGCTGCCGGAGACATTGCGAAGCGTGACGTCGCAGGAGGTGCCTGGCTTGGAGGTGATCGTCGTGGACGATGGCTCCACGGATGGCACCGCCGCCTGTGTGAAGAGCGGCTGGCCGCAGGTGAAGCTGGTGAGCACGGCCAACAAGGGGGTGAGCCACGCGCGCAATCTGGGCACCAGCCTGGCGACTGGTGAGTTAGTTCAGCATCTGGATGCGGATGACGTGCTTACGCCGGGCAAGGTGGCGCGACAGATGGAGCTTCTCGCCGCGCACCCCGAAGTTGATGTCGTGTACTGCGACTGGCAACGTCTGGTGCAAAGGGATGACGGGAGTTTCACACCGGGAGAGAAGGTGAAGCGCACGCTTGAATCCGTGGCCCGTGATCCGGAGCTGGCCTTTTTTTCAGACATGTGGTGCCCCACCGGAGCCTATCTGTATCGCCGCGAGTTCCTGGCCAAGGTGGGGGAATGGAAGGCCTGGCTGCCGGTGGTGCAGGATGCCCGCTTTGCCTGGGATTGCGCCCGGGCGGGGGCGCGCTGGCTGCATGATCCGCACATCGGCGTGCTTTACCGTCAGCATCGCCAGGGCTCCATTTCGACCCGCAGCCGGCTGGCTTTCCTGAAGGACTGCTGGGCCAACATGCTGGACATGGAGCGCGTTTGGAACACGGAAGGTCCGCTGAACCAAAGCCGTCTAACTGCCGTGAAGGCCTCATGCGAAAACCTGGTGCGGAGCTTCTTCGGTGTGGATGATGCCCTCTTTAACGAAGCCTATGCGCATCTGTTGAGGCTCGATCCGGGCTTCAAGTCCTCACATCCGGGGCTGCGCCGCCTTTCATCCCTGGTGGGCTATCGCAACGCCGAACAGATCGCACTTTGGGGCAGGCGCGCGAAACAATGGCTGGCCGCCAAGCCCTCATGATCGAGACCCGTTCAAAACCTGTCACTGTCTCCTTGGGCAACCTCGACATCCTGCGTGCGTGCCTGGCGTTGATGGTCGTGCTCGGTCATGCGCGGATGCTGCTGTGGATGCCCTGGCACCTGTGGCGGCTCCAGGCGCATTCACTGCCTGCCTGGATTCTGGCGGGCAGCTCCGGAGTGCTGCGTTACGGGCACGAGGCGGTGGTGGTGTTCTTCGCGCTCAGCGGCTTTTTCATCCATCTTCGTCTGGCCATGGCCCGCAGCCAGCAGCGGCTGAACACACGGGACTACTTTGCCCGGAGAGCGCGGCGCATCCTGCCACCTTATTACGCGGCGCTGGCCATCACGGCCCTGCTCGATGCGGCGGGGCGGACCTGGTACCCGGAGCTGTATCAAGGCATGACAGACCATGACATCCTCAATGGTCCGTTTCGCGCCAGCGGGTGGGGGGCGGATTCGCTGGTGCCGGCGCTGCTCGGCCAGCCAGGGCTGCTGGGAGTGCGGCCGGGCAGCAATCATGTGCTGTGGTCATTATGCAATGAGATGCTGTACTACGCAGCTTATCCGCTCTTTGCCGCGCTATGGCAGGTGCGCCGCAGCCTGGCCTACGGCGCGGGGCTGGCGGCTGGCCTGGCCTGGAGCCTGGGCATCTGGCAGGGCCTGTGGAGCTCGCAGGCCGGATACTATCCCATCTGGCTGGGCGGCGCGCTGCTGGCGGATATGGTGGCAGCCCGCCAGGGCCGTGCCTTTGGCCTGCGGTGGGCCGCCATGGCTGCGGGGGCGGCGATGGCGAGTTTTGCGCTCTCCCAGTACGCGGCAGCCAGCAACAATTCCCTGCTGATACAGGGCGCCTATACAGTCCTCGGGGCTTCGGTCGTCGCCCTGTTTTTGGCACTGCCAGTGCGGGCCGCCGCCAGCCGCGCCGGGCGGATTTTGGAGTGGCTGGGCATCCGCTCTTACAGCCTTTATGTCTTCCACTTTCCGGTGCTGGTGCTGCTCTCCGCGCGCGAGTTTCACCTGCATGGCAGCCTGCCCGCCAGCGGCTGGCTGGCCACGGCAGGCACGCTGATAGCGCTCGGCGCGGGCCTGGCCGGTTTCCATCTCGTGGAGAAGCGCTTCCTCAACCGCCCCGGCACCCGCCTGACCTTTGCCACAGGGAGATGGCCAGGCCAGCCCGCCGCATCGCAACGCGGCAAATTTGCAGCCTCATTCACC
>FTCC01000895.1_pt1 | contig 17105 bp, 13 predicted proteins | sample 1639481 | NCBI WGS metagenome assembly FTCC01 (sample SAMEA3914864, study PRJEB12502) | metagenome | biome: forest; material: soil | place: USA | collected 2012-03-12 | depth 0.3 m | reverse complement strand
GGATACGTGTACGGCGCCACCGATGACTTCGGCTACCGCGCCGCCGACAAGCCCTGCACCGTCTATGACATGTGGGCCACCGTGCTTTACTTGCTAGGCATCGATCACGACGCCCTCACCTTCCGCTTCAGCGGCCGTGACATCCGCCTCACCGATGTGCATGGCCATGTGCTGAAGGACGTCGTGGCCTGATGCCCTCCAGCAGACACTCTTCACTGACCTTCCACAAAGGTCCTCGTCTGGCCTGTGATGTGGATCGCCCATCCGCCACCCGACCGCACCAGCTTCACCGTTGTGGAATCGGCTCCCTTCGCCAAGGACTGGGTCATCGTTGTATCATTCTTTAATACAGGCGAGCCGGTGAAAACAAAGCTGTGATGCTCCAGCACGCACCGGCTGGCGGCCACCGTCGTGCCCCAGCCTGAACCGGCTCCTGGAAAAAACGCCACGCAGTCTGAGAACACCGAGCCCTCGCGCTTCGAGTACCTTACCTCGATGCCATCAACCTTGACGTGCTTCTTCGCGCTTTGCTCCAAGGTCACCAGGCGCCCGCGAAAGCGCATCTCCTCCATCAGCTTGTCCTGCTTTGAAGTCACGCAACCGGCCATCAACACCACGCACAGGAGGATTCGTTTCATGGCTGGAAAGCTTATCAGACCGCCGGCCCGGCCGTCAATCCTGTCCTTGGGATTCCATCCATCGTTGACAGGCCAGCCTCCACGCCTATCGGTCCGCATGGCCCGTACCAATACCTTCTTCGACATCACCATCGGCGGCAAGCCCGCCGGACGCATCGTCTTTGAGCTCTACGACGACGTCACCCCCAAGACCGCTGAGAACTTCCGCGCCCTGTGCACCGGCGAGAAGGGCTTTGGTTACAAGGGCTCCCCCTTCCATCGCGTGATCCCCCAGTTCATGCTCCAGGGCGGCGACTTCACCAACCGCAACGGCACCGGCGGCAAGTCCATCTACGGCGGCAAGTTCCCCGATGAAAACTTCCAGAAGAAGCACGACAAGGCCGGCCTGCTTTCCATGGCCAATGCCGGCCCCGGCACCAACGGCTCGCAGTTCTTCGTCACCACCGTCGTCACCCCCTGGCTGGATGGCAAGCATGTGGTTTTCGGCGAAGTGAAGGAAGGCATGGATGTGGTGAAGGCCGTCGAAAAGGTCGGTTCCTCCAGCGGCCGCACCAGCAGCGAAGTGCTCGTCAGCGACTGCGGCGTGGTGGAAGCTCCCGCCGCTTGAACTGATCTCTAAAAATCAAATCTGGAGCCCGGACGGCGTTGCACGCTTTCTGGGCTCTTCGTTTGTCAGCGTCAGCCAAACACGCCGTCCAGCACCCAGCGCTCCCCCTTTTCCTTCGCCAGTTGATACAGTGTACCATCGCTGGCGGCGACTTCCCACACCTCCCGCTGCCAGGGCATGGGATCCCACCAGTCGCCGGAGAGCAGCCAGGGACCGCGCGCCTCATGGATGAACAAGGTGCGGCCTTCGGTTTGCAAGCTGGCGGGGCGGCCGCGATCCACCATCACCTTAACCTGCCGTACCGGGCGGAACCAGCGCAACGGCAGCCCGTGGGTGAGCTTCTCCTCCACAAGCGGCCCCGCGGCGATGGGTTCAAGGAAATTCACCAGGGTGAACGACTGCGGCCGCAGACTGGGCAGCAGGCGCGGCTTGCCCACATTGCCCGCACCGGCCAGAGCCTCCAGTTGGGACAAAGTTTCCGCCAGGCGGTTCGGGTCGCGCAGCGTGCGTTCAAACAGCGCAGCCTGATGCTGGGAGGCGTGCACAGGAGTAAGCTCCAGCGCCACGCCCAGAATAGGCGCGCTGGCAGTGAAGTTCTCCAGGCAGGTGTGCAGCAGGCGCAGCAGCAGATCTGAATCGCGAGTCGGCTCGGCCACGCGCAACGTGCGCTGCCAGGCATCGCGGTCCAGCAGCTTCAATTCCAGGATCAGGGAGGAAGCCACCAGCCAGTCGCCAGCCAGCCGCGCGCAGAGGTTTTCCACCATGCCGCCAAGGGTGAACATGAGCGGCTCCAGGGATTCCAGCGGATGCTCCAGCTCCGTCTCCTGCCGGTAGGCGACCGGCAGGCGCACATGGCGCAGCAGGCGGTCGCAGCCGCCATTGGCCATGTCATGCAGCAGCAGGCCCTCCATGCCCAGCCGGCGCGCCACCTCGGCGCGAGGCAGCCGCGCCAGCTGCCCCAGGGTGCGCACGCCCCACAGGTGCAGCAGGCCGGCCATCTCCGGGCTGGGATTGACCGTGGCCAGCGGCAGCTCGTGCAGCAGCCGCGCCTCCGCCCCAGGCTCGCTGCCCACGATCAGCACCGGCCGGGCCACACGGGCGGCGAGCGTGGCCAGGTCTGGATTGGCGGCAAAGCCAAGCTGTGCCTCCAGCTCCTGGCGGGCCAGCGCCTCATGGAGCCGCTGGCCGCAGGCCTCGCACTGCCGGTCCATGCCGCGCACATGGGTGAACTCCAGCAGGCAGAGCCCCGGGGCCGTGGCTTCATAATCCGGCGTCCAGCGCAAGGCCGTTTCCAGCAGTTCCTCCTGCGCGCGCGTTTCCTCCGCCGCCGACCGGTGCAGCATGCGCAGCTTCGGCAGCCGCGCCCTGGCCTGCGACGGCGTCATGCCCGCGCGTATGCCCTGCTGTTCGGCCGCGATGCTGGCTTGCAGGATGCGTCCCTTGCGGTCCGCTTCCTGGGCGTTGGAGAAGTGACCGTCGAGCACCGCCACCTCCGCCGTCAATGGCAGCCCCAGCCCGCGCACCGCCACCTGCAGGTGAAACCGCGGCAGCCAGAGCGAAGCAAAAAGCGGGGCAGACATGCGCGCGGTTCCTTTCACCCAGATCGTTTCCTTTAGGCTGCCACCTTGCGAAGCAGGGTATGAGACGGCAAGCCGGCCAGCAGGTCGGCACGCAACGTTTCCTGGGCCCCGAGAGTGAAGGATCGCTCCAGCACCACCCGCGTGCGTGCGGAGGCCACCACCTGGCAGGGCGTGAACACACACAGCGCCACCCCGCTCTTTTCCGCCTGCAAGCGCAGCCGGTGCCAGACCTGCAACGGCAGGCTGCGCACCGCCTGCGTCTGGCACAGTTGCAAGTCCATCAGCACGCGCGGCAGGTTGCCATCGCGCAACAAGAGGTCAGCCGCCTTCGCCGCCATCATCGGCTCCTTGCAGCGCACCCACAGCAGCCGCTGGCGGGCCGCGCTGGAGATAAAAGCCGGATCAAACCCATCCCCACCGTCCACCAGCGCCACAGACGTGCGCACCGTCTCGCCAATCCCTTCCATCAGCGCAAGCATGAGCAACCCTGGCCCCATGCAACTCCGACTGGCCACCACCTCCGTGATACAGCCCTCCGTCAACCCCAGCGAATCCACACAAGCCACGCCAGAAACCAGCGAACGCGGCTTCCTTTGCGCCTCCATCACCGCATGCGCCTTCGGAAACCGCTCTTGGAGCAGCTGACGAAAAGCGATGATGTTGGTCGAGGCGTTCACTGTTCTACTGAACAGTAATCGAAAGCCAATCACCCCGCAAATGGAAAGGCGGACGAGTGTTCATCTACTGTTTCAAACCGTCAAAAACCGAGCGGCCAAACCAGGCACGGTTTGACCGCCCAGCCTGTGGTTCCATCAGAGTTTGTCAGTCGGCTGATACGGCGAAGGTTCCTCTTCGACCAGTCTCTTTTCTTCCACCTTCAGGGCATCAAGTTTTCCTTGATCCACCTGCTTGCCAACTGGGTCATGGGGATGCCTTCGGCCTTGGCTGCGTAATACAACGGGGTGATGAGTGACCGTTGCAATCTCGGCGAATAGTACTTTGTTTTCACTGTCTTGTCGGGCGCCCAGCGACGGTGCACTCACCACATGAACTGGCTGGCACCCAGGTGACGGACGCCCGTGGCCAGAAGGGCCGCTAAGCAGGCGATGACCAGCCACAGGCCGGTGCACCTAACTCCTGCCTGAGCAAAACACGAGCGTTCACCCCCTGGCCTCTCGCCAAGACTTGAACAGGGGAAAGCTGTCCCCGCTTACTTCATCGCCTTTGGGAGTGCCCCATTCACGTTCTCATCATCCGCCCGGATCGTGACAAAGAAACGCGTCGGCGGGTTCGGCGACTTGTCCCTTTTGGTCTTGGTGATGAGCTTGTGTCCCTCCAGCAGGTACTTATCTGACAGGCCTCAAAGCGAGCCACTTAAACCTGCCGAAAGATTTTTCGGGAGTGCCTTCAAGCTTCCCCACAAAACACCACCTCATGCGCCTCGGCCAGCGTGGGGACTTCCATCTTGTCGATGAGGTTGCGGATCACGCTTTCGGGGACGGGGTCGGGGCGGTCGTGGTTTTGGCGGAGGATGGTGCTTACTGGGGGTTCGAGGTAGGTGATTTCGATGCGGGCCTGGTAGTCGGCGAAGAGATCAATCCAGCGTTTGCGCAGGGAGGCGGTGAGGTTGGTGGCGTTGAAGGCGAAATCCTGGCTGGCGCGCAGGTGCTGGCGGCAGCGCTCTCTCGCGGCCTGGATCACCTGGCCTTGGTTGTCGGTAGCGCTGACATTGAATTCATCGCGCAGGGCATCGAGCGAGACCATGGGCAGGCCGGGGCGCTGGCGGGCGAGCCAGGTGTCCTTGCCGGCACCGGGCAGGCCGCTCATCATGGTGACGGTGCAGCGGTAATTCTCGTGCGGCGTGAAATGCAGACTGCTGAGCCCGCCGCGATGGAAGAGGAAGCGCGCGAGGTCATTGGCGAAGGCATAGCTTTTCACGAAGCAATCGTGCTCCAGCGCGGTATCGCGCCAGAGGTGCAGCACGTCTTCGGCGCGGGTTGTCGAGATAGTATGCCGCCCGCGGGTGTCGGCCAGGGCAAAGAGATAGAGCAGGCGGTTCGACAACAGGCAGGACAAGCCGATGACTTCGCGCTCGGGATCGCGCGAGGCCTCCAGCAAGTAAGGCGGGCGGCCGTGATAGCGCACGAGATTCACGATGTGTTCGCGCGTGCTCAGATCACAACTTAGATCGCGCAGCACCTGCCGGGCCATGGCTGCGCCCACTAGCGAATGGCGGGGTGAGCGGGTGCGGCCGGTTTCGGGATCAAGGCACGTGGTGGCCGGCTTGCCAGCATCGTGCAGCAGGGCGGTGAAAAGCAGGCACACCTGCTCCACGCGGTCCAGTTCGGCATAGCCTTCCACCTGGGTGGCCTGGTCGAATACCATGCCGGTGTGCGTCCACACATCTCCTTCCGCATGCCACTGCGCATCCTGCTGGCAGCGCCGCATGGGCTCGGCCCAGGGCTGGGTGCCGGCCCAGCGCAGGATGTCGGCATCCGCCGCCTTCAGCATGTCCTTCCACTTCCGCATGTTATGACCAGATATCGGCTCCTTCCACCAATTGATTGGGCACCATCTGTTGGTGCTGCCAGTGCTCGCTTTGCTTCACTTTCTCGACAAACTCCGGCCGCACGATCTTGGCGCGGCCGGTGACCCGGTCTCTGGCTTCGGTGCGCAGGTACAGGCCTTCCATGCGGGCATCGGCAAGGCCGGTAAGCGGGTTGTCAAACACGGCGCCGCAGGCCGATGCGGCGATCAACTCCAGCAGCCGCTCATGCTTTGCCGCACCACGATGCACCACTGGCACGGTGATGATGCCGGTGCCTTCCATCAATGCCAGCCGCCGATCCAACGACAGGAAGCAGCGCTCCCCCTTGTCGTAGATGTCGAACTCAAAGAAGTAATGCGGCAACAAGGTGTAATACACGCTGTGCTTCGCGTACAGCCATTCGCCAAAGAGGATGAAGCGCTCCGCCAGCATCGCCTCCAGCACCGGGCGCTTCACCGCTGTCCATTGCTTGAAAAGATCGTACTGCGGATGCATGCCCTCGGTGATCTCATGCCCGCGGCATTGCAGCACCATGCGGCCCTGGGTGGTGAAGTGGATGCCCACGTTGGTGCCGTCGAGCTTCTCCTCCACAATCAGGGAGGGATCGGCGATGAAGGCCGCGGAATCCTTCGGGCCCATGTGGCGGTCATCATCCGTGCCCTTCGAACCAAACAGGTGCGGGGTGCGCGGGTACTTGATGAAGGTGTCGGTGGAGGCGCCCATGGCAGGAGGATAAAACGAACGAGTTTATAAAAAGAGAGATAAGTTCCTCCAAGGCACAGGACCGATGAACCATGGCTAAGTTCACCGGCCCTGGCCGAGAAGGGCAGGCCTAGCCTGCCGAGGTGGCCGGGATCAAACGCAGCCGCACATGGGGCGTGCGTTTGCGCTGGAACTCGGCTGCCAGCATGGCGCGCAGGGAGGGCGCAAGGGCTTGCACCCCGGCCTCCAGTGCGACCAGCTCGGGCCACGTCATGGACGGGGCCTGCAGGCTGACGGTGAGCACGGCACCGCTCAGCTCTGCATCGATGACCATGAGCGACTGCACCACGGGGTCATCACTGAGGCCGAAGAGCGCCTGCTCCACGGCCCGCCCCGCGGCCTTGCCATACTGCTGCGAGTGATGGTTGGGCTTGCGATGCGGATGCTTGGAGGACCGGGCCACCAGACGGGGATCAATCCCGTCTTCATTATCAATACCGGCACGAAGAGACGCGCATGCCGGAGCGCGTGAAGATGAATTCATTGAATACGAAACTAACCAATTTTTGCACAAACAACCGGCCGCTGATTTCAGCAGCCAAAGTCAAGGCTCATGCGCGATGACGCCCGGCGTGGGCGAAATCATCACCTCACTACCACGCGGTCATCGCGCCTTTTTCACAAGGCGACAGACTCTTCAAAGCTGGTGTGGAAATATTCATCGCAGTTCCTCCTGGATGGGTGAAGTGGCATAATAACCTCTTCGCGCGCTTTGACAAGCTTGAAGTCAGCGCGGTGAACATTGCCGCTTTGTAATCTTAAGCTGGTTGTCCCTTGTGGAACACCCGGCATAGAGTGTTGCACTGCTATGAAGCGTGTAGCCTGCCTGCTGATCCTGCTCCTCACCGCCAGCGTGGCGCGGGCGACCATCTTGGTCGGCACTCCCAAAGTCAGCTTCTACATGGAGTATGGCTCAGACATCCCGCCTTTCTTGGATGGGGCTGATCTCTCCTGCTTCACTCTGGGAGCCGGAGCCAACACCGTGGTCACATTCGAAATAGGGCCTACCACGGCATATGGAAAAACCGTGCGGGCTTATTTCAGCAACCTCTACACGATCAATGCCTCGGGAGAATATGACGAGCTGGGGCTGAACACACCCCATGGAATCTATCATTGCCGCGCCAAAGTGACGGGAGCCGCCGGCACCGCTTACAGCCCGGATGTGGTCTTTCGGATGCCCAATAACCGGCCGAGTTTTGAGGCCGGGTTCTTTTATATGCCGCCGACACAGGTCATGGCGCAGCCCGGTGACCACGTCCCTATCGCAGGGAATGCCTTCCAATGCGTCGAGGCCGATGGCGATCCCCTGCATGTGACTTCCTTCACCCTGCCGCCTGCCTCGCAGGGAAAGCTGGTCAAGCAAGGGAGCGGCCTGCTCTTCATCGCCGCGCCAGGTTATACCGGCGGCTTTCAGACCTTGTACAAGGTGGCGGATAACTATGGGCTCGAGGCCCCTGGAGACGGAATACTTGAATTCGGAGCGGGCCCCGCTTTTGAGCTGGACCACTCCTTTGAGCAGGTGGCGGCATCCGCCCCTTTTTCAGACACTTCCACCACCACGCCGCCGCTTCCTCCTGGCACACAGGAGCTGACGGTGAAGGTTACCTCGGCCCTGGCGTATCAAGCCCTGCCACAGGTGTCGTGGATCACGGCGGCACCGGAGTGGTTTGGAATCAATTTTGGCGGGTATGTTACCACAACGACAACGCTGCGCGTGGCGCCCAACACTTCCACCCACAGCCGCACCGGCACAGTGCTGATCGGTTCGGTGCCATTCACTGTCGAACAGGCAGCCGTGGACGGACAGCCGCTTGTCAGTCCCTCCTCCGGCGATCCTGGCATCGTGGGCGTGATCTATGATTCGAAGTCGGTGGAAAATGCGGTCAAGGGAGGCTGGCCGGTGCGGTGCACCATCAGCAGCGGCAGGCTGCCGCCGGGGCTCACCCTTTCACCTTATGGAGAAATCACCGGCATTCCCACCGTAGCGGGAAGCTATGTTTTCACGGTGAAGATCTCCAATGCCTCAGGCTATGCGACTTTGTCCCAGACCATAACTGTCGCCCCCACGCCAGAGGGCATCATCGGCAACCATGTGGGCCTTGCCCCGCCCAGTGTCTCTTTGGGGCTGCTCGGCGGGGCCTTTCAATTCAGCGTCACCACTACGGGCAGAGTCAGCGGATTCATCACGTTCAGCGGTGTGCGCTATCCCTTCACCTGCACCGGTCTCCAGGCCGATCCTGGCGGCCCTTTCCTGCGGGCGCGCATACCACGACCGGGGCTGTCGCCTTGGCAGCTCGACCTGTTCTTCAACCAGCCGATCCCAGGCGCGGACGCAGGACAAGTGACCGATCCGTCCACTTTGAGCGGTGGCAGCAGCCTGAACATCTGCCTGCCCACTTCCACGCTCGTGGTGCCGGTGGACATGACCTCGATCGCCGCGGGTTATTATACTGCCTTGATTTCCGATGCCGACACCGATGATGGTGCCCGGGATGCGGGAACCTTGTCCTTGAACGTCACAGCTTCGCATGACCATCAGTCAGGCTCAGCGGCCATGGCCTGGCGTATGATTGACGGGCAAGTCATCAGCCAGTCTTCACCCCTCACGGACATGGGGCATGGAGCGATCAGCCTGCCAGTGAACCTGCCGCGCGCCGGCAACCAGCGGCTGCTGCAAGGAATCATCGACCTAACACCCAGCCCTGGCGCGGGAGCAAGCCAGACGTTTCTGACCGCCCCCCTGGCGCGGTACCTTGCCCCCGCAGACGTTGCTGACCCGATCGCCACCGATACCCAGGTGACGGTAAGCGGCACCAACTGGACACCACCCGCGAAAGGCATGAATGCCCTTCATACCACTCCAGACAATGTGCTCGTGTTCACCGCCGGCGCACTGGACAACTGGCCATGGACCTTCACCCTCAACTCGCGTTCCATCCCCGTGTTCGGCGCCTCCATCAATCCGCCTACCGCTGTGATGTCACTCACCTTCAACGCGACCGCCGGCATCTGGAGCGGCTATTACTACGTCACGGCCACGACCTCCACCAAGCCCGCCCGCGTCAAGGAATTGATGCAAGGCATCATCACGCCACCCACGGACACCTTTGCCGGCTGGAGCGGCGTGGGATGGACGCTCCAGCCGGCCTATGATCCGGGGACTAACAACATCGTGTCGGAAACTGCCACGATCGTGTCCTTCGCCAGCGCGAATCCTTGAAAAGCCTGAATCATTTTTGGAACTTGCTCTTCTCACTGGCCACCGGTGCTGAGAAGAGCTGAACACAGGTCATCTCGCCGCCGTACAGCTTCTTCAGGGTCTTTTCCGCCTGCTCGCCGGGCACCAGCCGGCGCAGGGACTTGGAGATGAAGGGATGATCCACGGGCAGGTAGCGGCCCTGGCGCACGATGAGCACCTGTCGCGCCACAAGGGCCAGGTCGTCCAGTTCGGCTTCCTGAAGGGCCTCGCCCATCGCCTTCAGGTCCTCCAGGCCCATTTCGTATTTGATGCCTTTCAGCGACTTTTCCCACAAAGGCTGAACGACGGTGTGCATGTTGCGCAGGCCCGGAATATCCTTGACCACTCCCTGCCACGCCGGGAATTGAAACGGGCTCATCCGGCGGCTTTCGGCAAAGGCTTTCACCACCTCCGGGCCATTCAAATCGGTGTTGCGCATCCTGAGAGTGAAGCCGTGCTCGTACATCGCCCAGCCGTTCAGGGGCCAGAGCTTCATGGCCGCATCGTAACTGGCCAGTGCGCCGGCATAGTCGGCCTTGTCATGCAATTTAACACCTTCCTGCACCAAGTGATTGGAGGGTTCCATAAACCGCCCGCCTTCTCCTAGAAGGGCGACGATCACCTGGGTCGCCCTCTCATCCAGGTCCCCGCGATGAAGGGTAAGCCTTAGCACGATCTGCGCGCGCGAGGCATCCCCGGCCGCCAGCAACGAGCCGCCATGCAGCATGGCCAGCCCTGGATCGCCCGGCACCACCTCGTAGAAGAGTTGCCAGAAATTGGCGCTGTGCGTGATCAACGTGTCGCCATCCAGCCGCCGCCAGGAGTCGTCGGGCTTTTCCTTGTCGAGCGCCTTCAGCATCTCGCCCTCCTTGGCCAGCCAGGCACGGATGCCGGGAAAGTCCGCCATGTCGCGGTTCGCCAGCGAGGTTTGCATCAGTTGCAGCGCCGTGATTCCCATCACCCGCGCCTTGGTCATGGCCGGATCGTCAGCATCCTGGGCAAGGCAGGTGCTCCCAATAGTGAAAGCGGAGACAACGAGAACAGCCAGCAAGCGACAGATCATCATCCCTCAAAGGTAGACCGAGTCATAGCTGATATGGAATCAAATTTTTAGATGCCTGATGTTTTCCAATCTCCAGGTGCTCCATCAGCCGCTGGCGGTTGAGGACCGGGGCTCTTTATCAGGACTGCGCACTCCGCCCTCAGCCCCTGTGTTCCATGGTGCGCGCCGTTAACACAACGTTAACACCCCCGCGCGCCCCTTAACTATGCTTCACCCGCCGTGGTGGCACCGTGACAACGGGCACACAACGCCCGCTTTGTTATGACCGACATCACTTACATGGGCGTCGCGCTCGCCTTCTTCCTGTTCAGCGCGCTGTACGTTCGCTTCTGCGGGAAACTCTAACTCCCCACCCCTATGGAAACCCTCATCGCCGGCGGCGTGGCGCTCAGCCTCTTCATCTATCTCTTCGTGGCCATGATCAGGCCGGAAAAATTCTAACCTCACTGTCATGCACTCCACTGACTGGCTTCAACTCGCCCTGTTCATCGGGCTGCTCGCGCTCCTCACCAAGCCGCTGGGAATCTATCTCATGCAGGTGCTGGATGCGAACGGCAAAACCTTCCTCGACCCGGTGGTCCGGCCTTTCGAAAACCTCACTTATGTCCTCATGGGCGTGAAGCGCGGCGACGAACAGGGCTGGAAGAAGTACACGCTCGCCATGCTGCTGTTCAGCTTCGTTGGCGTGGCCTTCACTTACTTCATCCTGCGCTACCAGGACCTGCTGCCGATGAACCCGCAGAAGCTGCCCGGCCTGGGCGGCCACCTCGCATTCAATACGGCGGTAAGTTTCGCCACCAATACCAACTGGCAGAGTTACACCGGCGAGGCCACGATGTCTTACTTCTCGCAGATGGTGGCGCTGGTGATTCATAACTTCACCTCCGCCGCCACCGGCATCGCCCTGGCCGCCGCGCTGGTGCGCGGCATTGCCCGCGCCTCCGCCTCCACGCTGGGCAGTTTCTGGGTGGACATCATCCGCATCACCTATCACCTGCTGCTGCCGGTGTGCGTGATCTTCGCGCTGTTCCTGGTGTCCCAGGGCATCGTGCAAAACTTCAAGCCTTACGACACGGTGAAGCTGGTCGAACCCATGAAGGTGACGGTGCCCAAGCTGGACAAAGACCAGAAGCCCATTGTGGACAAGGACGGCCGTGGTGTGCTGGAAGACCAGACCATCACCGACCAGACCATTGTCGAAGGCCCCATCGCTTCGCAGATCGCCATCAAGATGCTGGGCACCAACGGCGGCGGCTATGTGAATGCCAATGCCGCGCATCCTTTTGAGAACCCCACACCGCTGTCAAACTTCATCCAGATGCTTTCGATCTTCGCAATCGGCAGCGCACTGACTTACTATCTCGGCCGCATGACCAAAAACCAGGCGCACGGCTGGTCCGTCTGGGGCGCGATGATGGTCCTGTTCATCGCTGGCACCCTGGTCTGCTGGTGGGCCGAGGCGAAGGGCAACCCCATCCACCAGGCGCTCGGCATCGCCACGGCGGACGGTAACATGGAGGGCAAGGAGGTGCGCTTCGGCATCTTCAATTCCTCCCTGTTCGCCACGGTTACCACTGCCGCTTCCTGCGGCGCGGTGAACGCCATGCATGACTCCTTCACCGCTCTCGGCAGCCTGGTGCCGCTGTTCATGATCGAGCTGGGCGAAGTGGTGATCGGCGGTGTGGGCTCGGGCTTGTATGGCATGCTGGTGTTTGTCGTGCTCGCCGTGTTCATCGCCGGCCTGATGGTGGGCCGCACGCCGGAGTACCTGGGCAAGAAGATCCAGGCTTACGATGTGAAAATGGCGATGCTCTCGCTGCTCATCTTATGCGTGTCGATCCTTGGGTTCACCGCCTGGGCCGCCGTTTCGGACTGGGGCCTGGCCGGGCTGAACAACAGCGGCCCGCATGGTTTCAGCGAAATCCTCAATGCCTACAGTTCCTGCACCGGCAACAACGGCAGCGCCTTTGCCGGCTTGACCGCCAATCCCACCAGCGGGGACGCGCACTACAACATTACGCTGGGCATGGCCATGCTGATGGGCCGCTTCCTCATGATCGTGCCCATCATGGGCCTGGCCGGTTCGCTGGCTGCCAAGAAGATCGCCCCGCCCAGCGCCGGCACCTTCCCGGTCTCCGGCGGCACCTTCGTCCTCCTGCTCATCGGCACCGTGGTTCTTATCGGCGCCCTGAACTTCCTCCCCGCCCTCGCCCTGGGGCCGGTGGTGGAGCACTTCCTCAATCTCCAGGGCCAGATGTTCTAATCCCCCGCTCCTATGTCACACCAAACTCATTCTTTGTTCGACCGCTCGATCCTTGCCCCAGCGGTTGGCGAGTCCTTCAAAAAACTGGACCCGCGGCTCATGATCAAGAACCCGGTCATGTTCGTCACCGAAGTCGGAGCCCTGCTAACTACGGTCGCTGTCTTTACCACCTCCGCAGAACGTGGCTTCATCATCCAGCTCGCGATCTGGCTGTGGTTCACCGTGCTGTTTGCCAACTTCGCCGAAGCCGTTGCCGAAGGCCGTGGCAAGGCCCAGGCCGCCAGCCTGCGTGCCGCCCGCAAGGACACCATGGCCCGCCGCCTGCGCAACGGGAAGGAAGAAAAAGTCACCGCCCAGGACCTGCAAAAAGGTGATGTCGTGGTCTGCGAGACCGGCGACGTGATCCCGGCTGACGGCGAAGTCATCGAAGGCATCGCCAGCGTGGACGAAGCCGCCATCACCGGTGAATCCGCCCCCGTGATCCGCGAAAGCGGCGGCGACCGCAGCGCCGTCACCGGCGGCACGCGGGTCATAAGCGACCGCATCGTGATCAGCATCACCTCGGAGAAGGGCAACACCTTCCTCGACCGCATGATCGCGATGGTGGAAGGCGCCAGCCGGCAGAAGACACCGAATGAAATCGCGCTGACCATTTTGCTCTCCGCCCTCACCTTGATCTTCCTGCTGGTGGTGGTGACGCTGAAGCCCTACGGCACCTATGCCTCCGCTTCGTTCTCGATGCCGGTGCTCATCGCCCTGCTGGTGTGCCTCATCCCCACCACCATCGGCGGGCTGCTCAGCGCCATCGGCATCAGCGGCATCGACCGCCTGATCCGCCGCAACGTGATGGCCACCAGCGGCCGCGCGGTGGAGGCTGCGGGCGACATTGATGTGCTGCTGCTGGACAAGACCGGCACCATCACCATCGGCAACCGCATGGCTTCCGATTTCCGCCCCGCCCCAGGCGTGATGGAGCAGGACCTGGCTGATGCCGCGCAGCTTGCTTCGCTGGCCGACGAAACACCCGAAGGCCGCAGCATCGTGGTGCTGGCCAAGGAAAAATTTAGCATACGCGGTCGTGAAATGGCTGAACCCCACGCCGTGTTCATCCCCTTCACCGCACAGACCCGCATGAGCGGCGTGGACATGGGCGGGCGCTCCATCCGCAAGGGCGCGGCTGACTCCGTGCGCCAGCATGTGCTGGGCCTCGGCGGCGTGTATCCCGCCGAAGTGGAGAAGACCGTGGAGGCCGCCTCCCGCGCCGGCCGCACGCCGCTGGTGGTGGCCGATGGCAGCCATGTGTTAGGCGTGATCGAGCTGAAGGATGTGGTGAAGGGCGGCATCAAGGAACGCTTTGCCCAGCTTCGCAAGATGGGCATCCGCACGGTGATGATCACTGGCGACAATCCCATGACCGCCGCCGCCATCGCCGCAGAAGCGGGCGTGGACGACTTCATGGCCCAGGCCACGCCGGAGGACAAATTGAAGCGCATCCGCCAGGAGCAGGCCGCCGGCCATCTCGTGGCCATGACCGGCGACGGCACCAACGACGCGCCCGCCCTGGCCCAGGCTGACGTGGGCGTGGCGATGAACACCGGCACCCAGGCCGCGCGCGAGGCGGGCAACATGGTCGATCTCGACAGCAACCCCACCAAGCTCATCGAGATCGTGGAGATCGGCAAGCAACTGCTCATGACGCGCGGCTCGCTCACCACCTTCAGCATCGCCAACGACGTGGCCAAGTACTTCGCCATCATCCCGGCCATGATCATGGTCACCTTCCCGGCGATCAGCCCGCTCAACATCATGGGCTTGGCCTCGCCGCAGAGCGCGATCCTCAGCGCGGTGATCTTCAACGCGCTGATCATCGTCGCGCTCATTCCCCTGGCGCTCAAGGGCGTGCAGTACCGCGCCGTGGGCGCGCTGGCCGTGCTTCAGCGCAACCTGCTCATTTACGGCCTGGGCGGCATCATCGTGCCGTTCATCGGCATCAAGGCCATCGACATCGTCATCACCACCCTTCACCTCGCCTAACCTATGAAAGCGTTCTTTTCCGAGCTTCGCGGAGCCGTTCTCTCCACCCTCATCCTCGCCGTGGTCTGCTGCGGCCTCTACCCTGTCGTTGTCTGGGGCTGTGCCCAGGCCCTGTTTCACGACAAGGCCAACGGCAGCCTGATCACCGATGCCTCCGGCACGGTACGTGGCTCACGCTTGTTAGGCCAGGGCTTCAGCTCCGACAAGTATTTCATCCCCCGCGCCTCCGCCGCCGGCAATGGCTACGATGCCACCAGCTCTGGAGGCAGCAACCTGGGGCCCACGAGCAAGAAGCTCACCAACGGCACGATCAAGCTCACGGCCATTGCTTCTGGCAGCGAGCTTCAACCTGGTCCCGATGTGGTGGACTACGATGGCCTGAAGCTGCGCATCATAAGTTACTGCGATCAGAACGGCATCGCCTATGAACTGCTGCGCGAAGGCAGGCCCGTCGATGCCCCTTCCTTCAAGGATGCCAAGGGTGAGTACGATCAGGTGAAGCTGATCAAGGCCTTCAATGATGATGCCAGGCCGTTGACGGTGCATTCCTCCAAGCCGCTGCCCGCCGATGCCATCACTGCCTCCGGCAGCGGGCTGGACCCGCACATCAGCCCGGCCAATGCGCTGTTGCAGGCGCCGCGCGTGGCCCGTCTTCGCCAGCTTTCCCTGGATAAAGTGAACGATCTTATCGCCGCTAACACTGACAAGCCTGATCTTGGCCTGCTTGGTGAGCCGGGCGTGAACGTGCTAGCGCTGAATCTTGCCTTGGACGCTGTGAAGAAATGACGGTGCTGAGGCAGTGCTGACAGGCAAGCAGATGACCCTTGAGCTGCGAACCTGCCCCACGCCTCCGGGGTCGCTGACCCCAGCTACAGCATGAGCCTGAGCTTTGAAAGCCTGCCCCTCAAAAATCCGCCCATTAACCACTTGCATACGTGTTTATGAAACCCGCCCACTCCTTTGCCAGCGGCCTCATCGTCCTCCTTTGCACGGGGTTGATCTGCCTTCTTATCATCGTCCGCCAGAAACCGGATGACGGCCTGATGGTGCCCAACGAAAAGGCGGTGGCGATGGAGCTGCTCACAGGAAAATTCAGCGGGCCAGGCTACTTTCAGCATACGGCCCTTGATCCGGTGTGTAACACTTCCGCCGGTGAAGTGGACGTGTATATCACCACGCTGAGCGCGGCGGCGCAGATGCCGCGCGTCTTCGAAGCACGCCGCTTTGACGAAACGGGCCGCAACCGCCTGCACCACCTGGTGGAACGGCTCACCGAACCCGCACCCTCGCGGCTCTCCAGCCCAAGATTGAACCTTGCCCGGCTGAACCTGGCACTGGATGGGCTTTCACAACCGGTACAATGACAGGTGGATGTCATGGCCAGATTGAAACTAATCTTTCGTTTCCTGGGTCTGAGTATTGGTAGGCTCCTGGAGTGCGGCAGCTTGCTGCCGCTGTTTCCCAGCCAGCTTGCTGGCGTCGCAAAGGCCGCGGTGATCTGTCGCCCAGGTGCGTGCATCGGTGTCCGCTGGGAATAACAGCAATTGTGATGCCTTCCACTGACACGCACACGCCAGTAAGCTGGCTTGTCACAGCGGCAGCAAGCTGCACGCACTCCACGAGTTTCCCGCCCTTCCATGGCTGAAAAAACAGGCACGCCTTCGACCAATGTTGACATAGGCCTCCACTTTCCCACTGGCATCCCCCGCCCTTTGCCATTCCATTAGCACCGCCCCTCTCGCATGAAAAAGCCCGAAGACGACAGGCCCAATCCCGACGCCCTTCTTGCCGAATGGCAGCGCGAGGAGAAGCAGATCAAGGCCGGGCGGCTGTTCATCTTCCTGGGCATGTGCCCGGGCGTGGGCAAGACCTATGCCATGCTGCTGGCCGGGCGGCAGCGGCGGAAGGAGGGCATCAATGTCCTGATCGGCGTGGTAGAAACTCATGGCCGCCACGAGACCGCCGAACTCATCGACGGCATCAACGTGCTGCCGCGCCAGCAGCTAGAGCATCGCGGCTTCACGCTGGAGGAGTTCGACATCGACGCCGTGCTGCTCCAGCGCCCGGGCCTGGTGCTGGTGGATGAGCTTGCGCATACCAATGCGCCCGGATCGCGCCACGCGAAGCGCTACCAGGACGTGCTTGAGCTCATCGATGCGGGCATCGATGTGTACACCACCGTCAATGTCCAGCACATCGAGAGCCAGGTGGACATCGTGCAGCAGATCACCGGCGTGGCTGTGCAGGAGACGGTACCGGACTCGATTCTGGACCGCGCGCATGAGATCCAGCTCATCGACCTGAGCGTGGAGAAGCTGCTGGACCGCATGGCGGAGGGCAAGGTGTACCTGGGCGAGCGCGCCGAGGCG
>FTCC01000772.1_pt1 | contig 17425 bp, 13 predicted proteins | sample 1639481 | NCBI WGS metagenome assembly FTCC01 (sample SAMEA3914864, study PRJEB12502) | metagenome | biome: forest; material: soil | place: USA | collected 2012-03-12 | depth 0.3 m | reverse complement strand
GCGTGCAACCTTTGCTCGAGGCCTGGCAGGCCTTGCATGCCAGGCTCGGCGACCGTACGCCGCGGCTTGAGATCGGCGGCGAAGGGCCGCTCGAAGCCCTGGTCCACAGCCATGCAGCAGGCAATCCGGCGGTGAAGCCTCTTGGGCTGGTCACCGGCCAGGAGAAGCGCGAGGCCCTGCGTCGCTGCCGTGCCCTGATCGTGCCCTCCACCTGGTGGGAACCACTTGGGCTGGTGATTTACGAGGCCTATGACTTTGCCAAGCCTGTGCTGGCAGCCCGGTCGGGCGGCCTCACGGAGGTGGTCGTCCCTGGCATCACCGGCCTGCAGCATGAGCCCGGGAGCGTGGATGAGATTGTACGCGATGTGCTGGCCATGGAGGCTCTCGATGCGGAAGAACGCCAGGCCATGGGCCAGGCCGGCCGCGACTGGCTGCTGCGAGAAACAGGGGCTGCGGCCTGGGAGGAGCGGTTTGATGAGATTGTCCGGATGGCGTGCCGGTGAAGCTGAGTGACAATGAATGTCGCGGCAGCGTTTTGGAGTGCAGGGGCAAGCGACAGTGCGACCTGACTTTTAGCCTCATTTATGCGGTACAGTGACGAAGCCCCGACAGGGGCAGGACAACAGAGCGAAGGGCAAGGAGCGAAGCGACGCAGCCCTGGTAGTGCGGACGTCAGGCCAGGAGCCCTGCAAGGGCGTGACAACGGTGGAGCGCTCATTCCACCGAGAAGCATCGCCGCACAGTACACCAATGCTGGCTGTCACGCCCCTTGAGGGCTGAAACCACTCTACGAGCGCTACCAGGGCTGCGTCGCTTCGCTCCATGCCCTTCGCTCTGTTGTCCTGCCCCTATCGGGGCTCTGAATCGAATCCACTGATGAGACTTTCACAAGATGTGGGTAAAAGTCAGGTCGCACTGTCGCTTGCCACCGCACTCCAAAACGCTGCCGCGACATTCTTGTTCACAAGTCCATCACCAGTTCACGGTCTCCCGCAGCACCACGTTGCCATCCGGCCCCGGCACCACTTTCACCGCCTTCGCATCCTTGGCCAGGCCTTGAAACGTCCAGCCATCCAGATCTTTACCTTTGATGGTGACGACATGCTCAAAGCCCTCTGATTTGGGCTCCAGCCGGTCCTCCACGTCCGCCTCGTTGATCTTGTAGAGCAGAGTCGGCACGCCTTGCTTGTCAATCCGGTAGCCTTTGAACTCAGGGGCGGGCGCGCCGTCCTTGTGCAGGGAGGATTCCTTGCCCAAAGTCATGAGCGGCTCGCCCAGGGGTTTCGCGGGCGGCATGGCACGGTCCTGCCAAGTGCCGAAGGCATCGACAAAGGCGCCCTTCCACAGCAAGGCCCAGCGAACATTCAGCGCATCGAAGGCCGCGTTCATGCCTCCGGGATAGCCTACGGCAATGGCATGCGTGCCGACCCCTTCCATGAAGGTGCGGAAGACAATGGGGCGGCCGTCCTTGTCGGGTTTCAGCACATGGTCATCATCCTTGATCAAGCCTTCGGGAAGGGCCTGCTGGTCGAGCTCCTTGAGGTAGGTCCAGATCTGCTCGATGTCGTGATCCGCCGTCTTGCGCGCCATGAACAGCGGCGGCATCAGCGTGCCGCGCTGGGTGGCCTGGGGATTGAGCAGCAGGGCCTTGAAGTAGCTGGGGTTCAGGCGCTCCACCGTATGCGTGAGGTTGATCACCGGCACGCCTAGCGACTTGCGGTCCTTCAAACCGTGACAAGTCACGCACCCCAGGCCGTTGACGCCCATGAGCTTGCGACCAAACTCGGCGCGGTGATGCTTGGCCAGGCCGCTGGTGTCCATGGTGGGCGGATGGTCCGGCTTGTCGGCCTCGGCAAAAAGGGCTGGCAGCATGTCGGTGTTAGCCTTGCCAAAGCCGGGCATGCGCACGCTGAGGTAGGGGCGCACGCTGCCGCTTTCACCATACAGCACCCGCGCCAGCCAGGTGGAAGTGAGCTTCCAGCCTGCGTGATCGAGGTTGGGCGGAAAACGGCCAAAGTCGCCGAGCGATTCGGCGCCGGAGTCGGCGGCCATGAAGTACTGGGCGCGCGAGTCTTCCGGGCCGCCCTTGCCGTCGCGGTCGTGGCAGGCGTAGCAGTTCATGCGCAGCATCTGCCAGTCGATCTTCTGGTGCGCCGTCTGTGTTTCCGGCTGCTCCTTCTGCACCTTGTTCAAGGCCAGCAGCAGAGCCCGGCGTTGCAGCGGGCTGAAGTCGAAACGCGGCGTGCCGGCTGCGGGCTTTTCCGCAATGCACCCGCCAGTGCTGCTGGCTTTCAGTTCCACCAGCGGCTTAGCTGCATGTTTTTCCAGGGGTGATCCGGTGTCGTGGCAAATGGAGCAGCGCTGCTCCACAAACAGGCGGCGGCCAGTCTCGGCGGTCTGGTGTGGAATTTTGAGCGCCTCGCGCTCCAAGGCTTTTTCAGCGGTGCGGCCCACATGCAGGTAAGCGGCGATATCGGCGGCTTCCTGCTCGCTCAGGTGCATGCCGGGCATGCGGCCGGCGGGGCGGAAGGCCAGCGGATCGAGCAGGAAGCGGCCGAGCGACTGAAGGTCATAGGCATCAGCCAGAGCCAGGGGATTGGAGGCGTTGCCGGGGCGGTCCACATTCGCGCCTGGCGCGGCGGTTGGCGGCCGGTAGTCAGTGGCGGGCTCATGGCAAGCCACGCAGCCCGCTGTGTGATACAGCTTTTTACCACGATCCGCATCTCCCGCGGGCAGTGGTGCCACGGGCTGCTTCAGCGTAAGCAGGTACTGGGTGAGGGCTTCCACCTTCTCAGCATCATCTTCCTTGCCGCCAAAGAGGCCGGGCATCAGGGTGCCTTTCTTCCGGTGCTGCGGGCTGCGCACCATGAGCCAGAGGGTGCCAGCATCCAGCCGCGAGCCGACGCCTGCCAAGTTGGGGCCGGGCCGGGGCGCGAGCTGGGCCTGCCAGGCCATCGGCGCCTCGTGGCAGGCGATGCAGTTCGTCTCCGCCATCAGGAGCAGGCCGCCGCTGACCACGGTTTCATCGGGGTCCTCCTGAATGTGGAACTGGTCGAAAGTGAAAACGTAGGCGTGGTCGATGGGCTCCGCCTGCAAGGGGTGGGCAAAGCAGGGCGCTGGCAGCAAGGCGCAGAGCGCGGCGAGCAGGCAGTGACGCAGGGCCAGGGGGCAGCTTCGATTTGGCATGGGATGGGCCGAAACTAACGAGTCTGACGCCGGGAGGCAACGGCCAAAGCTCCCTCGCTAGAGGAGCCCTGCATGCAGCGTATAGTCTCCGTGTCCATCCCCTCGTCATCGCCCATGAACCCATCCCCCTTCAACCGCCGCCAGTTTCTTTCCGGAGCCTATGGCATGGGCACGATCGCCCTGGCCACGCTGCTGAAGGAGCAGGGCCTGCTGGCGAACCCGGTGATGCTGCAGCCGCAGCATTTTGACCTGAAGCCGAAGGCCCCGAACGGCTTTGGCCAGGCAAAGGCGATGATCTCCATGTTCATGCAGGGCGGGCCCAGCCATGTGGACCTCTACGATCCCAAGCCGGAGCTTACCCGCCTGGATGGCAAGGACTTCCCGGGCGACATTAAGTACGATGATGCCGCGGGTGCGAGCCGCGAGGTGATGGGTTCGCCGTGGAAGTTCAAAAAGCATGGCCAGTGCGGCATGGATGTGTCCGAGCTGCTGCCGCATTTCTCCGGCATCGTGGATGATGTGACGCTGATCCGCTCCATGCACACGGGCGTGAACAATCACGGCCAGTCGATCTACGCTTTGCTCAATGGCACCGCCCTGGGCGGACGGCCGACGCTGGGGAGCTGGATCACCTATGGCCTGGGCTCGGAGAATCAGGATCTGCCTGCCTATGTGGCGCTCACTGATCCGCGCGGCGTGCCAGTGCTGGGCGTGGATAACTGGAGCAACGGCTGGCTGCCTTCGCTATTCCAAGGCACGGTGATCCGGCCCAAGGAACCGCGCATCCTGAACCTGGATGCACCGATGTCATTGAAGGGCGAGGCGCAGGACCGCTACCTGAGCTTCCTGCAAAAGATGAACAAGGAGCATGCCGAGGTGCGCCCGGGTGAAAGCGACCTGGAGGCGCGCATCCAAAGTTTCGAGCTCGCCGCCCGCATGCAGACCGCCGCGAAGGAAGCGATGGACATCAGCCAGGAAAGCCCCTCCACCAAGAAGCTGTACGGCCTGGATAATCCGGCTTGCGCCGAGTTCGGTGCGCGCTGCCTGATTGCCCGGCGCCTGGTGGAGCGCGGGGTGCGTTTTGTCTCTCTTTTTACCGGCAACCAGACCTGGGATCACCACTCTGCCATCGCCACCGGCCTGCCCGCAGCCTGCCTGTACGTGGACCAGCCTGCCGCAGCCCTGGTCATTGATTTGAAACAGCGCGGCCTGCTGGATTCCACCGTGGTGCACTGGGGCGGTGAAATGGGCCGCCTGCCGGTGATTCAAAACCGCGCCGGCGGCAAGACCAACCGCCTGAAGGTAGGCCGCGACCACAACACTTACGGCTTCGGCATGTGGATGGCGGGCGGCGGCTTCAAAGGGGGCCACATTCATGGAGAGACCGATGAGTTCGGCCACCATGCGGTGAAGGACGTGGTGAACCACTACGACTACCATGCCACGCTGCTGCACCTCTTCGGCCTGGACGCGAAGAAGCTGAGCTACAAGCGCAACGGCGTGGACCAGGTGCTGGTGGAGAATCCCGAAGCGCGGGTGGTGAGCGAAATTTTGGGGTGAATGCTTGCCTGTGACATTCAAAGCTCCCATTACCAATCTCCATCGACTTCAAAGTCGTCCGCTATCTGATCGGCCTTGAAGCGATAAATGCTTTTGATCATGGCGGCACTTGTGTGCTGCTCGAACCAATCGGCCGAACACCACGGGTAATCTCGTGCCGATTTTACCAGGCCATGGCGCACTGCATTTTGGTGGGTGTAATTCAAGCGGGCAAAGTAAGAGCGCGGAAAATCGAGCTTTGTTTCCCAGTAATTGTGCCACACCTGGCGTGACGGAGCCGCGACCAGCTTGTTGACCCACTTGGCGGTCTTTTCATGCAGTTCTCCAAGCATGGCAGACAGGCTGCCAGCACTTTCCGGCGATTCAGCAACGAAGTGGTAGTGGTTGGAAAACACGGACCATGCTTCCAGCCGCCAGCCATAAGCATTGCATACTTTCAGCAAACCGCGATGAAGAAGAGACAGCCGTTCTTTGCCACGGAAGTGATGAGCGTGGTGAAGAGTGGCAGCAGTGACAAAATAGATGCCGCGGCCAGTCAACCGATGCACAGGCCATGGGGCCAGGGAGTGCGGTCATCTGCGAGTTCAGACATCGGTGCGAGGTTATGAACCTCGGGCTACGAATGCAAGGTTTTGCGCTTTGCATGTCGCGGCAGCGTTTTGGAGTGCGGTGGCAAGCGACAGCGCGACACCGCTTTGAGGGGCCGCTAAACAAAGCTTCTCGTCAATAACTGCCGAAGTTCCAAGCCTGGTGGTACAATGAAGGTCCACCCGCTTTGATGATTGTGTTCCTCCGGCCAAAGCGGTGTCGCGCTATCGCTTGCCACCGCACTCCAAAACGCTGCCGCGCCACTCATTGCCATCCGCCAATCACCCCACATTCCCCGCACTGATCCGCGCCACCACCTCGCTGGCAGCCGCAAAAGCAAAAGTCCCGGTAACAAACGTGGCCGCGCCAAAGCCCGCCGCGCAGTCCAGTCGCAGGCCGGTTTCGGCTCCGGGCTCGGGGGTGGTGGAGCAGGAGCCGTCGGCCCAGGGAAACATCGGCTTCTCCGTGGAGAAGGCGCAGGGCACGCCCATGAACACCGCCTTGCCATCGTCGGACTTGGCGTAGCCGTAGTCCTGCCGCAGCTTGCGCCGCACCTGTTGCAGCAGGAGGTCGTGACCGGCTAGGCCGAGGTCCACGACTTTGATCAATGAAGGATCGCGACGGCCGCCGGCGGAGCCGAGGGTAAAGACCGGCACGCCGCGCTCCTTGCAGATGGCGATGATCACCGCCTTGATCGACATGCGGTCCACTGCATCGATCACAAAATCGTAGTTTTCGGCTAACAAGCGGCTGGCATTGTTTTCGCTGACGAACTCCAGCACCTGCGTGACCTTGCACTCCGGGTTGATCAGGGCCATGCGCTCGGCCAGCACCTGCACCTTGGGCAGGCCGATGGTGCCGTCCAGCGCGGGGAGCTGGCGGTTGACGTTGGTGATGCAGACATCATCAAGATCGATCAACGTAAGCGCGCCGATGCCGGAACGCACCAGCGCCTCCACGATCCAGGAGCCGACACCGCCCACACCGATGACGCAGACATGGGCGCGGCTCAGCCGCTCCAGGCCGGCCATGCCGTACAGCCGGGCGATGCCGCCAAAGCGTTGCAGCCAGCCCTCCGTCATTCCGGCCAGTACTGGGCCACCTTGCCACGCAGGAAGGTGACGCTGCGGGCGAGCTGCTCAATGCCGTCCACACCGTCTTCGATGCTGATCCAGCCGTTGAAGCCCTTGCTCTTCAGCTCAGTGAAGATGGCGTCGTAATCATTGAGGCCCTTGCCGATTTCGCCATGGCGCAGGCGCTTGGCATAGCCGGTGGAGCCGCCTTCTTCATTGCGCAAATCTTCCAGCGTGCCTTCGATCAGGTAGCGGTCGCTGGCGTGCATGGTCACCACACGGTGTGATACACGGCGCAGCAGCTCCAGCGGATCATCACCGGCAAGGTAGGCATTGGAAGGATCGTAGTTCACGCCAAAGTTCGGATGCACCACGCGGTCCACCAGGGCGCAGAAGACATCCATCTTCTGGGCGAACTCGGGGTAGGCCCAGAAATCGTCCTTGTAGTGGTTCTCCAGGATCAAGGTCACGCCACGCTCCTGTGCATAGGGCAGGCAGGCCTCAATGCTCTGGGCGGCCAGCTCCACGCCCTGCTCCATGGTCAGCTCCGGCCGGCGCTGGCCGGAGAGCACACGGCAGTAGCTGCCGCCGAGCGCGTGGGTCATGTCGATGAAACGCTTTTCTTTCTCGATCTCGGCCTCGCGGAAGGCCGCGTCGGGATGGGTGAAGTCGGGCGAGCAGCACATCATGGGAATCGCCAGGCCCTTCTCCGTGGCGTGGGCACGGAAACCAGCCATGTTCTCCTGCGTGTTTTCCAGGAAGCCGGAGTACCATTCGATGCCGTCAATGTTGAGCGTGGCGGCAAGGTCGATCCACTGGGCAACGGTCATGTCGCCATCCTTGCAGAGGGCTTGCATGTAGGCTTTCGGAAAGGCGGCAATCTTGGGCATGGGATGGGAAGAGAGGAGATTCAGATACGCTTGAGGGAGACAAACGTACGCGGGCCAGACTGCGCATCACTCACATGACTTCAAGCGACAAATCCACCGCCTTGGGGGAATGCGTGAGTGCCCCCACGGAGATGGCGTCCACGCCGGTGGCGGCCACGGCATTGATGGTCTGCAGGGTGATGCCGCCGCTGGCCTCCAGGAACACACGGCCCTCGGTGATCTTCACCGCGCGGCGCAGGTCATCGGTGCCCATGTTGTCGAGCAGGATGATGTCCACGCCCTTCAGCGACAGGAAATCGGCCAGTTGTTCCAGCGTGGCAGCCTCGAGCTCCACTTTGATGCCGGGCCGCTCACTACGCACGCGGTTGATGGCGGCCTGCAAGTCTTCCAGCCGCGGGCAGGCCATGAGGTGGTTGTCCTTCACCATTACCTGGTCGTGCAGGCCCATGCGATAGCCTGAGCCGCCGCCGTCTTTCACCGCCGCCTTTTCCAGCAGGCGCCAGCCAGGGGTGGTCTTGCGCGTGTCCAGCAGCTTCACGGGATAGGGCTTCACCGCGTCCATGTACCGACGCGTGGTGGTGGCCACGCCGGAGAGGCGCTGAAGGAAATTGAGCGCCACGCGCTCCGCGCTCAGGATGCTGCGCGTGCGGCCTTCGATCTCCAAAATCACGTCGCCAGGCTCAAAGGCCGTGCCGTCCGTCCGGTCGCTCCACAGGCCGATGCCCTTGTCCACTTCCAGAAACACCCGGGTGGCGATGGCGATGCCGGAAAGCACGCCGGGCTCCTTGGCGATGATGCGCGCCTTGGAGCGGGCGGAATCGGGGATGAAATACAGGGAGGTCACGTCGCCGCTGCCGAGGTCTTCATCGAGGGCGGAACGGATCAAGGCTTGGGTGGAGGGATGCATCGGAAGTCAACTAGAAAAGGGTGCGCCGCACAGTGTAGAGTGGTGTTGGCAAAATGCCAGCAAGAGGGCAAGGATATGTGCTACGGTTATGCGTTGCAGGTCTCCGCCTCCCGCCTGCCGGCCTTTGCCTCATGTCCGACAAACCGCCCCGCAAGTCCAAGACTATCAAACCTCAGCGAAGCCACGGGCATCTGCTCCAGTGGCGGTGGTGGCGGCGGCTGGTGCTGTGGCTTTTCCTGGCCGTGACGGCGACGGTGACGATCGCCGGCTGCTTTTTGTACCTGCATTACTCGGCGCTGGCCAGCACCTACGACCTTTCCAAACTGGGCCTGATGCCGGAGCGCACGGTGGTGTACGACCGCAACAAGCAGCCCATCGGCCGCTTGTATGGCGAGAACCGCATCGTGGTGCCGCTGAGCGAAGTCTCGCCCTGGTTCACCAAGGCGCTGCTGGCGCGCGAGGACACGCGCTTCTACCTGCACCACGGGGTGGATTATTACGGCATCCTGCGCGCCCTGGTGCGCGACGTGAAGGACCGCAAGGTGGTGCAGGGCGCGAGCACCATCACCATGCAGCTCGCACGCAACAGCTTCCCCGGCCTGGACGACCGCAGCCTGCACCGCAAGCTGGTGGAGGTGATGCTGGCCCACCGCATCGAGAAGGCGAACAACAAGGACCAGATCCTGGAGCATTACATGAACCGCGTGTTCCTGGGCAACGGCCTGTATGGCATCCAGCGGGCGGCGACGGTGTACTTTGGCAAGCATGCCTCGCAGCTCTCCCTGGGCGAGGCGGCGATGATCGCGGGCATCATCCGCGGGCCCACGCGCTTCTCGCCGTTCAAGAACTGGGAGGGGGCAAAGCAGGAGCGCAATGATGTGCTCAAGCGCATGGTCATCACCCACATGATCACTCAGGCACAGGCGGATGCGGCGATGCAGGAAAACATCGCCCTGCGCGCCCAGCCTGCTTTCCAAAGCCAGGGCGACTACGCGATGGACGCGATCAAGCGCAACCTCGACATCATCCTGGAGGAGAAGGACTTCGAAGACGGCGGCCTGCAAGTCTTCACCACCATCGACAAAGAACTGCAGACAGCGGCCGAGGAATCCCTGGAAAAACGCGCCAGTGCGGTGGAGAAGCTGAAGGGTTATCCAAGGCAGTCCAAGGCGCAGTTCGACGCGAAATGGGACCATGTCAGCGACGTGCCTGCCACGCCTTATCTGCAAGGAGCGGTGACGGCGCTGGACAACAAGACCGGCGGCATCCTGGCCATCGTGGGCGGCCGCGACTACCGGCAGAGCCAGTACAACCGCGCCATGCAGGGCGAACGCCAGATCGGCTCCACCATCAAGCCCTTCATCTATGCCGCGGCCATGGCGCGCGGTCTTCTGCCCGGCACGCTGGTGGATGATTCCCCCATCCCCGGCGACTGGAGCCCGGGCAACAGCGACGGCAAGTTCATCGGCATGCAGCCCATGGCCCTGGGATTGATCCAGAGCCGCAACACCATGACCGTGCGCGTGGGCGACCAGGCCGGGCGTGACTACGTGATGCAGCTCCTGCGCGATGCCGGCATTGGCGAGCATCCGGACAAGAGCCGCCAGGTCTTCATCGGCAACGCGGGCGCCAGCCTGCGCCAGCTCACCAGCGCCTTCTCGATCTTTCCTAACCAAGGGCTGCGACATCGCCCTTATCTCATTGAGCGCATCGAGGACCGCCATGGCAACGTGGTGTTCTCCACCCCTGTGCTGGATGCCGAGGTGCTGACTCCGGGCGTGGCCGCGATGACCAGCCGGCTGCTTTCGCATGTGCTCAATGAAGGCACCGCCGCCGCGGCCCGCACCGAGTACGGCTTCAAGTCGCCAGGCGGCGGCAAGACCGGCACCACCAACGACTACAAGGATGCGTGGTTCGTCGGCTATACCCAGGGCGTGACCTGCGGCGTGTGGATGGGCCTCGACAAACCGGAGACAATAATGGACGCCGCCTACGGCGCCAAGCTCTCCCTGCCCGTATGGGTGGATGTGATGAAGAAGGCCGAGGAGCTCAAGTACCTGGGCGAACCGCCGCCTGAGGTACCCTTCAACCGGGTGAAGCTGTGCCGCAACAGCAGCCTGCTGGCCACCGATGCCTGCCAGGCCGCCGGCGCCTTGTATGAGGACGACCTTCCCTATGAGCTCATCCCCCAGGCCTTCTGCCAGGTGCACGGCGTGGGCGGCACCACGTATGGCGGCAGCCAGCCGCAGCAGCCTCGCGAGAGCGGCGGGTTTTGGAACCGGGTGAAGGGGTGGTTTCGGTGAGCCGCTGCCACTAAGATTGAACGAGCTGCCTCAAGGCCAGCCAGCCCAGCAGAACCACGCCCGCCATGAGCAGCAAGCCCGTGCCCATGGCGCGCCGGTCATTGTTTTCCCACCGAACTTTGCCAAAGCTCGCCACCAGCCACACCGAAGCACCGATGAAACCCACCCATTCGCTGACATCGAACCCATTGTCTTCGACGTCGGAAGGCTGTTCTTCCTCCAACTGCTCTCGCAAGCTCCGAAATGGAGCGACAATCGACTCAAAGATGGCTTTGATGGAGCGGTTCATGGAAATTCGTCCTCGCAAAGTAGCATATCACCCAGCGGCAAGTTTACTCCAATCTCCACGTATTTTTGGAACTCTCCACCCATGCCACCCATGACTTCACGCCGTCGTTTCATTACAGGAGCCGCCTCCACCCTCTTTGCCGCACCCTATGTCACCAGCGGCCTGATGGCCGCCTCGCCTAACGGCAAGCTGCGACATGTGGCCTTCGGCGGCAACGGCATGTCCTGGGCCGATGTCGGCGCGATGTCCGCCCATCCCAACTGGGAGCTGTACGCGGTGTGCGACGTGGACACGAAGAACTTCGCGCAGGTGAAGGCCAAGTTCCCGAACGTGAAGACCTACCAGTACTGGCAGGAGCTGTTTGAAAAGGAAGGCCCGAACTTTGACTCGGTGAACGTGTCCGTGCCGGATCACATGCACGGCACCATCGGCCTGAAGGCGATGAGCCTGGGCAAGCACGTGTACGGCCAGAAGCCGCTGGCGCAAAACCTGTGGGAGTGCCGCCAGCTCATGCTCAAGGCGCGCGAGAAGGGTGTGATGACGCAGATGGGCATCCAGGTTTCCTCGGCCTTCAGCGAGCGCCATGCGGTGGCCCTGATCCAGAACGGCTCCATCGGCAAGGTGAAGGAAGTGCACACCTACTCCAGCAAGAAGTGGGGCGACATGAATCCCCTGCCCGAACAGGCTGACAAGGTTCCCGAGGGCTTTGACTGGAATCAATGGCTGGGACCTGCGGCGGAGCGGCCTTTCCACAAGGGGCTTTATCATCCGGGCAACTGGCGCAAGCGCCGCGACTTCGGCACCGGCACGCTCGGCGACATGGGCTGCCACATGTTCAGCGGCTGGTTCCGCGCTCTCGATCTCGCCGCTCCCATCGCGGTAAAGAGCGCCGGCCTGGCCCCGCCCAATGCCGATAACTGGGCGATCAACGGCCAGGTGGCCTACACCTTCAAAGGCACCCAGTACACCGCCGGTGACACGGTGGTGGTGACCTGGTACGACGGCGACAACAAGCCACCGGCCGAGATTGTAGCCCTGCTCAACGGCGCTGATGGCAAGCCGGCCAAGATCGACCAAGGGAGCATCTATGTAGGCACCGAGGGCGTGCTCTATGCGCCGCACACCACCACACCGCAGCTCTTCCCGCGCGACAAGTTCAAGGGCACGCAGTACCCTGTGCTGGAGCCGCGCAACCACTGGTTTGACTTCATCGACTGCTGCCTGAAGGGCGGCAGCACCAAGCCCACGGCCAACTTCGACTACGCCGGCCCGCTCACCGAAGCGGTGCTGCTGGGCTGCATTGCCAGCATCTTCCCCAACGAGTCCCTCACCTGGGATTCACCGGGCCTGAAGATCCCGAACAACGGCACCGCCAACGGTTTCGTAAAACGCAGCTACCGCAAGGGCTGGGAGATCGAGGTGTAGGCGGCCTGCTCACAGGCAGGGCCTGAGGTGAGAGCTTGAATGAGGCGGATGGAAGGACCTTCCATCCGCCTTTGTTCCTTCCATGCCCAAGGCAACGCAGGGCGGCCCTGGGAGCGCTGGCGTCCCGCCGGCCGCTGTGCATGATCATGCGTGTGCGCTTAGAGCCCCCCGCGGGCTCGAAGGCATTGGGCTGCGGCAATGCGCACGCCGGCGGGACGCCAGCGCTCCCAGGGTTTTGCACACACCTCTTTCATGCCAGGAACAATGCAAAGAACTGGGCGGCGACATCCCCAGCAAAATCTTCCCGCTTGCCAAATGCAAGCGAGCACTTACATAACCATGCAAGCAGTTGCTTGCATGGCCTATGATTGAAACCCTCCAGCCCACCCGTGAACGCATCATTGATGCGGCGATGCGGGTGTTTGCCCGGGAAGGGCTGCATGGCGCCACCACCCGCGGCATTGCACAGGAGGCGGAGGTGAACGAGGTGACGTTGTTCCGCCACTTCCAGAACAAGGAAGGGCTGCTCACCGCGGTGATGACTCATGCGGTGACGGCTCATCACGGGGCCTGGGCTGGTGACGAGACCGAATGGACGGGCGATCTGAAGCAGAACCTGCGCCGCTTTGCCGAAGGCTGCTACCACATGATGAGCCGCGACGAGCCTTTTCTCCGCACCATGGTGGGCGAAGCCCGACGCCATCCGGAGCATGCGCGCAAGGTGATCATGGATGCCGTGAAGCCGATGCGTGAAGGCTTCATCGCCAAGCTGGAAGCCGCGCGCAAGGCCGGGCTTGTGCGCAAGGGTCTTGATCTTGGCATCGCCTGTGATGCCTTCACCGCCATGCTGTTCACCGGCATGCTGCGCAACACCGCGGGCTGCTCCTGGGGCTACAGCGCTCAGGACTATGTTGCCACCTGTGCGGACATTTTTGCCGCCGGCCTCGCGCCGGGCTGAACTCTATTGCCGCCCTCTTTTCTTCCTGCCCGTAAACAACCTCCCCCGCCCTCTGCTTATGAAAACCCAATGCCTGGCCCTCCTTTCCTGCCTGCTGGCCGCCTGCGCCGTCGGCCCTAACCATGTGAAGCCTGATGTCTCGGACATCACGCCAGTGAAGTGGAAGTGGAAGAGCGCGGCACCACGCGATGAAGCCTCCAAGGGCGAATGGTGGACAGTGTTCAAGGACCGTGAGCTGAGCCGTTTGGAGTCTCTGGCTGTGACGAACAACAATGACCTCAAGGCCGCTGTAGCCCGCGTGGAGCAGGCCAGGTCCACGGCACGCGCCAGTGCCATTGCGTACGTTCCGAATGCCACGCTCAATGGGGCCTTTTCGCGCCAGCGCACCTCAGGAAACACGCCCACGCCGGTGCCGATCGCGATCCCTTCCTCCCAGTACAACACTTTCAGCGTGCCGCTGGACCTGAGCTATGAAGTGGACTTCTGGGGCCGCATCCGCCGCACGGTGGAGTCCGCTCGTGCCGACTACGAAGGCAGCGCCGCCGACCACCAGAACGTGCTGCTGACGCTGACCAGCGAGGTGGCGGCCAATTACTTTGCCCTCTGCGCCTTTGACGCCGAGCTGGAGGTGCTGAAGCGCACGCTGGACTCGCGTGAAAAGAGCGCCGGCATCATCGACCAGCGGTTCAAGGCTGGCGTGGTGCCGGAGGTGGACTCGGCCCGCGCCCACAGCGAACTGGACAGCACCCGTGCCGACGTGGCCGACGTGCAGCGCCAGCGCGGTGAAATGGTCTCGATTCTCGCTTTGCTTTGTGGTCAGACGGCCAGCACGTTCCATGTTGCCGAACGCACCCTGCCGGCCAATCCGCCCAGCATTCCCGCCGGCATCCCCTCGGAAGTGCTGGAGCGCCGGCCCGACGTGGCCAGCGCCGAGCGCAAGGTGGCTTCACGCAGCGCCCTCATTGGTGCTGAGAAGGCCAACTACTTCCCCGCCGTGCGCCTGACGGCGGAAGGCGGCTACTTGAGCAATGAAGCCGGCAATCTCTTCAGCCCGGCCAGCCGTGTGTGGTCCTTCGGCCCGGCAGTGAGCCTGCCGATCACCGGCTACTTTGTCACCAAGGCCAAGGTGGAACGCGCCAAGGCCGCACATGAGGAAACCATCGCCACCTATCGCCAGACGGTGCTGAGCGCGGTGAAGGATGTGGAGACCTCCCTCAACGACATCCACTACCGCGGCAAGCAGGTTGCAGCGCAAGACGATGCCGTACGTGCCGCCAACCACGCCACCGACCTGGTGCGCAGCCGCTATGAGGGCGGCGCGGTGAGCTACCTGGAACTGCTGGATGCCGAGCGCACCAGCCTAGCCCTGGAGCTGCAGGCAGCGCAGGTGAAAGCCCAGCGCTTCGTGGCCACGGTGCGCCTGGTGCAGGCCATCGGCGGAAGCTGGGGCAATGGCCGCAGCGGGAAGTGATGGGCATTGACTGCGGCTACGAGAGCTTGCGCTTGAAGTCCTCGTAGCCGAAGCGCTTCACCACACGCAGCTCGTCCGTTTCAGGATCATAGATGTCAATGTCCGGATGTGGCACGCCGTTGAAGGTGGTGGTCTTCACCATGGTGTAATGCGCCATGTCGGTGAACACCAGCTTCTGCCCCAGCTTCAGCGGCTCGGGGAAGGAGTAGTCATTGATCACATCGCCCGCCAGGCAGGTCATACCGCCTAACCGGTAGGTGTGGGGAAGAGCATCGGGCCAGTCCGCGCCGATGATGTGGGCGCGGTAGGGCATCTCCAGCGTGTCGGGCATGTGCGCGGTGGCGGAGGTGTCGAGGATGGCGGTGGGGAGGATGGTTTCACCATCGGCGGGATGGCTCCCCTCCCCCACAATGTCCAGCACGCTGGCGACGAGGTAACCGGTGTTCAGCGCCACGGCTTCACCGGGTTCAAGATACACGTCCTTGCCCCAGCGCTGCTTGAAGCCCTGCACCAGGCGGATCAGGCGGTCCACATCGTAGTTGCTGCGGGTGATGTGGTGGCCGCCGCCCATGTTCACCCATTTCACCTTTTCCAGGAAGCGGGGAAAGCGCTTCTCCACGGCGCCAACCACGCGCTCGAGGGTGTCGGAGTTCTGCTCGCACAGGGCGTGGAAGTGCAGGCCTTCGAGGCCGTCGAGATCTTCATCTTCCAAGGCATCCGCGCGGGTGCCGAGACGGCAGCCGGGGGAGCAGGGATCGTAGAGGGACACCTCCACCTCCGAGTGCTCCGGGTTCACCCGAAGCCCCGGGCTGGGGGCGTGGCCACGGGCCTTGGCGGCCTCGATCATCGGGCGGAAGGTGTGCCACTGGCGCGGTGAATTGAAGCTGATATGATCAGCAATGGGGATGATCTGTCGCATCTCCTCCTCCTTGAAGGCCGGGGCATAGACATGCACCTCGCGGCCGAACTCTTCATGGGCCAGAACGGCCTCATGAATGCCGCTGGCGCAGCAGCCGCTGAGGTACTGGCGCACCAGGGCGAAGGTGGAGAACATGGAAAAGCCCTTGAGCGCGAGCAGCACCTTGCAACCCGCCTCGCGCTGCACCATGGCCAGCTTTTCCAGGTTCTGCCGCAGCAGGCCCAGGTCCACCACATAGGCAGGGGTTTCGACCCGGCTCAGGTCAAAGCGTGGTGCGGGCTGCTCCAGGGCGTGAGGGGGAATTTCGGCGGACATGGCAGCGCATTCAAGAGAGCCCCTGGCCCGGGGCAAGCGATGGCTTTGTCAAAAGCAGGCACAAAAAAGCCGGCAGGCCTCGCGGCCTGCCGGCTGAAAGGCACAAGGCCCGGTGTTAGAACTTGATGCGCACGCCAGCCTCGGCGACCTGGCCGCGCAGCTTGCTGGAGTTGTCGCCATTCACAGACACGTGGCTGTCCACCCCGATGAAGCGATAGCCCACATCGACGGAAACATTCCGGCAGATTTCATAGGACAGGCCGGTGAAGGCGTTGTAGCCGAACTGCCAGCTGGAATCGGTGAGACCATCGAAAACAGCCGTCGCGTGGCCGAGCTGGCCGAACGTGATGGAACGGTTCGTATGGCTGTCATAGGTACGGAAAGAGGCAGTCTCATGAACCGCGCCAATGCCGCCGCCGATGTACCAACTCAGCTTGTGGAAGATTTTGAAGCTGTAAGAGGCATTCCCAAGCAGCGGGATGAAGGACATGCGGCCCTGGGTGGAGGCCGTCTGGCGGAAGCCGCCAAGTTCGCCCGTCAACTGCTGAAGGTTGGCGCGCTCATAACCAGCCGAGGCAAAAATGCTCAGCCCGTTGCCAAAGTCGTAGCCGAAAGGCACGTTCACACTGCGGCCGCCGTCGCGGAACTTGACGTCCACCTTGAGGGAATTTCCGGCGGAGAGGTTCTTCATCCAAAAATCGCCCACATCAGTGCCGACGAAGAAACCGGCGTCCGATACCGGAGGCGGCGGAGCCATCACGGGCTCCTTCGAAGAGGGAGCTTCGCCGGCGAAGCTGGACGAGCTGAATGCGGCGGCGAGCGCCAGGACGGTGAGGGCGGGGATTTTCATTTGCCTGGGGAGTGTTGATGGATGTCGTCAGCGCCGGTCAATGACCGGTGCCATAAAGCGGTTATTTTAAGCACACACGACCTTCTGTTCAACCAAAGACCGGTGCCGCTAGCAGAAACCCTGATGGAAATAATCCGGGGGAACCCTGAGACAGGTCCTGCGAATACCTGTTGCTATTCGTGCCAGTGCGACGACTTGTCCGCCAGCTAGACCACCCGTTGCAAGGCAAGTCATTGGCGGTTCATCAGGTGAGTCTTTGATTCGGTGGTGTTCTAAACCCGGCAGTCGGGGCCAAGTCTTGTCATGCATGGCGAAGTCCTGGCCGACCAACGATATGAATACCAAGATGTATGTGGGGAATCTCCCCTTCCGTGCCACGGACGTAGAAGTCCGCGAGCTCTTTTCCCAATTTGGCGAGGTGACCGACGTGCACCTTCCCATGGACCGCGAAATGGGCCGCCCTCGCGGTTTCGCTTTCGTGACCATGGCTGATGCCACTGCCATGAACAACGCCATCCGCGGCCTCAACAGCAAGGATTGGCAGGGCCGCGCCCTTTCCGTCAATGAAGCCCGCCCCCGTGAAGAGCGTCCTGCCTTCGGTGGTGGTGGCGGCGGCGGTGGCGGTGGTGGCGGTCGCCGTGAAGGCGGCGGCGGTGGTCGTGGTGGCTACGGTGGTGGCGGCGGCCATGGC
>FTCC01000531.1_pt1 | contig 17656 bp, 7 predicted proteins | sample 1639481 | NCBI WGS metagenome assembly FTCC01 (sample SAMEA3914864, study PRJEB12502) | metagenome | biome: forest; material: soil | place: USA | collected 2012-03-12 | depth 0.3 m | reverse complement strand
GTCGTTGCCGGGGACGATCTGCTCGATGGTGGCATCGTGCAGCTCCAGGTTGAAATCCAGCTTGCCGGGGATGCGCACAAGCTTGGCGGTGTTGGCGCGGATGTAGCGCTCCTCCTTGTCGCCGTCGAGCTTGATGAGCTGCAGATTTTCCAGCTCGTCCTCGCCCCGGTGGTGGCCGGTGTAGATGCGGTAGCCGGGCATCTTGTCCAGCACGCGGCCCTCCTGGAAGAGGGTGATGGGGTTGTCCGTGGCCACGTCGTAGAACAGATGCTTCATCTGGTTCTTCGAGCTGGGCGCAAGGTCCACATTCACATAAAAGCACAGGCCGCTGAGCATGATGGCCATGAGGAAGACGGGCATGCAGATGCGCCACATGGGCAGGCCGGTCATGCGGATGGAGACCATTTCATTGTCGGCCGACATGCGGCCGTACACCAGCAGGATGGAGGTGAGGAAGGCCCAGGGAATGGTGAAGACCAGGGAGTAGGGGATGATCAGCCCGATGAACTTGAGCACGAAGGTGAACGGCAGCTTGGTGTCGCCCAGAAGCTGGTCCATCTTCTTGTACACGTTGCCAAGCACCATCACGCCGCTGAGCACCAGCACGCCGGTAAACATGCCAGACCAGACCTGCCCCCAGATGTAGCGGTCAAAGATGCGCAGCCGGCGGATGAGGTACTGCACCAGCAGGATGCCGGTGAGGGCGAGCACGACCGTGACCAAGGCAGACCAAAGGCGGCTGACAATGGAGGGGGAGTCGGCGGTGGATGTCATGGGACTGGTGAGACTAGCAGGGTTGCCTGCCTTGTCTATTTCGATGAAGAAGTGTGTGCCGATGGCGAAACTTCCGCGTTGATAGGCACCCGCGAACAAACTAGCCTTCCGGCCCGCACCTGCCCCCCTTAGCTTTCTTGCCATGAAACCCTCATTCCTCTCCATCGGCCTGCTTGCAGCGGGGCTGGCCCTGGGATTCGCCGCGAATGTCATGTCCGCATCATCCTTGAGCGTCACCTCCGAGCCCTGGGGCCACACCCAGGGCGGCCAGCCCGTGGAGCTGTACACCCTGCGCAACACCAGCGGCATGGAGGCGCGCATCACCACCTACGGCGGCACGCTTGTTTCCCTCACTGCGCCGGACCGGGAGGGGCGCATGGCGGATGTGGTGCTGGGCAAGAACTCCCTGGCCGAATACGAGGCCGGGCACCCCTTCTTTGGCTGCATCACCGGCCGCTTCGCCAACCGCATCGGGCACGGGAAATTCACCCTGTATGGCAAGGACTACCAGGTGGGCCTGAAGCCGGGCACCAAGCATCACCTGCACGGCGGGGTGGTGGGCTTCGACAAGAAAGTGTGGCAGGGCACGAAGGTGGAGCAGCCCGATGCGGCCGGCGTAAAGCTGCACTACGTGAGCCCGGATGGCGAAGAGGGCTACCCCGGCACGCTGGATGCTCACGTGACCTACCTTCTTACCAACGCCAACGAGCTGAAGCTGATCTACGAGGCCACCACGGACAAGCCCACCATCGTGAACCTGACCAACCACTGCTACTTCAACCTCGCAGGCGAGGGCAGCGGTACGGCGCTGGATCACGAGCTCACCATCTTCGCCAGCACCACCACGGCCACGGATGACGATCAGATTCCTACCGGCGAAATTGACAAGCTGGCCGGCACGCCGCTGGATTTCAGCCAGCCGCACCGGATCGGCGACCGGATCGAGGCGGACTACCACCCGCTGAAGCAGGGCATCGGCTACGATCACAACTACATCGTGGAAGGCACCGGCCTGCGCCCGGCGGCGAGCGTGCATGATCCGAAGAGCGGCCGCACGATGGAGGTCCTCACCGACCAGCCCGCCGTGCAGCTCTACACTGGCAACCACCTGGACAACGTGGCGGGCAAGAACGGCCACCACTACCAGAAGCGCGACGGCCTGTGCCTGGAGACCCAGCACTATCCCGACAGCCCGAACCATCCTGCTTTCCCGAGCGTAACTTTGCGGCCCGGAGAAACCTATCATACCCAGACCACCTTTCGATTCTCCGCCCACTAACCTCTCATGGCTGAAACAGCTACGACCGCCCCCGTCACCGATTCCTCGCAGCCTCAGCCCACGGCTCCGTTTGTCCAGGAGCAGGATTTTGCCGCCCGCCAGTACCGCGGCCGGCGCGATCACCAGGAAGATTACAACGCCTTCGCCGATGCGGCCAATGCGGATGAGGAAGCGCTCTCCCGACTGCTCTTCGTCGTGGGCGACGGCCTCGGTGCGCACTCGGGCGGCAACGTGGCCAGCTACCTGGCGGTCGGCTCCTTCATCAAGAGCTATCATGACACGGAGCTGCCCGTCTCCTGGCGGCTGCGCTCGGCCCTCGAATCCGCCAATGACACGCTGGGCATCATGTCCAGCCGGCTGCCGGTGATGGGCCAGACCATGGGCACCACCCTGGTGGCGATCCTGGTCACCCGCACGGAATTGCATTGGATCAGCGTGGGCGATTCGCCGCTCTTCCTTTATCGTGATGGCAAGCTGCGGCGCATGAATGCGGACCATTCGTTGACCCCTCTCATTGAGGAGCGCGTGCGCATGGGGGAGCTCACGGAGGAAGAAGCCGCCTGCCATCCGGAACGCCATGTCCTGCAATCCGCGCTGCTGGGGCATCCGCTCACGTTGGTGGACAGCATGGCCGAGCCCGAAGCGCTGCAGAAGGGCGACATCATCATCGCCGCCTCCGACGGCATCTTTACCCTCGGCGAACGTCAGTTGGAGGACTTGCTCAGCTTCGGCCGCCACACCACGGCCGACAAGATCACCGATGCCATCATCTTTGCCATCCGCCGCGTGAATGCCGAGAGGCAGGACAATGTGACGGTGGGTGTGATCAAGATTGGCTGAAGCCCCTTTCTTCCTCCTGCTCCTACTCTTACTCCTCCTCTGCGGGTGGCGGAGAATAGAGGGCTGAAGGCATTTCCAAGCGCCACCCGCAGAGTAGGAGTAGGAGGAAGAGGAAGATTTACCTTCCCCCGAAAATCGCACTGCCCACCCGCACAATGGTCGCGCCCTCCTCCACGGCCACCTCAAAGTCATGGCTCATGCCCATGCTTAGCTTCGGCAAGGGCGCGCCGCCGAGCTTTTCCAGCTCATCGCGCAGGGTGCGCAGCGCCACGAAGTACTTGCGGCTGTCCTCCGGATTGGCGCTGAAGGGCGGGATGCACATCAGCCCCTGCACCTCCAGGCGGTCCAGCCCGTAGAGGCTGTCAAGCTGCTCGCGCAGGCTCATTGGCGTGAAGCCAAACTTGGTGGACTCGGCCGCGACATTCACCTCCAGGTACACCTTGGGGAACAGCCCCAGCTCGCCGCCGATGCGGTTGATGTCCCGCGCCAGGTCGAGGGAATCCACACTGTGCACGGCCTCCACCACCGGCAGCACCTTGCGCACCTTGTTGGCCTGAAGATGACCGATGATATGCCAGCGCAGGCGCGAGGGCAGGGCGGGCTGTTTTGCAAGCAGCTCCTGCACCTTGTTCTCGCCAAAGAGCGACTGCCCTGCCTCGACCGCCTCCTGAATGGTCTCGACAGGAAAGGTCTTCGAGACTGCCAGCAACTCGACCTCACCAGCCTTGCGACCCGCACGCTTCACGGCCTCGACAAGGCGGTCCTGGATGGCGGCGAGGTTGTTAGCGATGCTGGACATCGGCAGTGGGTTACTTGGCAGCGGGAAGGGGCGTCACCTTCACGTTACGAATGGCGGCCGTGGTTTGATAAGTGGTGAAGGAAAGCGGCGCATAACTCTCAATCGGGCCCGGGCGCAGGCCCAGCTTTTTGCCTTCGATGTCCGTGTTGATCACCTCCTTGTCATCCACCCACACCTTGATCTCCTTGGGCGTGATATGGAGCTTCACCTTGTACCACTGGTTGTCCTTATATTGCTGAAAGCTGGAGGTGTTGTTCTCGCTCGCATCCAGGTTGTCGATGCTGCTGATGCCCGTCACGCTGCCGCCCCAGCCGCCCAGCACGAGCGTGAGGCAGGTCTTCAAGCTGCCGGCTGGAAACGTCAGGCCACAGAAGAAATCCGAGCCGTCCGTGCGCATGGCCTCGGCCGTCAGCTCATAGTTCATCACCGGCAGGTCCTTGGCCTTCTTGTACACCGTGCCGCTGACACTGTCGCCCTGGTTGATGACCATGTTCCCATCCGCCACCTCCACCTTGCCGCTGCCGCCAATATCCACCGTTTCCCAGTCGGCCAGTGACTTGCCATCGAACAGCACGATGCTCTTGCCCGCTTCCGCCGGCTTCTTGGCGGCGTCTTCAGCAACCCCCAGCGAACTGGCGGCAAGGATCAGGGAGAGAATGGCGCGGCGCTTCATGGTGGCAGGCACGATGCAGGCAGGCGGGGGAGTGGCAACGGGATTCTGCGGAGAGGAGGTTGGGCTGGCCAGGCTTCATCTCATGACAAGCCTTCATCATGGCCCGCGCTTTTGTACGCAAAAGGTTTTGATGGCTGCCTTTCGGTGATAGCCTGTCGCTCCGACCCGCTCACTCCATGAAGCCGCACGAACAAGCCGTGACCAAGCGCGCTGCCGGGGGGCGGGTGATGAGAAGACCGTGCGCCCATTGGCTGGCGGACAGATGGCCGGTCTTTCGCTTTACCCTGTCCGTCCTTGGTTTCATCGTTGCGCTTGATGCCCTTTTCGCCGCGCCTTTTTGGGAGCCGCTGAGGGCGGCCTGCCTGGGGTTCAATGCCTCGCTTGCGAGCGTGATTCTCAACTGGGCGGGCCAGGAAACCCTGGTCACCGGTGGCGATACTGTTAGTTCCGCGTGGTTTGCTGTCACCGTGCTGCCGGAGTGTGCTGCTGGCGAACTGATGGCTTTCTTTGGTGCCGCGGTGCTGGCGTTTCCGGCCCGCCTGGGATGCAAGGCAGCCGGCATTGCCATGGGCCTGCCTGCCATCGCGCTGCTGAACCTCGTGCGCATCGTATCCGTCTTCCTCATCGGTGCCTCTTGGCCCGGATGGTTTCCACTGGCCCACGAGGTGCTGTGGCCCGCATTGCTGGCGGCAGGTGCGCTGGTGCTGCTGCTGGAGTGGATTCGCTGGCAGGCCCGGCGAGAGGCGAGGAGCTGGCAGCAGGCCGGCCTCATCCGGGGCTTCTACAGCCGTTTTGTGCTTGTCTTTGCACTGCTCAGCATCCCCTGGCCCGGCGAGGGAAGGTTGTGCAGCCAGGCCTTCTGTGCCGCAGGCAGGATGATCTGCGGCACTCCCCAGGAGCAGCGCACAATCAGGGAGCTTGCTTTCATACCGGAACCGGACGGCGCCGGCGGCGCGCGCATTGAAATCGCCAAGTTCCGCATGCCTGGAGGGAATGAGGATGACCCCGTGCGCAATCTGGACCTGAACCCCCGCGCTGTTCTCTTTTGCCCGGCCCTGCTTTACCTTGCCCTGGTCATGACCACTCCAGTGTCCGGCCGCCGCCGTCTGTGGGCCCTGGGGCTGGGGGAGACGTGCCTGCTGGCCTGTGTCGTGGTGGTGCTGAGCGTGGCAGTCTGGAATGAATCGACGGAGCTGGGCTTTGTCACCCTCACGCCATTCTGGAAAGGCGTTGCCAACCATCTGCAGGGTTCCCTCGTCCGCCTGCTTCTGGTCATTCCTTTTCTGATCTGGCTGCTGATGCTGCGATACAGTGATTTTGCAGAGGGGGAAAAGGACTGGCCGCCAGGAAAGGATCAGCGCCTGCCCTTGCGATAGGTGGTGGAGCCGCGCAGTTCCGGGCCGGCGGGAACTGAAGCCGAAACCGTGCCCACCTGCACGGCAGTGCCGCTGCTCTGGCCATTGGTGGTGACGGTGGCGGCAAGGTTGCCAAAGCCTGTGGGATGGGTGGCATAGGTGACCGTCAGCGAAGTGGAGGTGGCGGCGGTGACCGTGCCTGCCGCCCCATCATTGAACGTCACCGAATTGTTAGCCGCCACGGGATCAAATCCAAACCCATGAATGATGATGGTGGCTGCATTGAGGGCTTGGTTGACGGTGCTCGAAGTCACCACCGGGGTCACCGTCGCCACTTGCACCGGACTGCCGCTGCCGCCACGGCCTGCGGCGCTGACGACGGCGTACAAGGGGCCCGCTGTCGCGCCGGAGAAAGCCACCGTGAGAGAGGTGGCTGTGGCGGCGGTAACCGTGCCGCTGCCCGAGGGTGTAAAGGTTGCCGTGTTATCGGTGGTCGAGGTGCTGAACCCGCTGCCATTGATGGTCAAAGACCCGGCATTGGCAGCCAGGCTGGCCGTGGAGGCTGTGATGCTGGGTGCCGGCGGGGTGCCGGAGCCCGAAGCAGGTGAGGTCCACACATCGCCTCCCAAAACAACGGCCGCGAGCCTGCTGCCATCAGCGGACGAAGTGATGCCCTGCCAGGATTTGTTGGTGGTTCCAGATGTGGTGTTTTGATCCGTCCAGTGGACGCCTGAGTCTGAAGAGGTCCAAATATCGCCGCCAGTCGCTGCCGCGGCGAGCTTTGTGCCATCGGCGGAAGAGGTGACGGCCCACCAGGTTCTGCCGGTGGTGCCAGCCGTGGTGTTCTGGTCCGTCCAGTGAACTCCGGAGTCGCTGGAGGTCCAGATGTCACCGCCATACGCGGCTGCCACGAGCTTGCTGCCGTCGGCAGAGGAAGCGATGGTCTCCCAGTTCTTGTTGGTGGCACCCAAGGTGCTGTTCTGGTCCGTCCAATGCGCGCCGTAATCGGTGGAGGTCCAGATGTCGCCAGCGTACATGGCGGCGGCGAGCCTGCTGCCATCAGCGGAGGAGGCGATGAAGAGCGGGTTATTGCTGGTGGCGCCTGCTGTGGCGATCTGGTCGGTCCAGTGCGCTCCGGCGTCCGGGGAAGTCCAGATGTCGCCGCCGATTGCTGCGGCAGCAAGGCGGGTGCCATCGGCAGAGGAGGCGATGGCATCCCAGCTCTTGCCCGAAGCGCTGGTGCCGAGTGTCTGGTTCGTCCAATGCAAGCCTGCATCGGTCGAGGTCCAGATGTCGCCGCTGCGCTCCACTGCGGCGAGCTTGTTTCCATCGGCAGAGGAGGCGATGGAGAACCAGTTTCGGTTGCCGCCAGCACCCACGGTCTGCGCTGTCCAGTGAACGCCGGAGTCAGTCGAAGTCCAGATGGTGCCGGTATTGACCACGGCGGCGAGCTTGCTGCCGTCGGCAGAGGTGGTGATGGCCCACCAGTTTTTGGCAGTGGCCGTGGCGTTCTGGTCCGTCCACGTGGCACCGCCCTGAACAGGCTGCGCTCCATAGGTATAAAGGCCGCTGCCAGTGCCAGTACCTGCCGCGTTGGTCACCACCACACTGGCGGTGCCAGAGGGGCCGGCACCTGTGACAGCATCAATCATGGTGTCGCTGAGGATGGTGAAGCTTTGAACTGACGTGCCGCCAATGCTCACCGCCGTGGTGCCGGTGAAGCCCGTGCCCACAATGGTGACAGTCGTGCCTCCCGCAGTGGTGCCATTGGCCGGAGTGATGGAGGAGATCACGGGCGTGGATGGCGCAGGGACGACCGAGGCAACCTGAACCGGCGTGCCGCTGGAGACGCCATAACTGGTGACAACCGCAGTGAGAGGGCCATTGGCAGCCGGTGGAGTGGTGAGGAGGACAATCAATTGAGTGTCGGTGTCCGTGATGACAGACCCCGCAGCCCCGTTGGAAAACACCACATTGTTGTTAGGCAGGACGGGGGCAAAGCCGAAGCCGTTGATGGTCAGCATGGTGGCCGTGACCGGCAGGCTCGCGGCAGAGGGGTTGACTACTGGCGTTACCGTGGCCACCTGCACCGGGCTGCCGCTGCCGCCACGGCCTGTGGCGTTGACGACGGCGTACAAAGGGCCGGCTGTCGCGCCGGAGAAAGCCACCGTGAGGGATGTGCCCGTGGTGGCGGTGACAATGCCGGTGCCGGCGGGAGTGAAGGTCACTGTGTTGTCTGCCGCGGTGGTGTCGAAGCTGCTGCCATTGATGGTCAAAGTCCCGGCATTGGCAGCCAGGCTGGCCGTGGAGATGGTGATGCTGGGCGCGGGCAGGGTGCCGGAGCCTGAGGCAGGCGAAGTCCAGACATCGCCACCGTAGATCACCGCTGCCAGCCTGCTGCCGTCAGCGGAGGAAGTAATGCCCTGCCAGGATTTACTGCTTGTGCCTGCCGTGGTGTTTTGGTCCATCCAATGAACACCGGAGTCTGACGAGGTCCACAGGTCGCCGCCGAACACGGTGGCGGCCAGCTCGGTACCGTCGGCGGAAGAAGTGACGGCCCACCAGCTTTTGCTGACAGTGCCTGCTGTGGCGTTTTGGTCAGTCCAATGAACTCCAAAGTCGGCGGAGGTCCAGATATCGCCACCATGCACGACTGCCACAAGCCTGCTGCCGTCAGCGGAGGAGGCGATGGCTTCCCAGTTCTTATTAGTAGCGCCGGAGGTGCTGTTCTGGTCTGTCCAGTGCACGCCGTAATCGGTCGAAGTCCAGATGTCGCCCCCATACACGACCGCGGAGAGCCTGGCACCATCGGCGGAGGAGGCGATGAAGAGCCAGTTTTTGTTGACCGCGCCAGTCGTGGCGCTCTGATCGGTCCAGTGGGCCCCCGAGTCAGAGGAAGTCCAGATGTCACCGCCGAGCACTGTGGCAGCAAGCCGGGTGCCATCGGCGGAAGTGGCAATGGCATCCCAGTTCTTGCCGGAAGCGCTGGTGCTGAGTGTCTGGTTCGTCCAATGCAAGCCTGCATCGGTCGAGGTCCAGATGTCGCCGCCGCGCTCTACCGCGGCGAGCTTGTTTCCATCGGCAGAGGAGGCGATGGAGAACCAGTTTCGGTTGCCGCCGGTGCCCACGGTCTGCGCTGTCCAGTGAACGCCGTAGTCAGTCGAAGTCCAGATGGTGCCGGTGTTGACCACGGCGGCGAGCTTGCTGCCGTCGGCAGAGGCGGTGATGGCCCACCAGTTTTTGGCGGTGGTCGTGGCGTTCTGGTCCGTCCACGTGGCACCGGCCTGCACCGGCTGTGCGCCGTACGTATAAAAGCCGCTGCCGGTTCCCGGGCCGCCCACGTTGGTCACCACCACATCGGCTGCGCCCGCGGTGCCAGCACTTGTGATGGCATCGATCATGGTGTCGCTGAGGATAGTGAAGCTTTGCACAGGCGTGCTGCCAATGCTCACTGCCGTGGTGCCGGTGAAGCCCGTGCCCACAATAGTGACCGCCGTGCCGCCCGCCGCAGCGCCATTGGGTGGCAGGATGGCAGTGACGGTGGGAGCAAAAACAACCGTGCCTATCTGGACAGCCGCGCCGCTGGACTGGCCGTTGGTGGTGACGATGGCAGTGAGGCTGCCGTTGCTGGCCGGGCCGGTCGTGAGGGTGACGGTAAGCGTGGTTGCCGTGGCCGCAGTCACGGTGCCCGCCGCTCCATCATTGAATGTCACCGTGTTGTTAGCCGCCACCGGATCGAAACCTGTGCCGGTGATTGTCACCGTAGTGGTGTTGCCGGCGAGGCCGGCGCTGCTGCCGGTGACGGTGGGAGGCACCCCCGCCTGATTGACGGCAACCTGCTGGCCGAGCACGGTGATATGTGCCGTGCGGGCCGCGCCGGTGTTCGCAGTGAAGCTGAAGTTCACCACGCCGTTGCTGACGGAGACGATGGTGAGCCACGGCTGGTCGCTGGTGGGGGCGAAAGGCGGCAGCAAACTGGCGGTGGCAGGCACCACGGAAGGCAGCGCATCGGATCCCGCGGCAATGGGTTCTGACCTGGCGGAAGGATCCACAAACGCGCGCGGTATTTGCTCCACCGCGTTGTTAGCCCGGTCTGCGATGTAGATGTCTCCATAGCCGCCGACGGCCACTCCGTTCGGCGAGAAGCCCGTGGCGGCCACCGTGCTCACCGCCTGGGTCGCTGCGGACCACATCTTGATGACGTTCAATCCGTTGTCCGCCACGTACACGTTGCCCCTGCCATCCACCGCTACTCCGGATGGGAAGTTAAGCCCCGTGGAAATCAGGGTGGTGAGCGTCTGCGTGGAGGCGGTCCACATCTTGACCGTGCTGCTGGAGGAATCGACGACATACAAGTTGCCAAGCACGTCGACAGCCACCCCGATGGGATGGCCAAGCCCCGAGGATATTAAGGACGAAACGGTCTGCGTTGCGGCGCTCCACATCTCAATGGCGTTGTTGTTCCTGTCGGCAACGTACACGTTTTCGGCGCCATCCACGGCGACACTGGCAGGGACGTTCAGCCCGGAGGCCACCAGGGCGCTGACAGCCTGGGTGGCGGCTGACCACTTCTTGACGGTATAGCTGCCGCCGCCGCTGTCGCCAAAATAGACATTGCCAGCGGCATCCACGGCGGGCTGGGTGGGAGTCTTCAGCCCGGCTGAAACCAAGGTTTCAAGAACCTGGGTGGCCGGCGTCCACTCCTTGATGGCGTTGCCATTCTGGTCGTCCATGTACACATTGCCTGCCTGGTCAACAGCTACGCCGCCTGGGGCGCTGAGGTCCGCGGCGATCAGGGTATTAAGGGTTTGATCCGCCGCCGTCCATTCCTTGATCGAACTATGGACGGTGTCGGCAATGAACACATTGCCAGAGCCGTCAACAGCCACCCCCAGGGGCCCGCTGATGCCCGCAGACGACGGCACCACGGTGCTGAGGGTCTGCGTGGAGGCCGTCCATTTTTCGATGGCGTTGTTGCCATTGTCGGCAATGTAGATATTGCCCGCGTTGTCGAGCGAGATTTGATAAGGCGAATTGAGGCCGGAGGAGATCAGCGTGCTGACCGTCTGGGTGCCTGCCACCCATTCCTTGACGACGTTTCCGCCACGGTCGGCAAAGTACACATTGCCGGCGGCATCGACCGCCACCCCGGTAGGATGGTTCAGGCCGTTTGACACGAGAGCGGTCACCGTTTGGGTGGCTGCCGTCCACACTTTGATTGCATTGTTGCCCCAGTCCGTGAAGTAAACGTTGCCAGAACTGTCCACCGTCACATCTTCCGCGCTGATGCCGGAGACAAGAGTGCTGAGCACCTGGGTTGCCGCCGTCCACTTTTTGATCGCGGCGTTGTTGCCATCGGCGATGTACACATTGCCGGAGGCATCCACAGCCACCCCGGTGGGATGATTTAGCCCGGATGCCACCAGCGTGCCAAGCGTCTGTGTTGAGGCGGTCCACTTCCTGATCGCATTGTTGCCCGAGTCGGCAACGTAGAGGTTCCCGGCGCTGTCCATTGCCAAGGCGGAAGGGGTGTATAGGATGCCTTTGACCAAAGTCGTCAAGGAACCGGCCGCCACATAGCTGCTGCCCGCCTGGGTGACGGTGACTGTCTGCCCGCCCACGGAGAGCGTGCCCGTGCGCGTCACACCCGTATTCGCATCAAAGGTGAAGACCACCGCCGCTCTGCCCGTGCCGCTAGCATTGACATGCAGCCAGCTATTGTTAGCCGTGGCCGTCCAGGTACCTGTGGCGGGCGTGACAGCCAGCAGCACCGAATCAGCACCCGCCGCCGGGCCTTCGATCACTGCCGGGGTGCCAAGCGTGTAAACCGGCGCAGCCGCCGAAACCACGGTGGCGACCTGCACCGCAGCACCACTGGAAAGCCCGTCGGTGGTGACGATTACCGTGAGGCTGCCAGTGCTGGTAGGATCGGTGTCTAAATGCACCGTCAGCGAAGTTGACGTAGCCGCCGTCACCGTGCCGGCCGCGCCATCGTTGAAAGTTACTGTGTTGTTGGCTGCGATTGGATCAAAGCCTGTGCCGGTGATTACAAGGGTTGTCGCATTGTTTGCGAGACTGGCGGTGCTGGATGTGACCGTTGGGGCTGAGCGGGCGGTAAGGTCGGCTTTTGCAATGAAGGGCGACACCGTACCCGCTCCTGTTTTGCTGAAGTAACCTCCAGCGTAAAGAGTTGTGCCGGTCACTGCCAGCGCATCGACATCGCTGTCTACTCCCGAACCAAGGGCAGACCATGAACTGCCGTTCCACTGCGCAATGTGGTTCACGTTAACTTCTCCCGACTTGGTGAACCCTCCTCCGGCGTAGAGTATCGAACCACTCACCGTCAGCACTTCGACTCCGTTGTTCATCCCCAAACCAAGGGCAGACCATGAACTGCCACTCCACTGAGCGATGTAGCCTACGTTTACTGCCCCTGCTTTGGTAAAGTCTCCCCCAGCATAGAGAGTTGAGCCACTCACGGCCAGTGTATTGACAATACTGTCCGTTCCTCCCGCCAGGGCAGACCAGGAGCTGCCGTCCCACTGCGCGATGTAATTGACGTTGGTCCCACCTGCCGTGACGAAAATTCCTCCTGCATAGAGAGTCGAGCCAATCGTTGCCAGGGCAAAGACACTTGTATTCATGCCAGAACCAAGCGCGGACCAGGACGTGCCGTTCCATTGCGCAATATTATTCACCGTCACCCCGCCTGCCGTGGTAAAATCCCCTCCTGCATAAAGTGTCGAGCCACTGATCGCCAGCGCATGGACGTAACCTCTGCTGTTTATGCCCGACCCGAGTGCAGACCAAGAATTGCCATTCCACTGCGCGATATGATTCACTGTAACACCTCCCGCAGTGGTAAATTCCCCCCCTGCATAGACTGTAGAGCCATCTACTGCTAGCGCATATACTTGGTCGTTCATTCCCGCTCCGAGAGCAGACCATGAGCTGCCATTCCATTGGGCGATGTAATTTGCTGCAATTGTGCCCGTCGTGACGAAGTCTCCTGCGACATAGAGTGTTGAACCAGTCGTTGCCAGGGCAAAAACAGCGCTATTCATTCCACCCCCGAGGGCAGACCAGGAACTGCCGTCCCAATGTGCGATGTTTGATACCCCAATACCCCCCGCCGTCGTACAAATTCCTCCCGCGTACAGCATCGAGCCACTGACTGCCAAGGTATAGACAGAATCGACGACCCCCGAGCCAAAGGCAGACCAGGAACTGCCATTCCACTGCGCAATGTTGTTTACCGTTACTCCTCCTGCGGTGGTGAAAACTCCTCCGGCATAGAGCGTTGAACCGCTCACTGTCAATGTATAAACAAGGCTGTCCAAGCCTCCTCCGACAGCCGACCAGGAACTGCCATTCCATTGTGCGATGTAGTTTGCGTCGATCCCCCCTGCGTTGGTGAAGATTCCCCCGGCATAAAGGGTTGAACCGCTCACTGCCAGTGCATTCACAACAGTGTTCATTCCAGAGCCGAGAGGTGACCAGGAAGTACCATTCCACTGTGCAATATTGTTCGCCGCCACCCCTCCGGCGGTGGTGAAGAATCCTCCGGCATAGAGCATCGAGCTGCTTGCTGCCAAGGCGTAGACCCGGCTATCCGTGCCTGAACCAAGCGAAGACCAAGAACTGCCGTTCCACTGCGCGATGTGGTTCGTTGTTATTCCACCTGCGGCGGTAAAATTTCCTCCGACATAAAGTGTCGAACCACTCACTACCAACGCATCGATTGTTTCGTTCACTCCTGAGCCAAGCGCGGACCAGGAGCTCCCGTCCCATTTCGCGATATTGTTCGCGGTCACTCCTCCAGCCATGTTAAACTGCCCTCCGACATACAGGTCTGACCCACTCATTATCAACGCTTCGACGATGGCCTGTGGCCCAGAGGCATCTGACGTAATCCCAGAGCCAAGAGGGGCCCAGGAGGTGCCATTCCATTTTGCGATGTTGCTGACAGTGACAGCTCCGGCGAGAGTAAAGTAGCCGCCAATATAGAGGTTGCCCCCGTTGTCCAAGGCAGAGGCGTAAACAACACTGTTAGTACCCGGGACCCCTGAATTCATGCTAACCCAATTCGCATCACTAAAGGTCGGATCGATGCGCAGGGGATAGCTGGCAGCGGCGTCTTCCACGCTCAGAACGAGGCGGTCGGGGGCGGGGACTTTCAGATGGGCGACAAGATCTTTGCCTTTGGCATCCGTCACGCGAAGGCGGCTGTAGGCCAGGGCGCGGTGCGAGCTGTTGAGGACGAGCTTTGCGCCATAACTGGTGGCTTCGGCGCTTGCGCCGGTGAGGGAGAGTTCGAGGTTCAAGGTTCCCATGCCCGCAGGACGCTGGGCGATGACGAAGTCCTGGCGCACGCCGTCCACGCTCACGGAGTATTCTTCCACCACGCCGGGCCGGGTGAAGGTGACGAGCTTGTCGGTCGTGGTCACAGTGCCAGACGGCAGGAGCTGCTCGCGCGCGGCTGGTCTTGTGGGCGAAGAGAACTCGCGCCCGATGGAGGAGGCGGCAAGGTGCAGGCTGCCGCCATCGTGGTCGGTTGAGTTCAGCCACAGGCCTTCGCTGGTGACTGTGCCGGCGAGCTTTTGGAACCCTGTACGGAGGGTGACGCCTTGCGCGGTGGACTCAATGCCCATGGCATCGCCGTGATAGTCCGCACCTGCTTTGGCACCGATCTCGGCGAACGGGATGGGAGCGGCAGCATTAGCCGCCTCATGTGCGAAGGGGGCGGCAAAAAGCGACAGGCAGCAGCCTGCTGCACGGATGCCGGACAATCGCGCGAACCACCGCACACGATGAGCCAACGACAGGACACAGGCACCGACATCTGACAAAGTCTTCATAGCGGCAGGGGGCATTGCGCACGATCCAGATTTGCAGCCAGGGCGTCGGGTTGACGCGCCATCTCTGACTGTCTGGCGGTGCGGTAGCCAATGCGTAGCCGCGAGGCAAGTGACGTTCCTGCCTTGTTTAAAGGAATTTATTACTCAGTGCGAAAATTGCGGAAAGTTCCGCAGATGTTTAGCACTGGGAAGTCGTCGTCATTCGAGCGTGGACAATGTTCGTTGAATGCGTGCCACACTCTTGTCCTTGCCGAGCAAGTCCAAAATCGTCGCCACTCCCGGTCCGCGCGACTGACCGGTCAAGGCAAAGCGCAGCAGGGGCATCAGTGCACCGGGCTTGACGCCCAGGCGTTTGGCGGTGGCTTCGACGCTCCCGTGGGCGGCGTGCTCATCCCAGGTGGTGAGGGCGGCGAAATCGGTGGCGAGTTCTTTGAGCAGGCCCGAGTTCTCAGGCTTGGCCTTGAGCTTGGTCACGACTTCGTCCTCATAGGGATAGTCGTCGTGGAAGAAGTAATGCACCCAGGAGGGGATCTCGGTGAGCAGGCTGATCTTTTCCTTCACGCTTTGCAGGGCGCGGGCAGCGAGGGGCTCATCGCTGAGGGTGAGACCCGCTTTGTCAAGGAACGGGCGGGCGGCCTGGAGCAGGGCCTCGGGGGAGAGTTCGCGCAGGTACTGGGCATTGAACCAGGTGCACTTCGCCATGTCGAAGCGCGCGTTGGAGCTGTGGATGTCCTTGGGATCGAAGCTGGAGGTGATGGCCTCGCGCGACAGCTTTTCGCCGTCGGCCTTCGGTGTCCAGCCGAGCAGGCAGAGGTAGTTGAACACGGCATCGGGCAGGAAGCCGGCATCGACGTAGCTCTGGATGGCGGAGCCCTCATCGCGCTTGCTCATCTTGGAGCCCGTGGGGTTCAGGATCAGCGGGATGTGGGCATACTTCGGCGGGTGCTTGCCGAAGGCGTGGAAGAGGTCGATGTGCTTCCAGGTGTTGGAAAGGTGGTCCTCGCCGCGGATCACGTGGGTGATGCCCATCTCGGCATCGTCCACCACATTGACGAAGTGGAAGATGTAGCTGCCATCGGGGCGGCGCACGGTCATGTCCGGCTCCTCGGTGGCGGCAAAGTGCACGTCGCCGCAGACCATGTCGGGGATGATGATGGGCTCGCGGCTGAACTTGAAACGCACGGCGCCATTGTCCTCGGTGTACACACGGCCGGCGGCTTCCAGCTTGGCGAGGTAGGCATCGTACACGGCCTTGCGCTGGCTTTGGAAATACGGGCCGCAGTCGCCGCCGGCATCCGGGCCTTCATCCCAGTCCAGCCCCAGCCAGCGCAGGCCGTCGAAGATCGCCTGGCGTGCCTGGTCGGTGTTGCGCGCCTCATCCGTGTCCTCAATGCGCAGGATGAACTTGCCGCCGCGATGGCGGGCGTAGAGCCAGTTGAACAAGGCCGTGCGGGCGCCACCGACGTGGAGATAGCCGGTGGGCGAAGGGGCAAAACGTACGCGAACAGGATGTGACATGGGCTGGCAAGGTGGCGTGCAACCGGCCGGGGCTCAAGGGGACGTTTTCCGTGGGCCGTTTTCGGTTGTCCGGTGGGGCGGGGGACGATGAATCTGTCCTTTGCCCCCAACTCCAGATTCCCGCAAAATGCCAATGAGCTGGCATGCTCAGTGTTTGCATGCCGCGCCGGGCTCGCTTAGCTCTGCGCCCATCGTTTCCCCCGCCGCCATGTCCGCCACTCCCACCATCATCTACACGAAGACCGACGAAGCCCCCGCGCTCGCCACGTACTCCTTCCTGCCCATCGTCGAAGCCTTCACCAAGTCCTCCGGCATTGCGATGGAGACCCGGGACATCTCGCTGGCGGGCCGCATCATCGCCAATTTCCCTGAGGTGCTCACTGAAGCCCAGCGCATTCCCGATGAGCTCGCCTACCTGGGCAAGCTGTGCGTGGCGCCCGAGGCGAACATCATCAAGCTGCCGAACATCTCCGCCTCCGTGCCGCAATTGAAGGCTGCCGTGGCCGAACTTCAGGCCCAGGGCTACCAGCTTCCCGACTTCCCCGAGAACCCGCAGACCGACGCGGAAAAAGACATCAAGGCCCGCTACGCCAAGGTGATGGGCAGCGCCGTGAATCCGGTGCTGCGCGAGGGCAATTCCGACCGCCGCGCGCCGAAGGCGGTGAAGGAGTACGCCCGCAAGAACCCGCACAGCATGGGCAAATGGACGGCAGACTCCAAGTCCAGCGTGGGCACCATGGGCAAGGACGATTTCTTCTCCAATGAGAAGTCCGTCACCGTCGCCGAGGCCACGGACGTGAAGATCGAGTTCACCGGCAACGACGGCACCACCAAGGTGCTGAAGGCCAGCACGCCGCTGAAGGCCGGCGAAATCCTCGATGCCACCGTCATGCGCAAGCAGGCGCTCATCGCTTTCCTGGAAAGCCAGATCGCCAAGGCCAAGGCCGAAGGCGTGCTGTTCTCCGTGCACCTGAAGGCGACGATGATGAAGGTGTCTGACCCCATCATCTTCGGCCATGTGGTGGAGGTGTTCTTCAAGGACCTCGTCGCCAAGCATGCCGCCACCCTGAAGGAGCTGGGCGTGGATTTCCGCAACGGCTTCGGCGACCTAGTCGCCAAGATCGCCAAGCTGCCCGCCGACAAGAAGGCGGAGATCGAGGCCGACATCCAGGCCGCCTATGCCAGCGGCCCGGCCATCGCCATGGTGAATTCCGACAAGGGCATCACCAACCTGCACGTGCCCAGCGATGTGATCGTGGATGCCTCCATGCCCGCCATGATCCGCACCTCCGGCCAGATGTGGAACACCGCCGGCAAAGCCCAGGACGCGCTCGCCGTGATCCCCGACAGCAGCTATGCCGGTGTGTATCAAACAGTGATCGACTTCTGCAAAAAGAACGGCGCGCTCGACCCCAAAACCATGGGCACCGTGCCGAATGTCGGCCTCATGGCCCAGGCCGCCGAGGAATACGGCTCGCACAACAAGACCTTTGAAATCCCCGCCGCCGGCACCGTGCGCATCACCGACAGCAGCGGCAAGGTGCTGATGGAGCACAAGGT
>FTCC01000188.1_pt1 | contig 17689 bp, 13 predicted proteins | sample 1639481 | NCBI WGS metagenome assembly FTCC01 (sample SAMEA3914864, study PRJEB12502) | metagenome | biome: forest; material: soil | place: USA | collected 2012-03-12 | depth 0.3 m | reverse complement strand
GTGCCGGTCGCTGAGGCTGACCACTTCCTGAATGTCCTTCCACGGCTCGCTGGTGCGGTGGTTCATGGTGAAGACTTCAACGGTCTCACCCTGGTAGGAAAGCTTCATGGGCGGGGGGTGATCTAAGCCGCGAGCTTCTGGATCGTGTCCAGGAGGTTCTGCGCGGTGGCGAAGGTATCCGCCGTAAGGAGTTCATCCGGGATCTGGGTGCCGGCTTCCGTCTCCAGGTCCATCAGCAGGTCGATGGCCGCCATGGAATCCAGCCCCAGCTTGGCCAGCTTTTCATCAAAATCCAGGGGCGTGCCGGCCGGCAGCAGCCGCAGGCGCGGGCGCAGGATTTCTTCGAGCTTCGTCTTGAGGTCGTAAGTGGGGCCTGTGGTCATGGGCAACGGGGGGTGGGAGCGGGGCGGGCATGGCCTGTCTGCCATTGCCACGTTTCCACGATTTCCGCCTTGCGGAAAGCGACTTCAACGGGCGCTGGATGGCTGAGGAAACCGATCAAGCTCGCTGTCAGGCCATACGCACCTACGTTGGGGATTGCAAGCAAATTCCCTGTGCCTGGATTGTGCAATTGTGCCGTTCTTGCGAGGCTGTCCAGGGGGCTGCAAAGAGGGCCTACCACGTCTGCCTGGAGCAGGGGGCCGTGCTCATCATTCAGGTTCTTGAACGTGACGGCGAAACGCGGGATGCGGCCCAGGCCGGTCATGCCGCCCAGGTGATGGATGCCGGTGTCCAGGATCACAAAATGCTTCGAGCGCGACCGCTTTACTTCCATGACCGTGGTGAGCAGGGTGCCGGAACCGGCCACGAGATGCCTGCCGGATTCGAACCACAAGGTGACCCTGCTGCCGAGAGGGAGGCTGGCGCGGGCTTCTTCGATGCCCTGCTTCAGCCCTTCGAGATCCGGCGGTGAGCCGTCCGTGGCATAAGGCCAGGGGAAGCCGCCGCCGGCATTGACGATTTCGAAGCGCATGCCGAAGGCTGCTTCCAGACGCTCCGCCGATTCTAGAGCGCGACGGGTGTTTTCGACCAGCGCCTCGCGCGTCGCCACCTGGGTGCCAAAGTACACATGCACGCCGCGAATGTGCAGGCACGGCCAGCCCGCCTTGATGGTTTCGGCATGCTCGATGAGCTGTTCCTCATCGAAGCCGAACTGGCTCTCGATGCCTGTCATCGCCATGCGGGCGTCAGGCGGGCCGGGCGGGTTGACGCGCAGCAGGATGTTAACCTTCGCTGCCGAAGATTCGGCTGCGGTGGACACGCGCTGAAGGTCAACGAGGGATTCGCAGGAGAACCAGCGGATGCTGGCCGCCAGCGCGGCAGCGATTTCGGCTGACGATTTGCCGGGGCCGCCGAACATCATCTCCTCCGGCTGGAACCCTGCTTCCACAGCCGCCGCCAGCTCCCCTTCGGAAGTGATCTCGGCATGGCAGCCGTTGGCGCGCAGTTCTCGGGCGAGGGCCGGCAGCGGGTTCGCCTTGAACGAGTAGTACAGCCGTGAACCTTCCGGCAGTTCGGCACGCAGGCACCTGGCGCGCTCCGCCACGGCCTCCAGGTCATAGGCGTACAGAGGCGAGCCGAAACGCTGCACGAGGTCGGTGGCAAATTCCAGTTCCATGGTCAGGAAAGGGTGGGCAGCAGAGCCCTCAGGGCCTTGCGGTCAGTCTTTTGGTTGGCCGTTTTGGGCAGTTCGGGCAGGAAGTGGATGCGTTCCGGCACCTTCACGCGCTCCAGCCGTTCGTTCAGCCATTCGGTCACCGCATCCGCCGCCACTTCGCCGCCGCTGAGGGAGATGAAGAGGTGAAGCCGGTCGCCCTGCTCATCCTTGATGACGCCTGCGGCCGCGATGCCGGGCATCTGGCATGCCGCCTCCTCGATTTCCAGGGGGCTGAGGCGATGGCCGCGGTGCTTGATGAGGAAATCGCCACGGCCGTGGAAGGTGATGAAGCCCTCCGCGTCCACACTGCAATAGTCTCCGGAGAATAACGTGCGTGCCCGGGCGGGGCCCGCATAGCGGTAGCGTTTTGCCGTCTCCTCTTCGGAGCGCCAGTAGCCCAGGGCCAGGGTGCGGCCGCGCACCACCAGCTCGCCCACTTCGCCCGGTGGCAGGCGGTTGCCGTCCGCATCCACGGCAAAGACTTCCGTGCCATCCAGGGCGCGGCCAACGGAGTCTGGGCGCTGCTCGTACTCCTCCGGCAGCAGGATCGAGACACGCTTGCACTCAGTGAGGCCGTACATCGGAAAGATGCGGGCACTGGGGATGAACTGGCGCAGCTTCTGAATGTACGCTTGTGGCAAGTGGTCGCCGGTGTTCGTGATCATTCGCAGGCCAGGCAGCGCTGTCTTGCGCCAGGCCAGCATTTTGATAAGGCCGCCGTACAGCGTGGGCACGCCTGGCAGTACGGTGATGCCATTTTCCAGCAGGATGCGGGGCAGCTCCGGCCCTGCCATTTCCGGCTGGCCCAGGAACACGGCGGCACCGGCCTGCGCCGCCAGGAAGAGCTGGTACAGCCCATAATCGAAGGACAGCGGCAGGAACACTCCCAGCTTGTCCCCGGCCTGGTAGCCCAGCCGCTGCTGGATGGCTGCGGTGGCGTAGCGGACGTTGTCGTGGCTCAGGATCACGCCACGAGGCGTGCCGGTGGACCCGGAGGTGAAGACGAGGAAAGCGGGATCCTGGTCAATGCCTGGGAAGTCAGCCATCAGCGGTTCCCCCACCAGCAGGCTTGCAAAGGGCACCGCCTGAGGAATGGCGGCATCGGATTCCGGCAGCACCAGCGTGGCCGTGCCTGTTTCCGCAGCCAGCGAAGACGTGGTCGCATCCAGCATGACGAGCCTGGGCTCGCACTGGTCGTAAATTTTGCGGAAGCCTTCCGCCTTCATCTGCGGGGAGAGGATGACAAAAACCGCGCCCAGGCGCAGCGCAGCGAAGGCCAGCAGCACCATCTCCGCCCGGTTCTCGCACACCATCATTACACGGTCGCCGCGCCGGATGCCTTGCGAGGCCAGCCAGCCAGCAATGATGCGTGTTTTCTGGGCAGCTTCAGAGTAGCGGACATCCTGGCGTCCAGTGAGAAAAAGCTGGTCCCCGTGGGCGGTGGCGGCGTCATCCAGCAAGGCCGGAAGATGCCAGCAGTTGAGAGGGAAGAGGGGGGAATCGGGGGGCATGGAGGCAGCGCAACGGGAGGGGCGGCAGTGTACCCCCGCGCGGCATGCGGGCAAGACCGATAACGGGGCAAAAAACGAAGGTCTTTGGGGCTGGGCCACTCTTGCATCATTGTTGCAAGACAGCCTTTGCATTTGCGCCGTTTCCTTTATCCAGTCCAGATCATGCCGGAAGCTCCTGCTCAACAACCCATCAAGGAGATACAGCTCCAGTATTGGAACGCCGAAGGCACGGTAAGCCACTACAGCTACGACATCCGGCCAGCGTTTCTGTACCCGCCGGAACTGCACTTGCTGGAGTTGTTTCGAGACTGCTGGCCACGCGTGCGCATGCTGGACATCGGGGTGGGCGGAGGGCGCACCACGCAGTATTTCGCGGCGCTGGCCGAGGTGTATGTGGGCCTCGATTTCTCGCCCCGCATGGTGGAGCGCTGCCTGCAGAAATTCGCCAGCCGGTGGCCGCATGCTTCTGTCTCTTTCCAGCATGGCGACGCTACGGACTTGCGTGAGCATGAGGACGGCTCCTATGACCTGGTGCTGTTCAGCTTCAATGGCGTGGACAACCTGCCGTTGGAGGAGCGGCAGAAAGCGCTCCAGGAAATGAAGCGTGTGTGCAAGCCCGGCGGCTGGGTGGTCTTCTCCTCTCACAATGCCTACAACATCCCGCTGATGCCCCGGTTCCGGTTCCAGCGCCATCCCATGAGGCTGATTGAGGAGATGACCCGCTGGAGGCAGGTAAGGCAAAAGAATCCGCCCATGGCGCAGGTGATGAGCACGCCGTATGTCTGCTACTTCGACGCCACCGTGGGTGACAACCTTCACCTCTTTGCCCGCGCCGAGGTGCAGACCCAGGACTTGCTGGCCATGGGTTTTTCGGAGGTGCGCCGCTATGCCAGCACAGACGGCCGGGCGCTGCTGACCGAGCAGGATGGGCGGCAGGCGGACATCTCGTGGGTGTACTACTACTGCCGGAAACCGTGACGGTTCCCGCAGGCGGTGCCGTTGTCGTGCGGTGTCTAAGAACTCCCTGCATAAGAAGGCGCACCCGCCACTTGACCTGGGTTGCGGGCGTCTGTAACAGGCGCAATGTCCACTGATCCCTCCACAGCCTCCCTTGGGCGGGTGCTTCTTGTCTCCCATAACTTCCCGCCCACGCTGGGACCAGAATCGGCCCTGGTGAAGATCAACACGCTCGATCTCATCCGCCGCGGCTGGAAGCTTTCCGTGCTCACCACCACGATGGAGCACATGCATCAGACCATCGACCATGGGATGCTGGACGGACTGCCTTCCGATCTCGAAGTGATCCGCACGCCCAGCTACGATGGCTCGCTGCGCAAACGCTATCCCCGGCTGTGGACGCCTTTCCTGATTGCCATCCGCAACTGGCTGCTGCCGGAGACCTTCTTCCTCTGGCTGATTTCCTGCGTGCCGGCTGGACGCCGCTGGATCCACGAGCATGGCCCGGCGATCATCTATTCTCGTGCCACCAAGCATGTGAGCAATGTGGCGGGCTGGTTCCTGAAGCGCGCGACGGGCCTGCCATGGGTGGCCCACTTCAGTGATCCCTGGCAGGCCGCGAAGTACCTGGGGCCGCTCCAGGTGGCCATCGCGGAATGGTGCGAGCACCGGATCTTCCGCGATGCGGACGCCATCGTGATTGTCAATCCCCAGCTCACCGGCGAATTTGCCACCATGCATCCGGGCTGCGAAAAGAAGCTGCATGTGATTCCACACGGCTATGTGCCGCTGGAGAAGGTGCCGCCGCCTAGCGCCAACCCGGGTACGCGGCCGATGGAAGCCATTCATGCCGGCTCTTTCATCCCCGGGCTGCGCGAACCGCATGACCTGTTCAGGGGGCTGTCGTTGCTCAACCAGCGCCTGCCTCTCAAGGGGCTGTTGCATATCACTTTCGTCGGCGTTGATACCACCCGGTACCAGTCCTTCGCTGATGAGCTGGGGCTGCATGAAATCGTGAGCTTGCTGGATTCGGTGCCGTATCAAAAGTGCCAGGACATGGTGGCCTCGAGCGACCTGCTGCTGGTGCTCGATTCGCCGCACAGCGGCGGCATCTATCTGCCCACCAAGCTGATTGAGTACCTGCCGTTTGAGAAGCCCGTGCTGGGTCTTGCGGAAAAGGACAGCGCTGTGCATCAGGTGCTGAAGCACTGCGACCTTACCTTTGCGGACCAGAATGATCCCGCGGCCATCGCCGAAGTTTTCGAGCAACTGCTCAAGCAGTGGCAGGCCGGCACCTGGGGCGTTTCCGACCTCAACCGCGAGCGGGTGCTCGATTATCGCATTGACCGGGTGAACGAGAAGCTTCATGACCTCTTGACCCAGTTGAGCCGCACCCTCCCCGCATGAAGAAGCACCGCGTCCTTGTCCTGCTTGGCACCCGCCCCGAGGTGATCAAGCTCGCCCCCGTGATCATGGCCCTGCGCGCCCGCGCGGATGTCATTGAGTCGATCGTCTGCTCCACCGGCCAGCACCGCGAGATGTTTGCCCAGGCGATGGACGGCTTCGGCTTGAAGGCGGATATCGACCTCGGGCTCATGACTCCCGGCCAGACACTGGCGGGCATCACCAGCCAGGCTTTTGCCGCCGTGGACAAGGTCATTGAAGAGCATCAGCCCACCGTGATTATCGTGCAGGGCGATACCACCAGCGCCATGGTGGGCGCGATGTGCGGCTTTTACCGCCGCATCACCGTGGGCCATGTGGAGGCCGGCCTGCGCACCGGCGACATCTATTCGCCCTTCCCGGAGGAGGTGAACCGCTGCATTGTCGGCAAGGTGGCCGCCCTGCACTTTGCCCCCACTCAGCGTTCGGCTGACAATCTCCTGCGCGAAGGCGTGCCGGCGGAGAAGGTGCATGTCACCGGCAACACCGTGGTGGATGCCCTGGGATGGATGCGTTCGCGTCTGCCTGCCGAGGCACCGGCGGAGATTCCGGCGGCGGTGGCCGAGGCCATCAAGAGCCACCGCCTGCTGCTTGTCACCGGTCATCGGCGCGAGTCGTTTGGCGATGGCATCGCCAGCATCTGCAACGCCCTGCGCCAGCTTGCGGAAGAGTTCCCGGATGTGTTCGTGGTCTATCCAGTGCACCTCAATCCCAATGTGCAGCAGCCGGTAAAGGCCATCCTTTCGGATCATCCGCGCATCGCCCTGCTGCCGCCGGTGGCCTACGCCACACTGCTGTGGCTGATGGAGCGCTCCACGCTCATCCTTAGCGACAGCGGCGGCATCCAGGAGGAATCGCCCAGCTTTGGCAAGCCTCTGCTCATCCTGCGCGACACGACGGAGCGGCCGGAGGTGGTCGATGCCGGCTGCGCGCGCCTTATTGGCACGCGCCAGGAGGCCATCCTTTCGAACGCCCGCACTCTGCTGACCGATGCGGCGGCCTATCGCGAAATGACGGACCGGGCTAATCCCTTCGGTGATGGTCATGCGGCGGAGAAGATTGTGGAGGCGCTTTTGAGCGTCTAGTGCGGAGGGCGCAGTGCTTAGTACGGAGTTCTGAAGCTGAGCTGAGGTGCTGTTCACTCCGCACTTCGCACTAAGCACTTCACACTCTTCCCCTTGCCAAGCTGCCGCCTCTGCCCACTGTGCCGCATGGGTAAACTTCAGGACAAGATCGCAGTCGTCACCGGCGCTGGCCGGGGCATTGGCAAGGCCATCGCCGAACGTTTCGTGGCCGAGGGGGCCAAGGTCGCCATTGTCAGCCGTACGGAGGCCAACTCCAAGGCGGTGGCTGATGCCCTGAACGCGGTTCATCCGGACTGCGCCAAACCCTATGCCGTGGATGTCGCCGATGGTGCCGCTGTGGCTGAAGTGGGCAAGACGATCCTGGCTGATTTCGGCCGGGTGGACATCCTGATCAACAATGCCGGTGTGACGCGCGACAACCTTCTCCTGCGCATGAGTGATGAGGAGTGGGACCTCGTGCTCAATACCAACTTGAAGGGCGCCTTCCATCTGGTGAAGGCCTTCCAGCGCTCCATTCTGAAGCAAAAGGGCGCGCGCATCATCAATGTGGCCAGCGTGATCGGCCTCATGGGCAATGCCGGCCAGGCGAACTATGCGGCCAGCAAGGCGGGATTGATTGGCTTTACCAAGTCGCTGGCCCGTGAATTCGCTGGTCGCGGCGTGACGGTGAATGCCATCGCTCCGGGCTTCATTGCCACGGACATGACGGGCGTGCTGGATGACAAGGTAAAGGAAGCCGTGCTCACCAAGATTCCGCTCGGTGCCATGGGCCAGGCGGAAGACATCGCCGCCGCCGCCGCCTTCCTGGCGAGCGATGAGGCGCGTTACATCACCGGCCAGGTGCTCACGGTCGATGGCGGCATGGTGATGTAGGCCGTTAATAGGCTGCGAAATATGACACCGGGCACCGGTCAGGCCAAATTTTTGGTTTGATCCGGTGCGATTCGGTCGGATTCGGTGTGATTGCCTGGGGTAGGCCGCGTGCTGTTCGTGCCACGCGGGTGCGGATTGTCCGATGCTGGTGTCATGAGTGATCATGCCGTGATCACCTTCGGTGGGAATTTCGTCCGGTTTTGTCGAATGAAATCGTGGAGAAGAGCGGGCTGGAGGGGAAGAAAAGAGGCGGCGATTTCGTAAGTCCGGCGCTTGCCCCGATGAAGGCTGGTGATACCTTCAGGTGGAGATTCCAACCACCCATGCCTGACAGTGATTCCCCTGGCTCTCCAGATGGCCGCGACGCCGGTGAAGAACCGCCGGCAGGGGAGATGGACGAGTTGACCGACAGCCGCCTTCAGGCGGCGTTGCAGGCAGCTTTTGCGGCCGGTGGGCCGAAGCTGCCGCCGGGGCCCTTGCGCTGGGTGCCACCGACGGTGGAGGAGATGCAAAACCTGCTGCCCCAGTACGATGTGCAGAGGTTTGTGGCCAAGGGCGGGATGGGCGCGGTGTATCAGGGCGCCCAGAGGTCCTTGCAGCGTGTGGTGGCGGTCAAGATCCTGCCGCCGGGGATTGATGATGGCGACATGCAGTTTGCCTCGCGGTTCAAGCAGGAGGCGCAGTCCATGGCGCAGCTCAGCCATCCGCACATTGTGGCGGTGTATGATGCCGGCGAGACACGGGACGGCCTGCTGTACTTCGTGATGGAATTCATCGAGGGCACGGACGTGGGGCAGCTCATCGCCACCAGCGGCCGCCTTGACCCGCGGCATGCCCTCGCCGTCACGGCGGCGGTGTGCGATGCGCTGGCCTTTGCGCATGAGGAAGGTGTGATACACCGGGATATCAAGCCTTCCAACGTCATGCTGGACAAGCGAGCGCGGGTGAAGGTCGCGGACTTTGGGCTGGCCAAGGTCACCAACATTGAGACCTCGGTGCTCACGGGAACGAGCACCGCCATCGGCTCGGCCCACTTCACGGCGCCGGAAGTTCTGGCGGGAAGCTCAGCGGTGGATCACCGGGCTGACCTCTATGCGGTGGGTGTGATGCTGTATCAGATGCTGGTGGGGCAGATTCCACAAGGGCGTTTTGACCTGCCGTCCCTGCTGGTGCCAGGATTGGATCCGCGCGTTGATCTCATCGTGGACAAGGCGATGAAGACCAATCGCGAGAACCGCTATTCCACGGCTGGGGAGATGAGGCAGGCGGTGGAAGAGGTGGTGAGAGACTTCGTGTCGCCGAAGGCCTCTGGCGGGACTGCGAGGAAGCCCTTGCGTGGATGGGGTTTTGCCGCCGCAGTGGTGGCGGTGATGATGCTGGTTTTGGGGGCCGTTTTGCTGATGAAAAACCCGGCTCATAAGAGCGAGGCCGCACCGGTAGCGGAGGCATCCACGGTGACGGCCGGCAGTGGCAGAAAAGGTGTGTGGATGCCGGTCAAGCTGACTCCGGAATATGCCGCCGGTCATCGTTGCGTTGTTACCCCAGAAGGCGTGTTGAAAACCACTCATGGCATCGCGCTGCCGGATATCGTGGCCAGGAACGTGGCTGTGCGTGCCCGGGTGAAAAGGCCTGCCACCGTGGAGCACTCGGGCCTGCAGGTGCGTGAGGATGGGCCCCGCCATTGTGCCCTGAGGTTTGGCATCCATGACACGAAGATGGACACATCTCCGGGCGTGCCTGGCCAGCCTGTGCCATTGATGCCCCATCCCATGGACCTGGGGACGGACAGCCCGGTGCTGCTGGAGCTGGCGGCCGTGGGAGGCAGGGCCTTTGGCAAGGTGGGCGATACGATCCTGCCGGTCGCTCCTTGCACGGAGCCTTCCAGCAGCGGCTATGTTTTGCTGTGGTCCGCGGATGGCGAGTTCACCGACATCGAGGTCATGATTCTCGATGGTGTCCCCGAAGCCGAGGCGGTGCGGCTGGCAGGCTTCGATTCCGACGGGCTGTTGGGTGAGGCCTCGTATCCGCAACCCGCACAATGGACCGATGGTACGGCCGGCTTCCGCCAGCGCTACCTGGGCAAAGGAATCGAGGAAGAGGCCGGATGGTTGCGGGCTCCTGTCGCCCAGCTCTGTGTGGTCGGCGAAGGCAGGTTGCAGGCCAGTCCGATTGTGCGCGTCCGCTTTTCCCACGGTGCGATGATCTCGTTGCGCAGAACGGAGAACACGGGTGCGCGCTATACGGCGATGATTCACGAGAACCGCGCACGGCTTTTCCTGGCGGCCAGTCCGGTGGTGTTTCTCACCCCGGAGATTCAAATGGATGTCGGGTACAGTTTCATGAGTGAGCATGAGGCGGTCTTTGCCGCACAAGGGCCTGAGTTGAGCCTGTGGATCGATGGCCGGCAGGTGGCTGTGGCGCACGATGAAAGGCTCACGACCGGTTCCCTTGCGGTGCAGATGGATGCGGGTGAGCCGAGACGCACCTGCTTGTTAAAGAAGGTGGAATATGGGGAGCTGCCTGGCGCGACCTCAGGCAAGTGAGGTCGCGGCAGACGGCGGCAACGAGACAAGATCAGCAAACCAGGCCTTTGGCCATGGACCATTCGTGGATGATGTTCATGTGATAGGTGTTCACGGGCCGGTTACAATGGGCACGGATCTGGACCACCCTGAGAGTGCGCGGCTGCACTTCGATGGTGGCGAAGGAGGTGACCTGGGCCTGCCCTGCATCATCAGTGCGGTGATGGCGCAGGCTGAAGATGGCTGAGCTGCCTTTCCAGCACCGCCAGGCATAACGGGCGACGCAGTGCCTCATGGCGCTGCCTTCGCGCTTCAGGTCATCGATGGAGCAGAGCTCTTGCACCTGCCAGGAGGCATGACCGTGGGCCTGGCCGCACTTGCTGGCAAAGGGTTCCCGGCCAAGCAGGGGCCGCCAGCGGGAGGAACTGAGTTTGTTCAACTCAGCCATGGCGGCGGCCTCGCGCACCTGCTCATCGGTGAGGAGGTGGCCGCGCTCCCGAAGCAGGGTGGTGACGACCTTGATGCAGTGGCGGATGAGCTCGGGAAGAGGCAGCTTTAACAACAGCTCCACCTGAGCGGCATCGCGATGGGAGCGGATGGCGGCGAGGGCATCGGCCACAAGGCCGAACTGGCTGCTCGCCGCTTCTTCACCGGCAGCAAATTTGGCGACCAGCCGCACCCACAGCGCATGATCGCTGAACTGAACCAGCACGCGGCTGGACAGCACGGCGGCTTGCAGTGCCGGGGAAGCCCCCAGGTGGCGCGACTGGGCGATCCACAGGGCCTCTGCCAGGCTGCGACCGTGGCCGGAAGTGAGGGCGAGGTGCAGCACGCGGCCGGAGATGCTGGCGGGAAACCCGCGGACGTCTCTCAGTGAGATGCCCTGGGCAAGAGCGCACCAGCAGTCGCGTTCAAAGTGAGCCAGCTCGCCTTTGATCTGCCAGACGGCGTCAAGAAACGCAGGCACCGGATAGCGGGCCAGGAGGTGGCGCAGCAGGCTGGCCCATTGGGTGCGGGCATCGGCCTGCGGGTCTGGATGCCAGTCCTCCGGATGCCGCAACCACTTGTTAGAATAAGCGCCAAGTCTTGCCACGATGGAAACCACATCCAGTTCCTTGCGGTGAAGGTGGTGCAGCACGTGGCTGCGTGTTTCCAGCACCGGGAAGATGCGGGCGCAGGCGGCTTTCAGGCCGGCAAGGTCGCGCCTGCGGAAGACAGTGGCCAGTGCATGGCAGTGCTGGCGGAAGCAGTTGTTACGGATGCGGCGCGCCGTCCACACGCCGCCACGAAGGATCACCGGGGTGACCGGGACCTGTGGGCGCGCAAGATCGCGCCCGTGATGGGGATTCATGATTTTTCTTCTCTAAAGCTTCGCTTGATCGATCATCCCGCAGCAGAGCCACAGGGCAGCATTCCCCGGAGCAGGGTCCGAGGCCTCGAAGGGAATGCGGTTAAATCAGGCGAAGGAGGACGAAATCATGACTTGGCGAGAATAGTGCATGAAGGATGGAACGCCAAGGGATTTGTGGCTTCGCCAAGGGCTGCAATCGTGCTTTGTTAGGCACAAGCCGTCGCCATTCGATGAAACTTTCCACTGTCCTTTTGTTGTTGCTGGAATGTGTTAGCCTGCCGGTTTTTCTTGCCGCGGCAGAACCGAAGCGTGCATCACCGGATGCGGAGGAAATCAGCGCGGTCTTCACGGCCATTGAAGCGCACTACAAGGACTGGCCGCACTACTCGGCTGCGGCGGAGAACCTGGAGGTGGATTCTCGGTGACGCAGGAGGCCTGGGTGAGCGAAGACCAGGTGCCGCTGGCGAGGGTGGTGGTGCACAGCTACGATGATCATGGCGAGTCGATGGTGCAGTCGTTTTTGAAGAACAGCCGGCTGCTGTTTCAACTGGAGCAGAAGCAGACGACACCGGTGCGGCCGAATGCGCCCACGCATGTGACGGAGATGCGCTACTACTATGCGAATCTGGGGCTGGCCCGTGTGTTGGCGAAGGAGGGCACTTTCCCTGCGAAAGCGAAGATCGACACTGGAGCCATCAAGAACGTGCCAGTGCCTTTAGAGAAAGTGGAAGGAGCGGATTCACGGTACAGAATAGAGTTGACGGCCGTGCTGAAGCTGATTGCGAGGCTGAAGTTGGTGGCTGAAGACACTGGTGATTCGGCTTCCGTGGCGCCGGCGGCTGAAAAGGCGCCATGGTGGCGGATCATCGTCGAATCTGCCTCGCACGATGGTGCTTATGCACTTGCCTGGGGGCAAAAGGGGCAGGCGGTTCCGAAAGGCCAGCTTGATGAAGAGGGGCTGATGTCAGTCAGTTATGATGATCCCAGCTTGGTCAATCTGGTCGTGAATGTGAGTACCGGGAAAGTTTTGGGAACCACAAGGGCAAAGCACTTTGGCGACAAGGCGCGCTACAATCACACCGAATGCGTGGCAGCGTGGTCGGGCGATGACCGCTTTGTAGCGCAAGTGAGCCAGGCCAAGTGGGGAACCACCGACGCGTATGTGTATGAGGTGAAAGGAACGAGCCTGACCGCCGGTGCGGACCTCAAACTGGCCGCCATCGGTGCAGTGCACGCTCAGCTCAAGGGCCGCCGCCACATTGATGAACTGGCGTGGCAACGGCTGGTTTTTGGCTTGGGGAACGTGGAATTCATTCCAACCTGGGGAGCCTGGCGCTTGAAGATGGAGGTGAGCGGGGAGGTTCCCAAAACTGCGGATGCACCCGGTGTCACAGCCACCGTCATCTTCAAGCTTGCTCCTGGCAAGGAAGGCGGTGCACCGGTGCTAAGTGTGGAATCAGCGCACGTGCAGTGAACTGCTTTTGCCCCTATCTGCCTTTGGCCAGGGCATCCGCAGCGGCCTGCTGGAAGGCGCGTCGCACGTCGCTGCCGTCACTGTTGCCAAAGTTGGAACGCTGCACCATGAGCACGTAGATGATGCCTTCCACAGGATCGATCCAGGCCTGGGTGCCCCAGGCCCCGCCGTGGCCGAAGCTGCCAGGGGAGAGCATGGCGGCTACTCCTTCATGAGGTGTGCGCAGAATGCTGGTGCCGATGCCCCAGCCGTAGTTGACGCCGTGATTGCCGCCGGCTGGGGTTTGGAAAAAGCCCGTGGGCAGCTCGCCGGTCTGCACGGAGGACAGGGTCTTCACGGCCTCGGGGCTGAGATAGCGGTGGCCGTCCACGGTGCCGCCGCTGAGCAGCATCTGGCAGAAGCGGGTGTAATCAGTGGCGGTGGAGTACAGGCCGCCATTTCCCTGCGGTGGGTTGTTAGGATGGCCGAAGTCGGCGCGCGGTGGCACGGCTTCGAGATTGCCGGTGGCCTTGTCCTTGGCGTAGCCGGTGGCCTGTTTTGCCTGCTGCTCGGCATTAGGATAGAAGGTGGTGTTCTTCATGCCAAGCGGATCGAAGAGGTGCTGCTGAAGGAAGGCATCAAAACTCTGGCCGCTGACGATCTCGACAATGCGTGCACCGGCATTGATGCCGGACTGGGTGTACTTCCACTTGGAGCCCGGCTCATACTGCATGGGCGCGGCAAGCCAGAGAGGCACCAGATCGGCAAGGGTCTTTGCTTTTAGCGCATCCGGTGCGGCGGCTTCGCCGAGGCCGGAGGTGTGGGTCATGATCTGGGTGATGGTGAGGTTCGCAGGCTTGCCGGACGGCGTCTTCAGTGCGGCGAACTCGGGGATGTACTTCGCCACAGGATCGGTGACCTTGAGCCTGCCTTCATCCTGCAGCATCAGGATGGCGGTGCCGGTGACGGGCTTGGTCATGGAGGCGATCCAGAACAGCGTGTCGGGCGTCATGGGAGCCTGAGTGGCGGCGTTGGCAAAGCCGGTGGTCTCCAAGTGTAGGATCTTGTCCTTGGTGGCGACGACAGTGACGGCTCCAGCGATTTCCTTTTTGGCGATCATGTCCTGCATCGCCGCTCCCACGCCTGGGAGATGGGGCTGGTCGGCATGAGCGGAGGTCAGCGCGGCTGTGAGAACGAGAGGAAGAAGTGCGTGGCGCATAAAAGAGGGGTGATGAGATCGTGATTGGAATGACGAAAGGGGATCGGGATGGTGGCCGCTACTCATCCCAGCCGGCAACGCCCACTCTGATCCAGTAGCCTGCCACAAGCACGATGTAGCCGCTCTGGCCGTGGCCGGACAGGGCTTCGCCGGTGTGGACGCGCAGCTTGAATTCGTAGGCGGGCAGGTCCTGGGTGCGGAGCTGGGTGATGAAGAGGTCTTGCTCGTTTTTTTTGAAGTGCTTCGAAGAGGTGGGAACCAGAGTGATGTCCTCCCTCTCACCCCGCTGGTGGCTCTGCTTGTCGCGGTATTGGCTGTGACTGTCCTCGCCTTTTTCGGGGGCTGCGGTTTCAGACTGGCTTTTGGGCAGCCATCCCAGGTGATGCACGTCCATTGCCAGCTTCATTTCAGGGGCCGGATCCTTGCCGTTGATGGAGATGAACGTCAGCAAGGGAGAGCTGGGTGCATCCGCCTTCGGCGGGGCGAGCGGGTCGTCGGGGCAGACCGGCGGGCCCAGTACTTCGCGCCAGACGGGCACAGGAATGTCCATGAGGAGCTGTTTGTCATAATCGGAAGGCTCGCGCTTCAGCAGCTCGAACAGCGGTGCGGCCTCGCCAGGGCTGAGATCCCTGAGCTTGTCAATGGCGCGCTCGTCTTCGGTGTCGCGCTGCAGGCGGTCGGCCCCGTGTTCGAGGAGGAATTTGACCATGGCGGCCTTCTTTCCCAGGGCACAAATGTGCAGGGCTATGTCATTGCCGTCTGGATCGATGGGCTGGTTGACATGCAGGCCGGCTTTCAGCAGCGCGCCAAAAAGCTCGGTGTCGTCAGAACCGATGGCCTCCATGGCCGCCTTCCCCAGGCTGCGGTTCTTGCCGTCGTCGAGTTGTTCATCGTTGTCTGCCGCCTTCGCCAGAGAGCCAAGAACAAACACCGCCGCCAGCATTCGCATTTCATTTCGCATGGGGCGGAGGCTATGCAATCGCCGCGGTGGTGTCACGCTCCAATCAAGGGTGCTCACTTGGTCGCCGGAGCTACGGCCACTGCGGCAACTTCGTCGAGAAGCACGGCGGAGTAGTTGTCCACAAGGCTGCCTTGATCGACGATGTGGAAAGTGATCTCCACGGTCTGGCCTTTGAAGTCGCTGAGGTCGGTGACGGCGGTGAACCAGCCGCTGCAGTAAACATCGTTGTCGGAGCCAAAGGAAACATCGGTGGGGAAGACGATGTTTTCCAGGTCGGTGATGTCGCGGTAGAAAAGCTGGCGGGTCTTGCTGGGATCGGTGGAAGCCTTGCCGGTGGCGGGATCGATGAGGGTTTCGGACACGTAAAAGTAGTCCTGGAAATTTCCGTCATCGACGAGCTCCATCCACTTGGCGGAGAACATGTTCCATTGAAAGGTGAGCTGGGCGCCGTTGACGGGGACGCAGAGCCGCTGCGACATGGTGGCATTGGCACCGTAGTTGTGGCTGCCGACGCCGGTGGAGATGAAGCCCATGCGGCTGCCCACGGGAGGCTTGGTGGAACCGAGAATGCCGATGATGCGGCCGTCGCCGGTGAACTTCCAGGGAAGAGTGACGCCGTTTTCGAAGTCGCCGTTGGTGAGGCTTTGATCGCCGGGAAACTTCAAGTTATCGGCTCCCAGATAGATAAATTTGGCGGGCGCGGCTTTGCCGTCGTCGGGGCCGAAGGCGGTCACGGCGGAGTCCACGGCTTGCACCAGGGTGTCGTCGGCATACATGCGGTCCACGACTTCCTGCATGGTGTCCTGAATGTAGGTGCACAAGACGTAGTCCGTGTAGCCGATGACGGCCCCGGCCCCGTTGGTGAGGAAAGGCATCATCAGGGAGGTGTTGTAGCCGGAGCGGCAGGCACCGAGCACCACCAGGCTGTTAGGCATGGGGGTGAGGTAGTGGCTGAAAAAAGAGGGCAGCACGGCAATGTTGCCTCTGTAGCCCACGGAGAGGCGCTTGAGAGCCATGTCCTCCAGCATGGAGGCATCGACAAGGTAGTGCCCGGAGCCATCCTGTTTCAGCGCGACGCCCGTGGACATGAGGCCGAGTGAGCTGCTGCCTTCAAGGAAGTCGCTGACGCCCCATACTTCCTGCCAGTTGGAAAGCAGGCCGGCATAGACGTTGTTGCCGTGGGTGGCGAACTCAACGTAGCCGTAGTTGGAAAGGTTGCGGAAGGTGTCGAGGGTGATGGTGACGCTGCCATCGTTTACGGCCGTGGTGGCCGCGCGCAGACCGCAGGGCGGGCCGGCGACGACAGTGGGCCAGGGCTTCAAGTACTCGTCATTGATGAGGAAGCTCGACTCAGGAAAGTCAGGGTTGTCGTAGAAGGGGGAGATGATGATGGCCTGATCGCTCTGGATGCGGTTGGCGGCGCCAGTAGTGGACAGGACGTGGGCGAGGGAGTCTTCGCCCGCAGCCTGCCCTGCGGGAGCCGGAAAGAGGGTGGAGAGGTCGGCCGGGCGGTAGAAGAGAGGCGCTGTGCTGGTCGGCTGAGCTGGAGCAGGTGGCGGCGGGGAGCTGGCTGTGGCGGGAGGCGGAACGGGTGAAGAGCGACCGGTGCCGCCTTGCTGCCCTGCCACGACAGGACTGTAGAAACCGAGGATGCCATCGGCGGAGACCCACCACACACTGCCTTCTTCGGAGGTGCCTGCAAAGCCGATGCCAGGTGCCTGGTTGAGGCTGTTGAGGGCTGCCTGGGCGGCCTCCTGCACGGTGCTGCCGCCGGTGCGGGCGGCTTCATAGGTGTCGCCAGCGGTATTGGCGAGGGTAATGGCGGTGGTGATTTGGGCGTCGGTGGAGGGAACGTAGGCGTGGAGCTTGACGGTCTCGCTGTAGTAGTCCGCAAGGCCCGTGCGATGGACTCGCGCGCGGAAGCCGACATCACCAATGGCGGCGGCAGTGACGGAATTGGACGCGGAGAAGATGCCGTCTTGATCGAGCGTGTCCGGTGTCACGCCGTCATCGTGCATGGGCACGGGATTGGGAAGAGTGCCATCGCCGGCCACTTGATACAGGGTGACCTGGGCACCGGTGGGAGTCTTGAGCCCGAGGCTCCACGTGATGGAGGTGCTCTGGCCCACGACGAGTGCTTTGACGCTGGCAGTGAGCGGGGTGGTGAAATCGAGCGCTGGGTAGTAAGTGACGGTGGTGGAGTACGAGACGGCGGAACCATCAAGGCTGGTGGCCAGGAAGGTGATGTCATTGTCGCCAGGCAGCAGGCCTGCTTTGGCCGTCCATTGATTGGGCGTGGTGCTGGCGGTGGCGCGGCCCCAGGTGCGGGCGGTCTGATTGTTGAAGTACACGCTGGCGATGCCGAGCGTCCCTTGGCTGAAAATCGTGAAGGGAGCCGGGGTGACATTGGCCACGCGGATGGTGTTGCCCAGGCCGATGAGGCTGATGCCCATGGTGCCGCTGAAAGGCGTGCCGATGGGGCTGAACACGGCGGCGACATCGTGCGGACGGGTGATGGGCTTTAACACATAGGTGAGTGTTTTTCCGGAGCTGTCCTGCGCCATGAGGATGCCGTCCACAGTGATGCCCGCCTTGGAGCCGGTGGGCGGCTTGATGGTGAAGGTCTGACTGCCGCCGGTGAGGATGTGCAGCGGGCC